>ERZ778026.2846-NODE-2846-length-16820-cov-11.101044_pt1 | contig 16820 bp, 17 predicted proteins | sample MGYA00375756_ERZ778026 | MGnify/ENA primary metagenome ERZ778026 (study PRJEB29350, sample SAMN05389820) | bioreactor metagenome | isolation source: Ammonium sulfate bioreactor | place: South Africa: University of Cape Town | collected 2014-02-18 ... | reverse complement strand
CTGAAGCCGAACAACGACGACGCGAACAAGCTGAAGCTGAACAACGACGTCGTGAGCAAGAAGCCGAACAACGACGCCAAGCTGAAGCCGAACAACGACGCCGTGAACAAGAGGCCGAACAACGTCGAGCGGCATTGGAGCTCGAACGTACGCGCAAGGCCGAGCTCGAGGCTCGTCTGAACGAGGAGCGCTTGGAGCGCGAACGCGAAGCGGCTCGGCTCGAAGCCGAACGCAAGCGCCGTGTTCAAGAGGCGGCCGAGCAACTGGAGCGTGAAGAGGCGGCCAAGCGCCGCGAGCTTCAACGCAAGCGCGAGGAGCACGAGCGCGAGAAGGCCGAGCAGGAGCGTGCGCGCGAGAAGGCCCGTCGCGAGATGGAGCAAGAGCGCGCACGCGAGAAGGCCGAGCGCGAGCAGGCCGAGCAAGCCACGGCACGACGCCAAGCCGAGCAGGCCGAGGAGACGCGCGAGTCACAACGTCGAGAGGAGGCTCGCGAGGCCGCTCGTCGAGAGCGTCAGCAACAGCGCGAACGAGAGGAGCGCGAGGAGCTCGAACGTCGCGAAGCGGCTCGAAAGGAACGAGAGGAGCGCCGCCGTCGTGCGCTCGAACAATCACAGCGCGAAGAGGAGGAGCGCGAACGCGAGCGCCGCCGTCGCAACGAGGAGCGAGCTTCGCGCTTGCGTGACGCGATCGACTCGGTCGCGGCCGTGACTGCACCGCCAACGCCGGCACCGATGCTCGGCAGCACGAGCAGGCCAGGCAGCAGCGCCAACTTGCTCCTCCTGCAACAACAACGCTCGAGCTTCTCATCGAGTCGACCAGGCAGCAGCTCGAATCTACTCTCCTCACTGCCAGCACCGATGCTCGGCAGTACGAGCAGGCCAGGCAGCAGTGCCAACTTGCTCCTCCTGCAACAACAACGTTCGAGCTTCTCGTCCAACCGTCCGGGTAGCAGCTCGAACTTGCTCACGCTCCAGCGAACCGACAGTGCCTCCAAGCTCTTGTCTCTAGCATCGCAAGTACTCGCCACCACCTCCTCGACTGCGACGAGTACTCTCGGCAAGAGCTCATTGAGCACGACCTCCTACTCATCGTCGGATGACTTGGAGGCACAACTCGAGAAGCGACGACGTGAACGAGCCGAGCGACGTCGCCAACAAGCACTCGAAGAGGAGCGCGAGGAGCGTGAACGCCAGAAGCGACTCGAGGAGCGTCGTGCGGCGCGAGCTGCTCGCATGTCGGCAGCGCTCGAGTCAGCGACCGTGAGCACCGCACCGGTATCGGTGCGCGAGCGTCCCACTCACCGTTACGACACGACAGCGTCAACAACAACAACGACAACATTGGTATCCGACATTTCAATGAGTGCCGACCTCGAGGAGCGCAGCCGTCAACGACGCGAGAGGCGAGAGGCCCTCGCTCGCCAGCTGGAGCTCGAAGAGCAGCAGCGTGCACGTGAGCGTGAGGAACGCCGCTTGCGCCGTGAGCGTCGCCGCCAAGGGCTCGAGTAGGAACCCGACCAACTACTCATACCACACATACCATGACCTTGTTGTATACATACATCATCTTCTGATCCAACTTTCATTCATTCAATCAATCTAAACGTATACACTCTCGCAAAAATATACAAGACACATAGCACACAACATTCACTCTCACTGACTCACTCACTCACTGACTCACTCACTCATTGGTATTAGAAAGTAACGCCTTGAGTTCAGTCTCACTAGGGAAGCGACGAACAGTAAGAGTATCGACACCAGTGTAGGCAGTCGACGAAGAGTCGGCACGAGATTGCTGCGTACTATCAAGATCATCGGGAATCTCATAGTTGTACAGCTCGTCGTCGGTATCGTCCGAGTACGTATCGGCGTGCTCGGGGCCAAGGTGTTGCGCCGGAGTCAAGCCTTCGTCGAGTTCGTCGTCGAGATTCGTTGGATCGATCACGGCCGCAATCTCATCGTCGTCCGTAATGCCGCCGGCGCTCGGTTGCGAGGATTCGCTCGAGCTGGACGACGAGGTCGAAGAGATGGTAGCGTTCGCACCGCCGGTGGCCGTACTCAAAGACGAGGCGGTGGTGGAGGAAGCGGCAGTGTCGTTGTAGCCGTCGTACACGAGATACGCCGTGCCAATGTGACCATCGGGGAGGTTCATCTCGGCCAATCGACGCAGACGCAGTACAATCTCTTGGAAGCTGGGCCGGATACGTGGATCGGTGGCCCAGCAGTCGGTGATGAGCTGCAACAACGGCGCCGGCATGGTGCCACAATCGGGACGTGCACCGTCGCGTGAGATGGCGAGCGAGAGCTCAATCTGATTCATCTTGCTGAACGGCGGTGTCTGGTACGGCATACGGCCCGTGTAGAGTTCGTTGAGTACGATAGCGAACGAGAACACATCAGCCTTCTCCGAGTAACGGCTCTTGAGAAGGACCTCAGGTGCCATGTACGCTGGAGTTCCGATTGCTGTCATGGTCTTGGAGACGGTAGGTTTGAGCTTGGCAATACCAAAATCTGCAACCTTGCATCGCCAATGTTGATCCACCAATAGATTCGCTACACACACACAATCACCAATACACAAAAATGTTATCACACTACTCTCTTGCGCCTTATATGAGGAATATAGAGTAGTACCAGTTTTGATATCACGATGAATAAGTTTACGTTGATGCAAGTAAACCATTCCTTTAGCAGCATCAAGAGCCAACTTGAGACGTAGACGCCATGGCATATTCTTACCCTTCTTCATGAGCAAGGTCTGGAGACTTCCACGTTCCATGACCTCGGTCAAGAGCAAGAGGTCATTGTCACTGCGTGTCGAGACGCCAATGAACTTGACGACGTTCTTGTGGTGCAGTGCAGACGTGACGGCAATCTCGACCATAAACTCTTGCATCACGTCGTCGGTCATCTCAAAGATGGCGTGCAGCTCCTTGATGGCGACCGGCATCTCTTCGAAGCCGCCGAGTGGCTTGGGCTTGCGCCAGATGCCGGAGCTGACGGCGCCGTGAGCACCCGAGCCGAGCTTGCCGGTAATGTGAATCTGCTCGAGTGGAATGTAGTTGATGTTCGGATTGTTGAGAATGTCCTTGAGCGTGCACTTGCGATCGCCCTGGCTAAAGTCGGGAATCTCGGTCTGTGCCAAGGCACGGTCGCGGCGCTTGATCCACCACCAGCGACCGAGCTGCACACCGAGAATCAGCACCAACAGCACCAGCAAGCACAAAATCACAATGACCGCCGGACGCTCCCAGAAGCGACGAGCGCGGCAGGTCTTGGTGTCGGCGTCGTAGATGCGTTGGTCCGAGCACTGGGTAATGTGCGTCGTCACGTGCACGGTGAGCGCCGGTGTCACGAGATGGAAGCGCACGTCGCACGTTTGGTCGATCGTCGTCTCGTACACAATGTTGTACAACAACGAGTCGTCGGCCGGCAGTTGGTACTCGGTCGCATTGCACACGGGAGACGAGTCGACCACCACGTTGAAGACGAGTGTCTCGAGATACGGCCCAGTGACGAGCGTATCGAGACCATCCTCGAGCAATAGTGTAACTTCTTGGCCGTTTGGTGCTTGATCAATTGGCATACTCAATACATGAGTAGCTTTGATTTTCATTGGTTCTATTCAATAGTAATCATCACCGTCACCATCATCATCATATTAGTCAACATAAGAGATAATCATTGAATTGATCGTGATGAGGATGAGTAGAAAAGATACATACTTGTAGCAATACCATTAATACCATACGATTGAGTGTTTGGAGCTGAAGTACACATGGAAGGAAAGTTGTTCAACTCACAAGTCTCACTCAAGCAACTCTCGAGAGCCAAACAATCACCAGCAAACAGGGCCGAGTTGTTATGGAGTTCGGCACGCAATGTGACGAAGCCAACAACCACTTCGTTCAGTGCGTAGAAGGCACCTCCCCAACGAGCGGTATTGTGTTCGATGCGTGAGTCCGAGATGTTGAGACGACGTGGTGTGTTGATTGCAATACCGCCACCATGTCCAGCCGAATTCTCAGTGATGGTGACGTTGGTGAGGTAGATGGAATCGTCAGCAGAATCCGTTCGAATGCCTCGGGTACTACGACTGACTTGTCGCTTGTCGTTACCACCACCAGCATTACCAGTGGTACTGTTGGTTTCACCACCCGTAGGATGAACCACAAGAACTTCAGCCAATGCAATAGCACCACCATAACTTGCTAATCCAAATGCATGATTTGCACTAGATCATACCAATCAATCACCAAACAATCACAGTAACAATGTTAGTCACGTGGTTTATGTTGTTAATGAGTCAAATTGATACGTACATAAAAGTAGTATGTGAAATCTCAATCACAGTGGCAAGAGCACATCGTTCCATAGCAACAGCTCCACCTCCAGAAGAGGCTGAATTGTTGAAAAAGAGTGTACCAATCACATGAATGCCTTTGGCACAATCGACAAACAAGCCGCCACCACTACCACTCGTGGCACTGTTACCACTAAAGGTACAGTTGGTCAATGTCGTATTGGCACTTGCTGTCATGTAAACGCCACCACCTTCTGTAATAGCAACGTTATTTCTACATATCCAATGATGATTCAAAAACAAGCATCACAGTTTGTTTGTTAGTTAGTTAGTTAGTGAGATACTTTGAACAGAAATCAAAGAGAGAGAGAGAAAGATCAAGGAGAACATACTGAAAAGTACAAGTATCAGCAATGAAATGACCATCATGAGTGACAAATACACCAGCACCATGTTGACTGGCATTATCACGTAATAGTGTACGTCTCATGGCAAGAGATGAACTCTTGCGTACGGCAATACCAGCACCTTCCGACGTGGCAGTGTTGTTGACAATCTCGCAATCGACGAGGCTTGCATACGAGTTGCCCGAGACTCGCAAGGCACCACCATCGTACTTGGCCGAGTTCGACACAAAGATCGTGTGTTCAATGTCGTAGCGCGAACGAGCTTCGAGAAAGAGAGCACCACCGTTGAAGCCAGTGTTGGCGACGAACGAGCAGCCAGTGAAGAGGCCTGAGCTAAAGTCCATAGCAGCCATACCGCCCGATTGGGCGCCAGCGTTGTGGCTCACGGTACAAGCCGTGAGGTTGACGGCCGAGTAGTCGGCGGCCGTGATACCGGCGCCGGCAGACGACGAGACGCACTGTGTAACGTGCGTGTCGATCATGTGCAAGCGACCATTCTCGCTGACCGAGACACCGCCACCGACGAGGGCCGTATTGCGCTGAATACGACAGCCACGCATCGTGACGTGAGACGCCTCGCCGACCGACAGGCCGCCACCCTTTCCCGAAGCCTCATTGTCGCTCAACTCGCAATCGATCAAGACTGGTGATGAGGAACTCGCGCGTACGGCAGCACCGTCGACTGCACGATTGCCGCTTGCGCGTAGCTGCATGACCAGTGGTGCCGACGAGCGCGAAAAGTAGAGACCGCCACCACGCGCCTGCTTGGCCGTGTTGTTGGTCACGAGACAGTTGGAGATGACGGCATTCGAGGTCTCGAGATGGATGCCACCACCATACTGACTGGCCGTATTGTTGTGTACGGTCGAGTTGTCGAGCACCATGAGGCGCGTCTTGAGGTCGGCAATGCCGCCACCGAGACGTGTGGCGACATTGTGTGCCACGGTGCAATTGTTCAAGCGCACCAAGTTACTCGAGTCGCTAAAGACCGCGGCACCGTCGGTGGTTGCGAGGTTGAACGCGAGTACCGAGTGTTCGATCGTCGCGTTACTGAGTGCACCGACAATGTACAGTGCACCGCCGGCCGTGATGGCTTGGTTGTACTCGAGATGCGAGTGACTGACGATGAGTGTCGCGTCCTCGTTGAGAATGCCTCCGGCCTCCTTGCGTGCAAGGTTTCGAACAATCGTAGCGTTGAAAAACACGACACTCGCCTCGGCGCTCAGGTGCACGGCACCGCCCTTGCTACGCGCCTCGTTGAACTCGAGCAACGAGTGTTGAATGTACGAGTCGGCCGGAAACTGTCGCAACGGCACCAAGTGCTGCTCGGGATACGCCGTCTCAAAGTACAGCGCACCGCCGGTCTTGGCATTGTTGTGGCGTAACTCGCAAGAATCGAGCTGCACGGCAGTCGCCGCTGCAAAGATCGCACCACCAGCACCGCGTTGTGCATCGTTGTGCTCAAAGTGGCACCGCTCGAGCAATGGTGACGACTGATGCAGTCGTACGGCACCACCGCCATCGAGACCCCATGCCACGTTGCCCACGAAGCGACACTCGCTCACGAGTCCTCCGGTCGAACGAGCGATCGCAAGCGCTCCACCACCGTTGGCCGTATTGTTGAAGAACACACATCGTCGAATCTCCCACTCGCACATGGTATGTACGAACGTCACTCCCACGGCACCACCGGAGCGTGTATCGACGAGCTTGAACGAAATGTCAATGTCTTGCAAAAAGGTCGTAGCTTCAATCTCACGACCACTATTGTGCTCAAAGATCGAGTCATAAATGTAGAATCGAGTACTTGAATACGCATTGATTGCTCCACCTCCTAATAAGACTATTGATTCCAGAGTAAGTACAATTCAATAGATATCTCGTTCGAGAGAGTTAGAATTCGAGTGAGGATTATACATACAAGCACGATTATTCGTGAAATTACATGATTGAATGGTCATTGATGATGAACAATTGGAAGATAATGATACAAATACAGCTCCAGCTGTAAATTGACCTCCATTACGATGAAAAGTTGTACTATATAATGAGTTAGAGTTAGAGTTAGAGTTAGAGTTAGAAATTTGGAATTAGGAGTAGACTGATGAGGAGAACAAAAACATACTTGACAAGATAACTGGTTACGAATCCAGACAAATAGAGAGCACCTCCACTGGCACCAGCAAAGTTGCTTGCAAAGTAACTATCGGAAAGGTGAAAGTAACTAAATTCTTGTGCTCGAAAGTGAATCGCTCCTCCTGATAACAGTTCCTATTTGTTCAATCGATTGTGTTACGATAGGGCCCAGATGAATAACTCGCGCAAGTTGAAATCAGATTGAATGAATGAAATGAATCATACCGAAGACAAGGCCGAGATGAATCGCCATCGGACATTGAAGGAAACAAAGGTGCAATTGTGCACCGTGAGATTGGTAGGAACGTGATCGACGTAGATTGCACGTCCGGTATCCTCGAGCAAGTGATGAAAGTTGAACGGTACACCCATGAAGCGCGTGTGCTCGATGACAATGTTGGAGAGCGTCTGATTGGTCGAGGGCATGGAGGAGTTCTGCAACCGACGCAGGTAGTTCTCGACCCACGTCTCGAGATCGATGCCACCGGGCGTCGAGTTGGGCGAGAAGAGGCGCTCGATGATGGCGCGAACGAGCGACAGAATGTTGTGCGCGTACTCGGGGTTGAGGTCGTCGGGTTCTTGGTCGTAGACCGACACGCCCGAGGCGAGTGGCAGCAACGAGAGATCGCGATTGCCGTCAAAGTCACAGCGTGTGATGAGCACGTTCGACGAACGCTGAATGCCGACGGCACCAAAGGTCGCATTGTTGTACGCAAAGCGCGACTCGACAATCACGACGTCGTGCGAGTCACGTATCATGATGGCATTGTCGATGCCGTGATTGTTCTCGAACGTACATTCTTGGATCATGACGTTGCTTCGTGATGCATTAATGTAGATGAACGACGACAAGCGAATGGCACTCGAGCTGCCACCGTTGGCTCGTGGAGATAGACGACGTTGGTGATGGTTGGCTGCGCTTTCGGCGAGTTCATCCATGAGAGAGCTCTCGAGCATATCGGCCACGAGTTTGGCACTCGCTTGCGCACGATGAACGTTGTTGGCCTCGCAGATGCGAAGCAACACACTACAATCTCGTTGCTCGACGATCGAACAATTGCGTATCGAGATGCCCGATAGATACGCTCCACCATCTTGGACATGAATCAGAGTGCGTATGGCACCGACGCGTGGTGGATTGGCGACGATCGTCACTCCATGGATGCGGCTGTGATTCGAGGACGCAAGGCTCGTGAAACAGAACATGGCACCGAGACCATCCTTGCGTACGATCGTCTCGGATTCCCAACCTTTGAGACTCCTATTGATTGTCATTCGCGAGTGAGAGGCCAAGCATCAAGTGAGTCAGGGAGTCAGTGAGTGAGGTCCGTTTCGTACGAGATGGTGACATTCGAGGCTCCAAACTCGACACATGAAGTCACGCTATGAACGCCAGGTTGTAACAATATCTTGAGATTCATATACACAAGTGAGTCAGTGAGTGAGTCAGTGAGTGAGTGAGTGAGTGAGTCAGAGAGCAAGCTATGGTCGAGCTGGTGGTCGTACAAGGTTGGAGCCGACTGGGTCGGTGGCATTCATGGCGGCGGCGATCGAGAGACACTCGCATCGATCGCCTTCGGGCGTACAAGTACACGGTGGATCATTGTTCGATCCCAATGGAGGACGTGGTAGAGCATCTGTCAAGCCACTCGCTGATGACGAGGAGGCAGAGGCAGAGGCAGTTTGGTTCTGTGTCGGTACGACCTCGAGCACACGATCGAAGGCGTGCGTTGGCGACGCGAGCGACAAGGCCACCAGTAACGTCGCCACGAGGGCCACCAGCGCCATGCTCGCCCTTGGAAGGCGTGATGTAGTAGTACTGATGATGGTGATGGTGATGATGGTGCTGCTTGACCCAGGAGAAGAAGAAGAAGGAGGGATGTGGATGAATGGATGGACAAGGCACGTGCAGCGAGCAGGAGAGGGCGATGAGGCAAGTGGTGGCGGTGCTGCTTGGTGCCTCAGCGAAGGCCACTCGTCGGCCACCGAGAGACTGACTCGACCTCCAAGTGCAGAATCATATGGGATTGGGATCATGATATACATTACATCGGCCACTGGTAGAGTGTCTCATATGCGTGCGTGTGTGCGTGTGTGCGTATGTAGGGATTGGATAGCGAGAGGGAGAGGGAGAGATATCGAGAGGGAGCGCGTCGCTCTACTGCAGTTGCCTGCGCGAGTGGTAACCCTGACGGAAGGCATCCAGCTCGGCCACGGTGCTCTCTTCAGAAGGAGCATTGTCAAAGTACACCATCACGTGTGGCTTCTGCTTCCACACCATCTGGATCTCCTCGAACGACTTGCGACCGCGGAACACGAGCTGGTCCACGATGAGCAGGTCGTTGACGCCTACGTGCGCGCACACATCAACCAACCAACCAACGAACCACACGTTCAATCAATAGAGCACTCGATGGGCGAGGTTGTTGACGAGAGGCGGGGAGCGTTCTCTCTCTTGTTACCTCGGAACTTTTCGAACTCCTGGCGCACACGAGCGCGCACGGTGCGCAGCGAGAACGGCAGCTCATAGTTGACGATAATCAGAGGGCTCTCCCTCAAGAACATCCGATACAGCCCCAAGACTCGAGAGCGCGCCTCAGCAGGCGTCTTACTGAGCACCGTCGGGAAGCGAGTAAACTGTGCCATCAAAGAGACGAGAGCCGAGCGTATATCGAGCGAGGTGTTGTTGATGGTGTTGATGCAATGATCGAATGATCGAGAGAGATCGAAGAGCGCATAGCACATACACAGCTCTGGAGGAACGTTAAGGACAAAGCCTGCGACCGACCGTCATGGTGCCACTGGTTGCCTACCGCTGGCGAGCCCGAGCTCGTGGTGTTCTACGCTGGTGCTTCTTGTACCCAGCGCACTCGTTCGCTTCTTTGTCTCGCTCCCTCCTGCCGCACGCACCTCACCACAGCCTCCTCCCCTCTGCTCCACTGCCTCCCTCAGTGTTCCGCTCTCTTTCTCCTCCACGATCTCATCATGGCTCCCGTTACTCGCGGCCCAGCACACACCAAGGCAGCAGCAGCAGCAGCAGCAGCAGCAGCAGCCAATGCCTCCTCCACCTCATCTCTGCCTCATCCTACCGACGCTGACTTGGCGCAAGTTCGCTTGTCGCTCACCAAGCAAGAGTCTCTCGATGCCGACCGCTTCACGCTCGACGGCCAACTCAAGCGCCTCCACTACGTCATCAAGAACCAGAACTACATCTACGAGCTCACTCTCTCGTCCACGGCGCTCGACTTTTCGCACTTTCACCTCGAGGTCGAGCTGCTGTACGACAACGCCGACAAGAAGGAGATCACCAGCCTGCGCGTCAAGCCGATCGCCTTCCGCGCCTCGGTGTGCCCGACCGACGCGCGCCGCATGCTGGTCGACGCCATGATCGCCATTCTCTCGAGCCACCACGAGGACATGAACTTTGTGCTGCGCTTCTTCCTCGTCGACTCGCGCACCAAGCTGCGTCTCGCGCACGCCACCGTCGACTCGGAGCCCATCTGCGTCATCTCCAAGCCCGAGGTGCTCGACAAGAAGAAGAACCCCAAGAAGCGCAAGAGGACCACCGCCAACGACACCATCCTCTCCATGCTTCAGCGCATCGAGCAGGAGCAGCAGGCGCAGCGTGCGGCAATTGCTGAGCTGCGTCAGGCCGCCACTTCCACGGCTGCCGATTCAACCACCACAGCCGTTCCGGCACGCCGTCGTGCTGTGGCCGCTCGTAGCGGTCCCGCCACCGTGCCGTCACTCTCACCCTCTGGCTCGTCGGCCTCTCCGTCGACGTCGTACTCGATGATGATGATGTCGTCTTCGTCGTCGTCGGATTCGTTCGAGGAGGCGTTCCGTACGTTGCTCCATGCCTACGTCGACATGTCCGCTGACGAGCGCTCGTCCAAGATCCGCAAGCTCGCATCTGAGCAAATGCAGGACCCGTCGGCCCATGATCTCCTCTACGACCTCTGGCAAGGCGTGTGCTGTCTCGGCACCGGCCCTCTTCTCGACGCCACCACCGCCTCACCGGCTGCCGATCACCACGACTCGTGGCTCGGACACGCGCTCAGCGCCTCGACGAGCTTCGAGGAACTCGCTTCCTCTCCTCTCGGCACTCTTGCCCACGACGACCTCTCGTCGGCCTCGTCGTCGGCCTCCTCGTCGCCCAGCCACTCGTCCTCGTTTCTCGACGACGATCAGCAACAGCAGCATCATCAGGTAAGCCCGTCGTACATGTTTCTCGATACCGCTGGCGTGTCTATCCACGACTGGAACGTTGACCGCTTGTGCGTAGAGTCTCTCTTGGGCTAAGGACTTGGTGCCGACGTCGCAGGCCGCTTGTATCTAATAGCTAGACACTCGCGCTCATCGACCACGCCCGGGACCTCTTTGCCTCGCCTCGTCTATTCTTCTTCCTCTTCCCTACCACCGCCACCACCACTCGTTCTTGTACAGCGTGCGTTCTACAGCGTGCGTTCGTTCGTACTTGCCTCTGCCTGCCTTCTGTTGCCTGCCATATCGCCTCTGTTGACCATCCATCGTCTGCTCTGCCACCAAGTGACTCACTCACTCACTCTCTGGATGCCGACTGGATTGCCTCCTGCCGAACGAGCGGTTCGAGTACCAATACGCTCGACCGTGGAAGACGGTGTGGTTTGATGGGCGGCGCTTGTAGCGCCGCTTGATTTCATTCACCCGAGGCCTTGTTGTGCTCCCGATTGCTTGGTTGCTTGGTTGATTGGTTGGCTCTACAGAGAGCACGCAGGCGTGCAGGCGAGCAAGCAACCTACCTACCTACCTACTGGTGCTTGCTTGAGTGGTTCGTTCGTTCGTTTCATTCGTTTGTTGTGTGCGTGTGTTGCTTCCCCTTTTTTTGTATGCTGCTGCTTTGTGTACCATATAGTCCATTCCTACCCTTGCCGCTGGCTGGGCCAGCACTGGAGCGTTGCGTGTCTCGTATCGTCGAGCACCAGCGTGAGTGAGAATGGCATTCGCCCCAATGCCGCGACACCCTCAACCCTGGTGTTCGCGCAGGCGTGCGTATTTACGTAGTTCCTTGTCGTTGTCGTTGTTGTTGCGAGGGCGCGCTCGGCGCCTCGTTTGTGCATATCTCATCCTCCTTGCGCCGTCGAATCGGTCGTATTAATATACCACTTGACGATAGTGTGGCTGGTGTTTGCTTACTTGCGTGGTGGATGATATGGTGTTCGTGTGCGCGCTTAGACGACCCTCGTTTGCAGCACAGGCGCAGGCATCTCGCTGCCCTGCCTCCTCCTCGAGTCCGGCTGGCCGCTCTTGCCTTCTCGCTTCTCCTTCCACAGCGTAGTTGGTGCGTTGTGTCAAGACGAGTTGGAGAGGGAGAACAAACGGGTTGGTCATCATGACAGGCAGAGGATATGCTTGCAAGCTTGCTTGGGTTGGTCAAATAAACCAAAGCCCCTCCGCACAAGGAGGAGGGGTACAAGACGAAGATTCTCGCTGCGGCTCCTTCATTCCTTCATTCGCTCGCTGCTTGATAGGTAGATAGATAAGTAGATAGACGCTGATAGACATCTTGACTCGCTCGCGCACACACATGGCGGCGTCCTATGTGCCCCTCGGTCGTGAGCCAGCCGTCTCATCATCATCGTTCGAGTTTGACGATGATGACGACGACGACGACGAGTTCTACGGAGCCACGCGACCTCCGCGCTCGTTGCTTCAGCGTGCGTCGTTGGCATCGTTCGCGTCTGTCGGCGCTCGTGGGCACTGGTTGACGTTGCTGCGTGCTGTTGGGTAGAGCTCGGTCGATGGTGGAGACGACGCCAACGAGTGGCGGCACGTCCGGCCGTGGTCATACGGCGGCTGCCACCGTCGTATCCGCTGGTGTTCGGCGGCCTCGTTCGCGCCGTGCGTACCATCCAGCCAGCCATCTATCCATCCTTCGATCCACTCTCTCATTCGTGTGCATCTATTCAGTTGGCCATCGCTCTCGTGATCACGTTCTTGATCACGGTATTTGCGGCGGTGTTGTTGTGGCAGGCCAACGCGCTCGCGGCCATGATCGACGCCAACAACCACCACGACCACGACGACGATCTCGCTCGCGATCACACGAGCAACACCACCAACGCCGCGCCACCGCGCACTGCACCCGATCACATGGACATGGAGCCCGAGCCAGTACCGCCACTCTCAGTACCACCACCAGAGAGAGCAAACAATGGCACGGCTGCGTCGTCCGGTTCGATGCCGTTCGTGCTGTCGAGCACGGCGCTCACGGTCTTCTTCTCGATCGTCGCGTGGATCGGCGGCGTGCTCTCCCTCGGTACCATTCTCTCTCTCGCTCACACACATACACGAGGCAGGCTCTCGTTCTCACTCCCTGCCCAAATACGCGTGCCATCGTGAATGATCAGTATTGGTGCTGCTGTTGGGAGTCTTCCTCGCCACATCGCACATTACGCGCTTCTACGAGCGAGATGGTACAACCACCACCACCACCACTGCAACTGCAGCAACTGCAGCAACTGCATTCTCCCATCGAATCCATCGCACACATCTGCATGGCATCGCCTCAGCCGATCGCGTACTTACTCGTTCGATCCCGCCAGAGTTCATCGCCTCGCTCGAGCTGCGAGGCAATGAGAACGTGCTCGACATTGAATGTGGAGCGGGATTCATCATGACGGCGGCCGCCAAGCAGCTCGACGCAGGAGGCGCCGCCATCGGACTCGCCATTCTGCCTGCCGAGTCGCGACCCTCGCTGAGTGCCGCCTCGTCGATCGCCTCGTCGTCTGCATCATCGAGTGCCTCGTCGAGTGCCTCGTCTTCATCGCTACCATCGTCTCTTGCTGACGTGCCGATCCCGATTGTACGATTGGACTCCCACTAATGCTCTCTCTCTCTCTCTCTCTCTCTCTCTCTCGCTTTGTGCATCTATCTGACCAGTTAACTCGCTCGTGGGAATGTGAAGGCCATCGTGAACAGCCGATGTGAGGAGGTGGCTGATCGTGTGCAGCTCGTGGTGCGTATCTAGACTCCCACGCACCTGCAATCTCGATGAGCGAGCTGACACGCTCGTTGCTTGTGCAGCAAGCACGATGGGACGACTTGATGGTGCCGCCAGCGTCTCAGGATATCTGCATCTCGTGCATCACGCTGCATTCGTGTCCGCCAGAGCAGCGAGCCGCCCTCGTTGCTGACGTCGACCGAGTGCTGAAACCTCTCGGCCGTGTGGTACGCTACACTCGCTCACTCGCTCACTCGCTTGATCGCTCGAGACTGACGAACGCGCTTCCTCGTTCGTAATCCGTAGGCCTTCATCGTGTTCTTCTGGGTTGCTCAAGAGTACAGCCAACTGCTCGAGCAACAAGGCTTCACCGACGTCTGCACAAGGTACGCTGCCGACCGCGAGTATATGGCATGCCATTCGTGCCAAGAGCGCCTCTCTCATCCGAACGAATCAATGCAGCTCGATGCACTTCTCGTTCTTCCCGCCTGTGAGGTGGGTCACCGCCACCAAGCCGCGCGCTTCGACGCTCGATGATTGCGACGACTACACGTAGTTTGGCTGCCAACCGACCGACTGAACCAGTTGTCGCGCTCGCGAGCGCCATGTACATAGGTGGGGCGCTGCTTTGGATTCTATTGCGCATTCTCCTTCATTCATACACACATAAACAACCCCGCGGAGACTTCTTCGTGAGATGTCTGTCGCCCGTGCTCTTGTACACTTTTGGGTCAATTCGTCGAGTGCGGGGATTGGTTGTATTCGTAGTTTACATCGGAAGGTACAATTACATCATTACAACGCAAGGGAGCTCATGCAGAGTTACGAGGAAGGTGTCTCCTCTACGACCTGCGCGAGAGGGGCGAGGAACGATTGCACTTGTCTCGCATCCCATCGTTGATCTCCCTCGTCGACGATCAAGTGATCCACGAGCTCTCGAAGCTTCGAGTGTCGCATCGCCCCCATGTCGTCCTCTCGTCTCTCCCTCTCGGAAAGCATGCGGGAGTCGCGGGCTGATGTACCAACCCGCAAGGGTCCTGGATTCGGAGGCTGGCCGGAAGACATCTCGCATGCCATCACTCCGAGAGAGAACATGTCTGCTGCCGTTCCTCGTTTCGCACCGTCGATCGCCATCTCGGGAGCCATGTACAGGGGCGTCCCGATCCCAAACCTTGAGTTGGTGTGTGACGCTCCCAGCTCTGCTCGAATCACATGAGCCTCCCCGAGATCTCCGATCTTCGCTCGTCCCGATCCGTCGATCAACACGTTCTGGGGCTTCAAGTCCAGATGCAAGATCGGTGGCGTGCGAGAGTGATGCAAGTAAACCAGTGCTCGACTCACATCCAGCAAGATCGATGCGATTCGACCGAGAGTCATTGGCGGTCCTTCTCGAAGAATTGCTCCTTCACGAGAGTTATCACCTGGTGTTGGAGGATAGATCTCGTCGTGTAGAGATCCCCGTTCCATGAGCTCGAGCACCAAGAATCGAGGCTCGTTGTTCGATGATCGATCGACTCCCACTCCGAAGAACATCACAATGTTCGGATGTCGGATCGACGAGTTGATCGAGCACTCCTTGATGAAGTCTCGAAGCACTGCCTCTCGACTGGTGGTGTCGAGAGCTCCTCCCATGGCTCGAAGAGCCGCTGCATCGGTGGACATGAAGAACAATCGCTTGGCTGCCACAGGAATCGAGTTGTTCCATGTGGCTCGCTTCACTTCGCCGAGAGCTCCTGCTCCGAGATGCGAGCTCTCGTCGATCGTCAAGTGATCGAGCGGAATCATCCATCGATGGTCGATCTCTTGTTGTTGTTCATGTTGGTCGCAAGATGATCGACGATCTTGATTCGCAATCCAATCGTGATTCCTCATCAAATCAGTTGTTGATGGCGAGAGATCGAGAGAGAGATATGGAAAGAGCAATGAACGAACCTGGCGACAAGACGGCGCTCAACGATGACTCGTTGTTGATGCCGATCTCGGTGAGAGGTTCGAAGTCTTGATCGAGCTCTCGACCTCCAAACACCAGCCTCAGCCTCGAGATCGAGCAGCTCAGGCGATGAGCCAACGAGGCTTTGATGTGGCCGACAGTGTCGCTCGTATGGCATTGGATCTCGATTGGATCGGGTTGAGGCAAGTATCGCACGAATAGCCTCATGACTGTCGATGTGACTGCGAGAGCCAAGCATCTCGTTTCAGTCGAGAGAAGGAGCGAGAGACATGGGAGCAAGAGGCATGAAGCATCGGGACGTACCTTGAGCTTGCTCGCGGCGGAGAGAGTCTTCGGCAGCAATTCGAGCTTGTCGTTCTTGATCGAGCTGTTGCTGCCAATCCTGCAATTCTTCATCTCGAGTTTCTAGTTCTTGGTTGAGTTGTTGCTCTAACTCAGTTCGCACTTGTCGTTCTTGGTTGAGTTCTCGCTCCAAGGATTGGAGTCGTTGGGTATCGGCAGCTCGAGCTTGTCGTTCTTGATCGAGCTGTTGCTGCCAATCATACAATTCTTCATCTCCAGTTTCTCGTTCTTGGTTGAGTTGTTGCTCTAACCCGGTTCGAGTTTCTCGTTCTTGGTTGAATTGTTGCTCTAACTCAGTTCGCGCTTGTCGTTCTTGGTTGAGTTCTCGCTCCAAGGATTGGAGTCGTTGAGTATCAGCAGCTCGCGCTTGTCGTTCTTGAGCCACGGGCCCTGTTGCACGTCGATAGCCGAGTACAATAGGAGGAATCAGCGCCGCCACAAGAAGGAGCACTTGGTACAGAGGCACGCTGAAAGACTCGTCTATGCGTTCGTGCTTGGGCTCTTGCTCAAAGGATTGGAGTCGTCGAGTATCTTCATCTCGAGCTTGTCGTTCTTGGGTGAGTTCTCGCTCCAAAGATTGGAGTCGTTGAGTATCAGCAGCGCGATTCTCTCGTTCTTGGGTGAGTTCTCGCTCAAAGGATCGGAGTCGTCGAGTATCTTCATCTCGAGCTTGTCGTTCTTGGGTGAGTTCTCGCTC
>ERZ778026.2844-NODE-2844-length-16840-cov-109.879535_pt1 | contig 16840 bp, 8 predicted proteins | sample MGYA00375756_ERZ778026 | MGnify/ENA primary metagenome ERZ778026 (study PRJEB29350, sample SAMN05389820) | bioreactor metagenome | isolation source: Ammonium sulfate bioreactor | place: South Africa: University of Cape Town | collected 2014-02-18 ... | reverse complement strand
TCCTAATTGAGAATATTTCATGTTGGGGATTAATGATGAATGAAAATGGAGATTTGTTTGTTTCTGATTGGGAGAAAAATGAAGTGAAAAAATGGAAGAAAGGTGAACAAGGAGCAGGAACACTTGTTGCCGGTGGAAATGGTTGTGGAAATCAACTCAATCAATTCAATGAACCGAGATTTATCTTCATCGATCAACAAGAAACAATCTATGTTTCAGATTGTGAGAATCATCGTGTTATGAAATGGATGAAAGGTGCAACAGAAGGAATTATTGTTGCCGGTGGAGAAGGACGAGGAAGAGCTTTAAAACAATTGAATCATCCAAATGGGCTAGTTGTAAATGAAGTTGGTGATGTTTATGTAGCTGATTGGGGAAATAATCGAATAATATGTTGGCCATCAGATTCTCGAGAAAGTCGTATTGTTTTAGGTGGAAACGACAGAGGAGACGAATCAAATCGATTTAATGGTCCAAGGGGTTTAGCATTTGATCTTGAAAATAATCTTTATATTGTTGATTCAGGAAATAACCGAATTCAACGATTTGAACTTGATAGACGTTAAATTATTTTGATAATCTGACATCGATGTATTTTGCGCATCATCGAGCACAACTAGCAAAGAAAAAGGAAAATATGGGTGATCGTGTGTGTTTTTTTTTCGTTTACAGATATGATGGTAAAGAACGCAAAAGATATTTTGATCGTTTTCATAAGTTCGAGTGATTAATACATTCATTTCTTCATAAAATACGAAACTATAACGGTTAAGAAGATATTGATCTCAGTTGTCAATTAACGGCATATATTACTGTAGAGATATTTTAAAGGTTGTTAATGGATGACGATATTTCGGAATCGGAAATAGAGTATGAAATTTTTTATCTCTTTTGTTTTTATATATTCGTCTTATTTTTTCATAGACATGCAATTGAATATAATGAAAGTGTGTCATTTATTCAAGGTTGTTTTTTCTTTATTTTATTAATACTAATATCAACTCTTACAGGAGTTCTTATTATTTGTTTAACTGCAAACAAAACGAGTATGCGTAATTAAATGCAGTCATTATTTATCTTTTTATTTTGCTAGATCAAACATGTTATTTATCATTTGAACGAACTGTAAAAAAGCCAATGACTTCTGATTCTCGACCACGTTCAGTTGCTATAGCGGATTTTAATCGAGATAATAGATTAGATATTGTTACAGCTAATTCAGGAAAAGATAATATCATGATATTGTTTCAAAATACAAATGGAATATTTGTAAATGAAACAATCTATTCAACAAACATCGGTTCAAATCCTTATTCAATTGCTGTAGCAAATTTGAATAATGATCAATTTACTGATATTATTGTTGCTAATTATGGTACAAATAATATTGGATTATTTTTTGGTAAAGAAAATGGAATTTTTCATGAACAAATAACATTATCAACAGGCAATTCACGTCCATTATTTCTTACAGTTAATGATTTAAATAACGATAATAAACAAGATATTGTTGTTGTTCATTATGGTACAAATAGCATAGGGATATTTTTTGGACATGGAAATGGAACATTTCAAAAAGAAGTTTTTTATACAACAGGATATGACTCGATTCCCTATTCACTTGTTATAGCTGATTTTAATCATGATAAATATCTTGATATTGGCGTAGCAAATTACGGCACAAATGAAATAATGATTTTTTTTTTGGTTATGTCAATGGTAGTTTTATTAATTCAACAAGATATTCAACAAATATCAATTCACATCCGTGTTCAATTAGTACAGGCGATTTTAATAATGATAATTTTACGGATATCGTTGTTGCTAATTCTGGTACAAATAGCATAGGAATATTTTTTGGGTATGGTAATGGAACATTTAAGCAACAATGGATATATACAATTGGAATTGGAATTGGAATTGAATCTTTGCCATCGTATGTTACAACTGCCGATATTAATCAAGATAATCAAACTGACATTATTATTATTGATTCAGAAAATAGTTTTATTCATATACTTCCAGGATATGGAAATGGTACATTTTCAAATTTAACAACATTTGTAAATGATAAAGGAACTCAATCATTTTCATCAGCTATCATTGATTTAAACAATGACAATCAATTAGATATAGTTATTGTTAATTATGGAGCAGATGATATATTAATTTTAAGTGGATATTCACAAAGTTCTTCTGTTATTCCAATACAATATTCTATTTGAGATAATTCTCGTCCAACAACTCTTCTTGCTGTTGATCTAAATAATGATCAATTGTTAGATTTAGTTACTACGAAATCTGCCATGGATAGTATAAGTATTTTATTTGGTGATGGAAATGGAAATTTTGCAGATGAAGTTTCCTATTCAACGGGAATAAATTCATCTCCTCAGTCGGTTGCTACAGGTGATTTTAATAATGATAATCGAACCGATCTTGTTGTAGCTAATTATCGATCTCATACGATTGGTATTTATCTCGCTTTTGATCATGGAAATTTCTCTTCAATGATATCGTATTCAACTGGTTTTCAATCGTTTCCAATTCGTGTTACTGTTGCTGATTTTAACAATGATACATTTTTAGATATTGCTGTTGCTAATTTTCGTATTGATAATGTGGCAGTTTTTCTTGGATATGGAAATGGTAGTTTCAATGATCCAATAAGCTATTCAACAGGTGCTAGTTCAGATCCTAGTGCTCTTGTTGTTGCTGATTTTAATAAAGACAATCGATTGGATATTGCCGTTGCTAATTCTGAAAATGGTAATGTTGGTATTCTGTTTGGTGATGGTCACGGACATTTTCAAACAATTGTAACTTATTCAACAGGATTTCAATCTCATCCAGATTCAATAGTTACTGCTGATCTCAATAATGATACTTGGTTAGATTTCGTTATAGCAGATTCAACTTCGGATTATGTTGCTATTTTATTCGGATATGAAAATGGAACATTTGGTGGAAAAACGGTGTATACAGATGATTCATTTTCAAATCCAACTGCACTTACTTTAGGTGATGCTAATTATGATAATAAGATTGATATAATACTAACAAATTTTGGTACGGATAATGTCGGTGTTCTCATAGGATATGGAAATGGAACATTTAAATTCGATCAATCCTATCCATTATCAAGTGGTTCAGGTCCAGCAGGTGTTGCTATTGCTGATTTTAATAACAATACACGATGGGATATTTGTATTGCAGAATTTGGTACTGGTACAATAAATCTTTTAGTAAGATATATTCGAGCTCGTTTTCTCAATGAAACAATTTATTCAATTAGTAACAGTGAACATATACATTCAGTTGCTATTGGTGATTTTAATAACGATAATCAATCGGATATAGCAGTTGCAACTTCAAGTGGCGATACGATTGGTGTTTTGATTGGATACGGAAATGGTTCATTTCAATCCAAACATCTTATTTCGTTGGTACACATGCTTATCCACAATGTGTAACAACAGCTGATTTGAATCAAGATAATTCAACTGATATTATATCAACGAATGCACACAGTGATAGTATTAGTATTTTGTTTGGTTATGGTAATGGAACGTTTCATAATGCAACTAGATTTGAAACAGGAACTCGTTCCAAACCATCTTGGATAACAGTATCAGATTTTAATAATGATAATAATTTAGATCTTGTTATTGCTAATCAAGGTCGTGATAGTATAGGAATTCTTTTAACTTATGATTATATAACATTTCAAAATCTTGAAAATTATTCCAATCAATTTAGTTTAAGACCATCATCAATTATAAGTTATGATTTAAATAATGATACGCATGTTGATATTGCTACAACATTTGCTGCCAAAAATAGTATTGGCATTCTTTTTGGTTATGGCAATGGAACATTTCAACAATTAATTATGCATTCAGTTGGATTGAATTCGTATCCATATGAAATAATTAGTGTTGATATTAATAATGATCATATAGTGGATATAATTACAGCAAATGCTGGATCAAATACCATAGGGGTTTTAATTGGTTATGGAAATGGAAGTTTTGCTTCTGTTCGAACATATTCTACTGGATATAATTCAGGACCATATGGTGCTGCGCCAGGTGATTTTAATAATGATAAAAATATGGATATTGTTGTAGCCAATTATCGTAATAATAGTATTGGTGTTCTATTCGGATTTGGAAATGGATCATTTGCAGCAGTAATTATCTATTTATTAGATGATAATTCACGTCCACAATCTGTTGCTGTTGGTGATTTCAATCAAGATAAAATAGATGATATTGTTGTTGCCAATTATCGACAGGATAATATTTGTGTTTTTATTAATAATGGTGATGGAACATTTCAAAAACAAATGAAATATTCCACGGGTTATACGTCGATGCCAACATTTATTATTGTTAATGATTTTAATAATGATGATCTATTGGATGTTGCTGTGAGTAACGAAAATAACGATAGTGTTGGCATTTTTTACGGTTATGGCAATGGAACATTTGACTCAGTCGTATTGTATTCAACTGGAGATGGAACGAGTCCTCATTGTATACGATCAGGAGATTTTAATAATGATAAAAATATGGATATTGCTGTATTAAATCCTGGAATAAATCAGCATTTAGTACTTTATGGATTAGGTGATGGACGATTTCTATTAGGACCTTATTTTTCGACTGGAACTAAATCGGGACCCATATCAATGGCTGTTGGAGATTTTAATCATGATAACAGATTGGATATAACTACGGCGAATTTTTTAATGAACAATATTGGTATACATATTAGTTATGGAAATCAAAGTTTTGGTGGCGCAATCACATATTCAACTGGTTTGGAATCGGTACCACAATCCGTTGCTGTTAGTGATTTTAATAAAGACAATCGATCAGATGTTGTTGTTGCAAATTATGGTACTAGTAATATCGGAATTTTTCTAGGTTTTGGTGATGGTTCTTTTACAACAATGATAACGTATCCTATGGAAGAAAATTGTCGCCCTGTTGCAGTTACTACAGCTGATTTGAATCAAGATAATCAAACCGATATAATTGTTGTCAATTCTCAATCAAATAATATTTATATATTTTTTGGATATGGTAATGGATCATTTTATATTGAAACCATTTATTCAACTGGTTTTGGTTCTCGTCCACATGGAATTACAACTGGTGATTTTAATAATGATGATATACTAGATATTGTTGTAGTAACTGCAGGAACAAATAAAGTTATATTAATTCAAGGTTATGGAAATGGAACATTTGGAAATGAAACATCTCATGCAATGGGTTATAATTTTGATCCATATGATGTTGCTGTTGCTGATTTTAATAATGATGGTTGGTTTGATATTGCTGTTGCTTATTATGGTGGAGGTTATGTTGAAATTTTATTAAAAACGTGTAAATATTGATAGTAATTCGTTCTTGTAGAATTTTTTAAATTAATCTTTATATTGTTTATTCAAAAAAATAATCGAATTCAACAATTTGAAGTTAATAAAACTTAAGTTAGTTGTTAGATTACCACATTCAAAATGAGTGGATAATAAAATCAAGTTTTACGATATATTGGAATATACCGAAAGAGAAACTCTGAATTTGGTAAAAACACCTTATGCAAATATTTAAATGAAAATAGTACTATTTGTGTAGCGCTCTGATTTTCTCGTTCCTAATTTTTCTACCATCAAATACATTGAAAAAAGCGACATCGCCAAAAAAAAACAACCGTATTACATATATTTCATGAAGCTAATGCCATTGTGACGAATCGCAATCGTTTGGTTGCTCAGCTACCATATGAATGAATCATTCCTCTTCTTTCCATCATTCATCATATAATTACGTACGTAAAAGTGAAACAAAATTGGTAACATTTTCCATACATTTTACTCTACGATTTCAATACAAGCAACTCAGTAAACTATCAGATCCTTCAGAATTAATAAGCAAAAAGTTAGCACTGATTATTTGCTTGTAAAATTCGTCTATTCACGTTTCTTTCGCTTCATGAACACTAAATACGTCTCTGAATTTTTATAACAAATATTATTTCAGATTACAAGAAACATGTCTATAACACTTCATACACTTCCAATCGACATAATCTATCGCATATTCGATCATCTACGTGAAAAAGACTTATTCATATCAATAAACAACGTTAGCCAGAGACTCAATGCTATTCTGAATTCTTATCAAAGATTCCAAGTAAATTAAGTTCTGACACTCTCACTTCATCTACAGTGAATTTTCTCTCTATCGTACATAGACAATTATCACACTCGACCTCTCTTCTAATGGTATCAAAGATGCAGACGCACAAGCAATTGGTCAAGTATTAGCAGGAAATAAAGTTGGATAAATATTTAGTTTCTTCAGATCTATCAGTCATCTTCCATATTTATTACAGACACTAACAAAACTCTACCTTCATAATAATGAAATCAAAGCTGTAGGTGCACAAGCAATTGGTCAAGCATTAGAGAGAAATCAAGTAAAATGCATATTTAGTTTCTTCACTTCTATTAGCAATTGTTTATATTTATCTCAGACATTAACCACACTTCACCTCTCTGGCAATCTCATCGGAAATGCAGGTGCACAAGCAATTGGTCATGCATTACAAAGAAATCAAGTTAGATAAATATTTTATTTCTTCACTTCTATCAGCCATCTTTTATGCTTATCTCAGACACTAACCATACTCTACCTCTCCCATAATCATATCGGAGGTGAAGGTGTACAAGCAATTGGACAAGCGTTAGAAAGTAATCAAGTGAGATAAATATTCCATTTTTTCTGCTTCATCAGCCATCTCTTATATTTATCTCAGACACTCACCGAACTTTACCTATCCTCAAATAATATTGGAGATCCAGGCGCACAAGCAATTATTCAAGGATTAAAAAGAAATCAAGTCAGATAAATATTTAGTTTCTTCAGATCTACCAACAGTCTTTTATATTTATTACAGACACTAACAACACTTTGCCTCTACAATAGTGAAATCAGAGCTAAATGTGTACAAGCAATTGGTCAAGCATTAGAAAAAAATCGAGTATAATACATAATTAGTTTATTCACTTCTACCAGTCATCTTTTATATTCATTACAGACACTTACCAGACTTGATCTAGCCTTAAATAATATTGGAGATGTAGGTGCACAAGCAATTGGTCGAGCGTTAGAAAGAAATCAAGTGAGATAAATATTTTATTTTTTCACTTCCCATCAGTCATCGCTTATATTTATTGCAGACACTTACTACACTCAACATCTCCCGTAATGATATCCGAGGTGTAGGTGCACAAGCAATTGGACAAGCGCTAGAAAATAATCAAGTTAGATAAATATTCAATTTTTTCACTTCTATCAGTCATCTTTTATATTTATCTCAGACACTCACTGAACTTAACCTATCCTTAAATAATATTGGAGATGCAGGTGCGCAAGCAATCATTCAAGGATTAGAAAGAAATCAAGTCAGATAAATATTTAGTTTCTTCGGTTCTATCAGTTATCTTTTATATTTATTACAGACACTCACGACACTCGAACTCAAATGGAATCAAATTGGAGATGAAGGTCGAGAATTATTGAAAAAAATATCAGTGAGAAAAGTGAATTTGAAAATAGGAATCTAGTTTATGTGCGAAAATAAATACTATAGTGTGCCGATGCATTAATATCGACTAATATCTCTTCCATATATTTGCATACGAGTCTAATCGAATGCAAGTAATGTTTTTGTTCGCCCAGTAAACATTTCTGTAAAATAAAATGATTTTAAAAATAAAACTAGTACAATATTTAAACAAAGTCTGCTTTTAATCATTGATAGTACATTAGGGAATCAGTTTATGTCTATTTATGAAAAAAATTTGTGTTTTATTCCAGATCCAAATGAATCAAATCAAATTTATACAAAATCGAGATCATATAGTAAATACAGATTTTTCTTTTGTCGATTTCACTTTCGTTGAATCTAGATAATTGTTCATGTGAAACATTACAATCAGTGAACTGTACTGACTTGCTTATTATTGCAGTTATCGATGGTATGTTTATTGATTGTTTACCAATCACTTCATTACGTTAATCAACACTTGAATGTTTTTACAATCAAACTTGTTTAAATCAAATTCAACAAGCAAAACAACATTGAATGAAATTATTGATAATTTAATGTTAGAAAATTGGACATTTGAAAAATGTTCCTATTCAATGATGATTGCAAAAGATCCATTAAGTATTTTTACCAATCTTCTCGGTTTATGTAAGTTGTATCTAGTAAACAAATGTTCTATTTACTTTCGTGTTTTGAAATATAGATGGTGGTTTCACTATTTTCTTAAAATTTCTGGCACTTGTCATTATTCAATTAGGAGTGTATGCTCAAAATACATGCCGAATCAATCGACAAATTGCATCAGGTCTACTTTAAAAAAACACTAATTTTATTTGATCTCCTTGCTTTTACAGTCAAAACTTTTGTTTCGTGCGCATTTCTAAAAAGATAAAAATAAAATCTTCATGAATCACAATCTGCTTTGTTCTACTTTGCGTTTCGTGACGCAAATAGAAGGCGTCATTGTTTATCTTATTATTTATCAGATAGCGTGATCTAGAACAATATAAATGTTTCACATTTTGAATTCATTCTGAAATACGAAAAACATGCATTCAAAGTTTATATACGGTAAGATTTTTTATTAGAATAAGAGAAATCGAGAAATTCATAATGATTTCATAGCTTGTTTGGTTTTAATGTCAACATTGTTAACTACTACTTCAAATAGTTTCAAAACAAAGTTATTGAATAGACGATTGTTTGGATTGAAACAATCTGTAGCAACAACTGATGAGTCCGGTAAACTACAACAAAGGAATGATGAAATTTGAGTTCGTTTTATGTCTAGAATGGATTTATACTGCATCTATGGCGAATGTACGAGCAACGCACACAGCAGCAGTTTTGAGTAACGGGAAAGTATTAATTGTTGGTGGAGGAGATGGGGGCACGATTGAGACTTTGGCTTCAACTGAATTATATGATCCATCAACACAAGTTTGGACACCGACTGGCAGTATGCACTATGCACGAGGCTCTCCCGCAATGTCTGGATTATTGGATGGAAAACAGTTAGTAATTGGTGGAGAAACTAATGGCTCTATATTCGACAACAGTGTTGAGCTTTATGATCCAATGTTCGGAAGTTGGACTGTTATTCAATCTATGCATGAAAAAAGAAACGTTCATACAGCGTCAACATTATTGAATGGAAAAGTATTAGTTGTTGGTGGATGTAACGAGAAAGAGAATGCATCAAATTCAGCTGAATTATATGATCCATCAACGGGATTGTGGACAAGAACTGGTAACATGACTCAAGAACGATTGTTCCATACAGCATCAGTTCTACTCGATGGAAGAGTATTGGTTGTTGGCGGATTGACCAATACATCAAACGTATCAAAGACGAGCGAACTATATGATCCATCGACCGGACTTTGGACAGCTACTGGTGATATAAGTCAGACACGGGCAGCTCATGCTGCTGTAACATTAAAAAATGGGAAGGTATTAATTATCGGCGGTATAGACGAAAATTATATTGGTACGAATCGGACAGAGTTGTATGATCCATCAACAGGACAGTGGACACTTACTGGAGATATTAAATATTCAAGAACATTCCATACAGCTTCTTTATTACACAATGGAAACGTCTTAGTTGCTGGTTGTGAAGTTAATCCCAATGGGATTACAATTCCAATGAACACTACGGATATTTACAATTCATCAACTGGGATATGGACGAGTGTTCAAGAAATGGGAACACCGCGAGTGTTGCATACTGCATCAGTCTTACACAACGGTTACGTTTTAGTAGCTGGTGGAGCTCGATCAGAGGTCGAGATACTCAGAACTGCCGAGTTATTCGTTTCATTGACAAATCATTAATCTGGACTATTGAGTAACATTGATGATTTTTTTTTGTATTGAAATCAATATTTTCAATATACTGATCATTCATGCGTTAAGAGAAAAATACCAATCGATGAGTATGATGACTAGTGAAAGAGAAACATATGTCGAGAAAATTAACTTAAACTTGAAGAAAAACCCTTAAGTTCTAGATTTAGAGTACACAAACTCAATATCTAAAAGACGTATCGATAATCGAAAAATAAAAAGCCGTATTTTATACTAACATTTATTTTATAATAGTTACTTAATCCTCAGGTAAAGATTACGCGTAGAATACAAAAGCGCGTACGATCAATGATCAATTACAAAAGAACAAAAAATGCTGTATCATTTGCATTGTTTTTTGTTAGTTATCTTTTTGTCAAACGTTATCTTAGGACAAAAGGAACCGATAGCATTAATCGGTCGAATTCTTCTAACTGATCATAGTATTAAAAATGGAACATTATTGCTTATCGATGAACATATAGCTGCAGTTGGTGATCGAATTACTATTTCTCGAGAATCGATTGTTATTCATACCAAAGGTATTATTCTTCCAGGTTTAATTGATCTTCACAATCATTTGATGTACAATATTTTTCCACGATGGAAACCAAATCAAGAACATATATCAAATCCTAATACAAGCTCCGCAAAGAGCATTACTTCAAGTAGATCTCGAATGTCAAATGCAACTCTATGCAGAAATCAAAGCCATTATACAAGGTGCAACGAGTGTCATTGGAGGTTTACGAAAACCGTGCAATCAAGGATTAGCACAGAACCTTGATGATGATCCAACACTTAGACAAATTCTTTACAATGTTTTTCCATTACAAATGACCGAAAAAGCACTGTCTGCAAATGATACATTGCTTATTCATCTTGTCGAAGGTTCACCCGATGATGCACCATCGGCAAGAGAATTTATCAGGTTAGAAAGTCGGCATCCCTGATTGGAGCTTGTAATTATTAATGGTGAACCGATCTATGGTGATCCGAAAATGATTCAAACCTTTTTTGATATTCAACAATTGGAATCTTTGGATATATGTGGTGTTGAGAAAAGTATTCATTTCAATTCACAAAACGTCGTTCGAGTCGAACTCTAGCTCCACTACCAGAATGTGGAAATTAACTAGATGTCATTTAATGACATAATAAGATTTATAAAAAGAAATACAAATTCATTCATTCATTATCTTTAGTTCTATCGGAGAGAGATCGTATATTTGTATTGATATTTTCCCGAACCAATGCTGTGACATCAAAAAATACACGTTTTCGTTTTTTGACTATTGCCATGTGCATCATAGAACATTCGGGGCAATATTCTGCAAACCATTGACTTATGAAAAATTCTAAAAGAAAACACTGTTTGATATCAAAATGTGGTCAAATATTTCAAATGGCAATATCATTGTGTATGACTCAAGGGAAAAACGAAAAAAAATCATGTGCGACTTCAATTCTTTGTCATTACGCAGATTCTCCAAAATGTTAAGAGAAAGAACAAGATCAGCTCCAATAATCGTTGATTTGAAATCATATGGTACAAAGAATGACAACAACAACACAAGCTGTCAAACTATTTTTAAGTCTGCACAGTATATATTAGAACATCTTGAATTAATTACCGTCAATGTCCTGAATAGAAATTTTTTTGTCCTCCGAGCACAAAACAAAAAATGATCCTAATTCAAGTTTTATTATATTTTATCTGCATACATTCTTCTCGGACTATGTCGCCAAATAATTTATATTATACAAATCAAACGAGATCAACCGTACAATACAATTGTTTATCTATTCTTATTGAAAATAGAATATTTTTCTATTGTATGAACGAATATTCATCGGAATTTCCAATTGAAAACAGTCGATATAACTCAAAGTTGACTTTTATTGAACTAGCTAAATATAATATCACCAGTGAACAATTATATTTCTGGTCAGCTCCTATCGATCTTATTGAACAATATCAATTCTATCTCGACACAAAGAATTCATCATCCGATAATGAAATTTATTTGAATTGTTCATGGCCAAGATTTGGTCTTCAATGTGAATATGAATTAGATATTCAATCTGAAGAAATAATTGAACCGACAACGTTAACTTGTTATACTCATTTACAATGCAATTCGAATTCAGTACTGCCAATATGTTTACATTGGGCTGATATTTGTGATGGAAAAGTTGATTGTCCTACTAATGCAATCGACGAACAAGATTGTTTACAATTAGAAATAAATTCATGTCAAAATGATGAATATCGATGTTGGAATGGACCATGTATTCCAAGGTCATTTCAGAAAGAATATACTTATGATTCCGAATGTTTTGATCGTTTTGCTGAAACTGGAAAAATTATCGGAAAATATTTTGCTTTAAATCATGTTACAACAACAATACGTCGAAAATCTTATCATCGAGAAGTATGTCGTGTTTCTAATCTATGGACAAGATTTTGTGAACAAGCACGTGACAAAGCATTAGTAAAGGCAATGTTTACAACGAGAGATGAATCTATTCATGAAAACTGTTGGTCAGCATTCAAAGATCTACTGTATACTCCTGATATGCCAACAAGACCGTATGGCATACCTTGTTCGAAAATGAATTGTTTAGAAGAGATTGAAGCATACTGTCCACCAATGTTATTTATTCCCAATGTTCCCGTTTTATTTAATGATATCTACTTGGCTTATCAAAGAATAGACGCAGCTGATTATTATAACAAGGGCGAATACTATATACATTACCTATGTCCAAATAATCCTCGTTATTATGAACTTTTTACAAATCATTCAAAAATTTCATTCAAAAATCGAACATGTTTTCGTCCATTTTACCCATTGCAACGTTCACCTGATACGATGTGGGCGTTATCATTTGATCAACATTTACGACTAATGATTGAAGAATTCAGTATTTATGATCCAACAATAAATTATCCATCGGATATTTGTCATCGTTCGGATATGTATCAATGTCAAAAATCATCAAAATGTATTTCGATTCATCGTGTTCGAGATTCGCATATCGATTGTCCATATAACGATGATGAGGATACTAATCATCTTACAAATGAAAAATTACAAAAAACACATTTTCTATGTTCAAAATCGAATAATTATATTTCATATACTTTAGTTGGTAATGGTCCGTGTAACTGTGAAACTTGTAATGATGAAACAAATACAAAATTTGATCCATATCAAACAATATCATTTCAAACTGTATGTGATGGATTTACTCATTTAAAAGATCAATTAATCGATGGAAAAAATGAAACTGATGAAACAGAATGTCAATATTGGTCATGTAACAATATCTATACTCGTTGTAATGATCTATGGCAATGTCCAAATGGTGAAGATGAAATAGGTTGTTTAACATCTTCAGTATTAAATTGTTCATCTGATTATCATCTGTGTATTTCATTGAAAACATATAGACTTCATTGCTTACCCAAAGAGAAAATCTTTGATGGTTCTGTCGATTGTGTTGGTGCAACAGATGAACCACACTTATGTCGACGCATCGATAACAATCTTCATATGTATGCTCACAATTTTTATTGTTCAAAAAATGACAATCCAACATGTCTCGGCCCTGGTACTCTTTGTAACAGCATTGAAGATTGTGATGATGGGTCCGATGAACGTCTTTGCATAACGAATACCTCGAATATAAAGTATAATCTCCTTTGTTTCGAAGAAAATCGACAAATCCTATCTGATCAAGAGAAACTCATCTGTCAATATTTAGATACTAAACAAATGTCTAATCGTATTTATTTTCAACTAAGTCAAACAATAGATTTGACCAGTAATCATCAAAATGTGTATCCATCAAATTCGCCCGCAATAGTTCATCTATCAAAAAGCATTACAAATGATTGTAATTACGGAATACGAATGAAAGTTTGGCTAAATAATTCAAAAGCTGAAACAACATGTCTTTGCGCAGCGAATTATTACGGTGATAGATGTCAATATCAAAATCAACGTCTCGCACTTTCGATTCAATTTCGTTCATTATCTAGTTCAATACGGACCATTTTTACTATTATAATATCACTTATTGATGATAGTCAACAACGAATTGTTCATTCCTATGAACAAATTACTTATGTATCAATACGAGATTGTCGACAAGCATTTCATATGTATTTAATTTACGGAACTCGACCGAAAGATTTTTCAAAAAATTATTATCTTCATATTGATTTCTATGATCGAATTCTTATGGAATATCATAGTAGTATTTTATTGCCGATTAAATATAAATTTCTGCCTGTTCATCGTCTAGTGTTTGTTATTGAAATTCCAAAGACTGTTCAACAGAATCACCGAATTTGTTCAAATAAAATCTGTGGTCATCATGGTAAATGTATTCGATATGCAAATCAACCAGATGGAACTAATTTCTGTCTATGCAATTGAGGTTGGTCTGGACAAGCATGTCAGATTCAACATCCATCTGCATGTTCATCAAATTCCATATCTATTGGCATCACAGCACAAAATCGATCGATATGTGTTTGTCCAATGCATAGATTTGGTCCTCGTTGTCTTATTATAAACACTGTCTGTCAATCGAATAATAATAATAATAGTTCAGTATGTAATCAACGTGGTGTATGTCTACCTAATGACGATTCAATGTCATACAATAAAACATTTACATGTATATGTTCGAATGGTTATCATGGAGATCGATGTGAATTTTCTGATGAAAATGTCACATTAGTATTTCATAAAGATATGATACTATCACCAAATATATTTATTCATTTTATTCAAGTTCAACAAAATGAAGATCCATTACGTTCAACTAGTTTTCGAACGGTTTTAACTCCACAAAATTCGATTTCTATCCGATGGCCATTGCCATTTCATATGATTTTTGTTGAATTCGAAAAGAAATATTATCTAGCTTATATTTATCGAATTCTTAATTTTCAAACAATTTCTTCATCAAATCGTTGTCCAAATCTGACAGAACTATTCAATCAAACTATTCTTCAACTACATCCTACTCGAAAAATCAAATACTATCATTTACCGTGCCAAAATTCTTCATTAAAACTTTCTTGTTTTCATGATACTATACATTTATGTCTATGTCAACAACATACGAATGTTCGTATAGCTAATTGTTTTCTATTCGATCATCAGATGAAATATGATTGTGCGGGTCAAAATGAATGTGAAAATAATGCCTATTGTTTACATGATAAACCTCAATGTCCAACACAATCAATGTGCATTTGTTTAGCATGTTTTTATGGAAGTCGATGTCAATTTAGTACAAGAGGATTCGGTTTATCATTAGATGCTATTTTAGGTTATCACATTCAACCAGATATTTCTTTAACTCAACAATTATCCATAGTTCAATTTAGTTTAGTAATAACAATTCTTTTCTTTATTATCGGATTCATCGATAGTATTATTTGTATGCTTACATTTAAGAGAAAATCTATACTTGAACTCGGTTGTGGTTTATATCTATTAACTTTATCGATAATAACTGTAGTAACAATGATATTTTTTATATGGAAATTTTTCATTCTTTTATTTACACAAACGGGAACTTTATCAAATCGAAAATTTCTATTCTCACAATGTTATTCAATTGATACTATTCTACGTATTTGTTTAATTATGAATAAATGGTTACATGCATGTATATGCATGGAAAGAACAATGACTACAATTCAAGGTACACGATTTAATAAAATAAAAAGTAGAAGAAATGCAAAATATGCTATTTCTATTCTTCTATTGATTACTATTGGAACTGCAATTCATGATCCATTCGTTCGAGATTTACTCGATGAACAACATGAATATAACGATGAAATCAAACGAATATGGTGTACTGTGAGATACAGTCGATCTCTACAAATTTATGATTATATAATTCAATCTGTACATTTTATTGGTGCATTTGTTGTCAATATTATTTCAGCACTTGTTCTTATTTGGAAGAAAACTCGTCATGAACAAACACTTCATGTTAAGAGTGATTTTAAAGAAATTTTCAAAGAACAAATTAAAAAATATCGACATATTCTTATATCACCATTGACTTTAACTATTTTAGCAATACCACGTTTAGCTATTGTCTTTATATCGAAATGTATGCAATCTACAAATGATTCTTGGCTATTTCTAGTTGGATATTTTATTTCTTTTCTACCACCGATGTTAAATTCTATTATTTATATTTTACCGTCAAACTACTATAAGACCGAATTTGGAAATGCTATGCATCAATATCAAAGTCAAATGCGACGACGATTGAATTGGAAATAATTGACATCTGTTGCAAACATGCACATACAACTTTTTCAATCATTCGGAATATTATGAATAGTAATATTTTAACAGAATAAATGAAAAATAATTGAAAAAAAAGAGGACGTTGAAAACACTGTCAATACATTCGATGACATCGATGAAAGATGAAACCGTCTTTATGATTTTTTCAGGTGCATTTGGAGAAAGAATATGTACCAATGATTCATAACAAAAAGTAAGTCGAATATCTGTGAAGACACCTTTGACTTTTGGTCATTCTTTGGACCTTTGTTCATATCGTGCTTTATTGCCGCAGAAAATATAAATGATATTATATTTAGTTTCTTCAGTTTTATCAGTCATTTTTTATATCAGAGAGAAAGATGAAATTAAAATTAAATATTATAGTGTGCCGATGTATTAATATCGACTAATATCTCTTCCATATATTTGCATACGAATCCAATCAAATGCCAGTAATGTTTTTGTTCGCCCAGTAAACATTTCTGTAAAATAAAATGATTTCCACAAATAACCTGCACCACGACCAGATA
>ERZ778026.2841-NODE-2841-length-16859-cov-9.265830_pt1 | contig 16859 bp, 14 predicted proteins | sample MGYA00375756_ERZ778026 | MGnify/ENA primary metagenome ERZ778026 (study PRJEB29350, sample SAMN05389820) | bioreactor metagenome | isolation source: Ammonium sulfate bioreactor | place: South Africa: University of Cape Town | collected 2014-02-18 ... | reverse complement strand
CCACCTCCTCGACATCGCCTGATCTTCTGCGCCAGCTGATCCTCGCGGTCGAACGGCACACCATGGCTGTCAGCGGGCCCGCTCCCCGCGGCGAAGACGATGCCGCTGCAGATCCTCGCCGGGGTGGGCGCCGAGCTACGCGACCACAGGCTCCACCAGCGGCCCTGCCCACGAGCCGGACACAAGCCCCGGCGCCGCGACGCCGGACAGGAATCTCTTTGGCACGGGGCCCGCACGCATCGAGCCCGTCACATGAGCGATCCCTCCGCATCGTCGAACGGCCACGCCGGGACCTGCTCGGCCGCTCCTGGAGCCGTCGCAGGGCCCCGGGCAGCTCGTGCGGACGCGCGAGAGGCGCCGTGAAGTCGAGCCGGGCACGCGGCGATCCCGTCGGGCCGTCGACGCGGAACGTGAGGCCGAACCGGTCGACGCGGATCGGCGCCAACCCCGTCGCGCCGTGCACGACGCTCGAACAGCAGGTGCGCCACCACCTCGTCGCCGCCCGCGGCCAGCGGGTCGGTGCCGCGCGGCCTCGACGTCGACGCGCTCGCCGTCCACGACTATCCGCGACACCGTCATCCGCAGCAGCACGGAGGCGTCGGGGCGCAGCACCACGTCCGTCGCGGCCCCGACGTCCACGGCGAGCCGGGCACCACCGGGAGGACGGTACCGGCGGCGAGCTCCGCGGCGGGGCGTGGGACAGCACGGCGCGGGCGCGCCGGAAGGCGGGCGGGATCACGCGTCTCCGCGGTGTCTGGTTCGCCTGATGACGAGGGACAACCCCGGCACCGGGATCGACGGACCGTCAGACTGGGCCCGTGGAATCCGACGCAGCGGACCGGCTCGCACACGTCCTGTGGGACGCCTGGCGCACGGGCCGGACGATCCAGGACCTACCTGCCGCGCTGCGGCCCCCGACCCCGGCGGCGGGATGGCTGGCGCAGCAGCGACTCGCCGACCTCGCCGGGCCCGGGTACGGCTGGAAGATCGCCGCGACCTCGGCGGCGGGCCAGGCCCACATCGGGGTGGACGGCCCGCTGCCGGGCCGGCTGTGCGAACGGTTCCGGTTCTCCCCCGGTGACGTGCTGCCGTCGCGGCACCTGCACATGCGCGTCGTCGAGGCCGAGTTCGTGTTCCGGATGGGACGCGACGTGCCGCCGGACGCGGGCCCGGACGAGGTCCTCGAGGCGGTCGCCGACCTGTACCTGGGGGTCGAGGTGCCCGACTCCCGCTACGTCGACTTCGCCGCGTCGGGCGGGCCCGCCCTGCTCGCCGACCTCGCCTGCGCAGGCATGTTCGTGCTGGGGCCGCGGGTGGACGACTGGCGCGGCGACGACCTGCCCACGTGGCCGACGAGCCTCGTGGTCAACGGCACCGTCGCCGCCCGGGGCAGCGGCGGCGCCGTGCTCGGCGACCCGCGAGCGGCGCTGGTGTGGCTCGCGGCCGAGCTGGTGCGGCTCGGCACCGGGCTGCACGCCGGGGACGTGGTCACCACCGGCACCACGACGGTGCCACCGGCCGTCGCGGCCGGCGACACCGTCCGCGCGGACTTCGGGGCCTACGGCCAGGTCGACCTGTCGTTCGCGCGGTGAGCCGGGGTCAGGACCCCTGCAGCGGGTACTGCTTCACCCAGTCGACCTGCATGGACGACTCCTTGCTGGCCGGCGCCTGCCCCTCCGGGAACCAGTCCAGCTGGATCGTGAGGTGCATCGGGCGGGGCGGCAGCTTCTCCAGGTCGGTGGTGCGGTGCCACTCCACGCCGTCCAGGTAGGCGACGACCGCCGTCGGCGTCCACTCGACGGCCCAGTTGTGCCACTGGGTGGCGTCGACGGCCACCTCGTCCTTCTCCTGCTGGTTGTTCTCGCCGTAGTGGATGAAGTACTCGGCGGTCTGCCGGCTGGCGTCGGTCAGCTCCATGAAGTCGACCTCGCCGCCGACGGGCCAGTCCTCGGCGTCGGGCCACAGCAGCAGCAGCGCGTTGTAGGTCGGGTCGCCCACGGGCGCCCGCACGCGGGCCTCCCAGCGGCCGTACATCTGTCCCGGCACCCAGGCCAGGCCGCCGGTGGCGCCGTCGGTGTCCCCCGTGATCGTCAGGACCCCGTCCTCGACCTTCGCGGCGTCGGGCGAGCGGCGGCCGTTGCCGTTGTGACCGGGGCCGTCGTAGACGTCCCAGCTGGAGTCCAGCGGACCGGTGAACTCGTCGACACGGTCGGGATCGCCCCAGCCGTGCAGCTTCGCCGCGCTCGTGTCGGCGCCCGCGCTGACGGACGGCAGGATTCCGCCCCCGGCCGGGGAGGCGGGCCTGGTCGTGACGACCACGACGATCGCCGCGGCGACCAGCACGAGCACCGCCCCGATGCTGATCAGGATCGTCCGCCGGGAAGTGCGCCGTTCCGAGCCGTCCGTGCTCGCCGGCCCACCTGTGCTCATCGACACGGACACCCCATCACGTGGATTCGTCGGATTACTCCCTTTACCCTACGTAGTCGGCAGACGGGTGATTCCGCCGGTACTCCCGACGTGTCATCGTCGGACCATGCGATCGGTGTACGACGCTGCGGGCGGGGCCGACGGCGTGCTGCGCCTGGCCGCCGCCTGGCACGCGAGGGTGCTGGCCGACGAGGTGGTCGCCCACGCCTTCAGCCACGGGTTCCACCCGGACCACACCCGGCGGCTCGCCGCCTACTGGGCCGAGGCCCTCGGCGGTCCCGCCTCCTATTCGGACTCCCTCGGCGACGAGGCGTCGGTCGTGCGGATGCACAGCGGCAACGGCCCGCACGAGGAGATGGACCGGCGGGCGATCGACTGCTTCGACCGGGCGCTGGAGGACGTCGGCGCCGACGAGTCGGTCCGCCCGGTGCTGCACGACTACTTCACGTGGGCCACCACCACCGCCATGACGCGCTACCACGCCTCCGACGACGTGCCCGACGGGCTGCGCATCCCGCGCTGGTCGTGGGACGGGCTCGTCCCGCCGCCGGGCGACGCCTGAGCCCGCTGGCCTGCCGGCGACGCCCCCGCGCGGCCAGCCCGCGCCGCGGCGACGACAGCCGCCAGATCGAGCGCGTGGACGGCCAGAACTGCCGCGGTAACGGGCATTCCCGGGGAACGCGCGCACCGCGGGTTGACCACCGTCGCGACGGCGACGTACCGTGACTTCCAGGTCAAGAGCGCCAGCGTCAAGCCCCGGCTAGCTGGCCGGCAACCCTCCTCCGCGGTGGGGTGCTCCGGGTGACGACCAGGCCGTCGCGCACACGCGACGGCAAGCGCGGGCCCGTGCGTAGCCGGGCCCTGAAATGGGTCCGGAGGACCATCATGAGCACCGCCCTGTCTGTTCGTCCCCCCGCCACGGCCCCGGCGCCGACCGTTCCGCTGGTCACCGGGGAATCGGTGCGCTACGCGAATCTCGATCTCGCCGCGAGCGCACCGCCGCTGCGGTCGGTGGTGGACCACGTCGCCGAGCTCCTCCCCTACTACGCGAGCGTGCACCGCGGCGCCGGGTACTCCTCGCAGGTCTCCACCTCGGTGCTGGAGCGGGCCCGGGACACCGTCGGCCGGTTCCTCGGCGCCCGCCCGGGTGACGTCGTGGTGTTCACCCGCAACACCACCGACGCGCTGAACCTGCTCGCCGCGTCGGTGCCCGGCGCGGTGCTGTGCCTCGACTCCGAGCACCACGCGAACCTGCTGCCCTGGGTCGACGGCCCGCACCACGTGCTGCCGGCGGCGCCGACGATCGCGCAGACCCTCGACGACCTGCGCGCCGCGCTCCGCGACGGCTCGTTCGCGCTGGTCACGCTGGCCGGGGCCGGCAACGTCACCGGTGAGCTGCTGCCGCTCCCCGAGATCGCCGGCATCGTCCACGCCGCGGGCGCCCGGCTCGCCGTCGACGCCGCCCAGCTCGCGCCGCACCGCCGCGTCGACCTCGCCGCCACCGGTATCGACTACCTCGCCCTGTCGGGTCACAAGCTCTATGCGCCCTACGGCGCCGGGGTGCTCGTCGGACGCCGCGACTGGCTCGACGCCGCCCCGCCGCACCTCGCGGGCGGCGGAGCGAGCCACAGCGTCACGACCGACGGGAACGACGTGCGCGTGGAGTGGGCGCCGGCCCCGCAACGGCACGAGGGGGGCACCCCCAACGTGCTGGGTGCCGCGGCGCTCGCCCAGGCGTGCCGCGCCCTGGACCCGGTGATCGACGAGATCGCTCCCGAGCACGAGCGGGCGCTGCTGCACCGCCTGCTCGACGGGTTGGCGACCGTGCCCGGCGTGCACCCGCTGCGCACCTGGAGCGACAGCACCGACCGCGTCGGCGTCGTCGCGTTCACCGTGGACCACCACGCCCCCGGCCGCGTCGCCGCGTACCTGTCGGCCGAGCACGGCATCGGCGTCCGGGACGGCAAGTTCTGCGCCCACCCGCTGGTCGACCGGCTGACCGGCTCGAACGAGGGCGCCGTCCGCGCGAGCATCGGCATCGGCACCACAGCCGACGACATCGACCGGCTCCTCGACGCCCTGCGCGGGCTGACCAAGCGCGGCGCGCGCTGGGACTACGCGGTGATCGACGGCCGCTGGGCCCCGACGGCGGACCCCCGCGACCTCGACCCCCTGGGCCTGGGTCGCGCCACCGCCGACGCGCCCGGCTGCGGCGCCTGAGGCGAGCGCGACGCACGCCGGGGAGGTCCGCGGGACCCCGGCCGGGCGAACGGCTGCACGTCCGGTGGGACCCGCCCGGCTCAGCTCGCGCCCCCGCGCCCGCCGTCATAGTGTTCATGAAGTCCTTGAACCACGGCGTGACCTCCGACCCAGGGTCACCGATGACGTCCGCCGGGCCCAGCGGAAGAGTGACCATGCCGGCCTCCACCCAGCACCACCTGGACAGTGACAGCACCGACGCGCTGCTGACCGCCACCGGACTCGGCGACCTCGACGCGTTCGCCGCGTTCTACGACCGGACCGCGGCCACGGTGTTCGGCATGCTGGACACCGGGACGCAGGCCACCGAGCGGGTGTACCTGAGCGTGTGGCGTGCCGCGCCGGAGTTCCGACCCAGCCGACGCTCGGCCTACGCCACGCTCATGATGGCCATCCGCCGCGAGCTCGCCGACCAGTTCCTCAGGCATGGTCAACTGGAGGCATGACCTCGTCGCCGTTCCATCCCGACCTGTGCCGCGCCTCGGCCGGGTTCGTCCCGGGACCCTCGACCTGTTCCACGACGAGGACCTCGCCTACGCGCAGCGGCTGAACGACAGCGGCGTGCCCTGTGAGGTGCTCGTCGTCCCCGGCGCCTTCCACGACTTCGACGCGCTCTTCCGCACGAAGCCCGTGTCCCGGGACTTCTGGGTCCCTCCACCTCACCGGCGCCGATGTCGGTGCCGCCGCGGATGATGATGTCCTTGAGCCGCCCGGTGACGCGCACGTAGCCGTCGGCGTCGGCGCGGTGAGTTCTCCGGTCGTACCGGTCGCGACCACGGCCAGCCTCCGCAGCACTGCGAGTTGGGGCCTTTACGATAGAAAGGTCTGACCGAAACGTCGGGATCCGGTTCAGCGCAGGCTCACGGAGCGCTCCACCCACCGGTCCAGCAGGGTGGCTGCGGCCCCGCCGTCGATCGCCGCCGCCGCTCGCTCCAGGGCGGCGGGGAACGCCGTGGCCAGGTCGGACGGTGCACCGTCGAAGGCCACGAGGGCCCCGGCCGCGTTGAGCAGCACCGCATCCCGGACCGGGCCCTCAGCCCCCGCCAGCAGCGCACGGAACACCGCCGCGTTGGTGGCCGCATCGCCGCCGCGCAGGTCCTCCCGGGTGGCCGGCGCGATGCCCAGCGCGGCCGGGTCGAAGCTCTGCCGGCACACCTCCCCGCCCGACACGGCCCAGACCGTGCTCGTCGTGGTGGTGGTGAGCTCGTCGAGGCCGTCGTCGCCGCGCACCACGAGCGCCGACGCGCCACGGCTCGCGAACACCTCGGCGATCACCGGGGCGATCCGCGCGTCCGCGCAGCCGACGAGGGCCGCGCCGGGCTGGGCCGGGTTGGTGAGCGGGCCGAGCACGTTCATCGCCGTGGGCACGCCCAGCTCGCGGCGCACCCCGCCGGTGTAGCGCATGGACGGGTGGAAGATCGCGGCGAAGCAGAACCCGATGCCCAGCTCCGCGACGCACGTCTCGACGCCCGGGGGTTCGAGGTCGATGGCGACGCCGAGCTCCTCGAGCACGTCGGCGGAGCCGCACGCCGAGGACGCCGCCCGGTTGCCGTGCTTGACGACGGGCGCCCCGGCCGCGGCCGTCACGACCGCCGCCATCGAGGAGATGTTGACCGTGTGAGCCTGGTCACCGCCGGTGCCGACCACGTCGACCGCGCGGCCGTCCACCCGCACCCGCCGGGTGTGGCGCATCATCGCCTCGGCGAGCCCGGCGATCTCCGCCGCCGTCTCCCCCTTGGACCGCAGGGCCACGAGGAACCCGGCCAGCTGCGCGGGCGTGGCCTCGTCGCCGAGCACCTTGTCCATCACCCAGGACGTGTCGGCGGCGGCGAGGTCCTCGTGGCGCACGAGCCGGCCGATCAGGGCCGGCCACGTCTGTGCGCCCGTGTCGGCCACGGGGCTCAGCCCCGGACGGCGGGCAGCTCGCCGGCCCGTGACCGACGCAGGACGTCGGCAACGGTCTCGGCGGAGGTGAGGGGGTCGAGCGGGTGCACGAGCACCGCGTCGGCCTGCGACCAGGTGGCCAGCCACCGGTCGTCGCGGCGGCGGACGGTGACGATGATCGGCGGGCAGTCGTCGATCTCGTTCTTGAGCTGGCGCGACACGCCCATGCCCCCGGTGGGCTGCGCCTCGCCGTCGAGGATGGCGAGGTCGATGCCGCCGGCGTCGGCGGCCGCGATGACCTCCGCGATGCCTCCGCACTCGACGAACTTCACGCGCCCGAGATCGGGCGCGGGCCGGCGACCGACGGCCATGACGATGGACTCGCGGACCTCCGGGCGGTGGCTGAACACCAGCACGGTGAGGAGATCGGCGGCGACGGGGCTGCTCACGGCGGGAACACTAGTGGAACCGCGGGCCGCACCTGTTCGTTGGTGGGGTCGAACCAGGAGCCCCGACAGGCTGTAGAAGTTCGCTTGGGGTCATAATGCCCCAGTGACGACAGCGGCTCCCAACATCAGCGGGCGGATCCACTCACTGAACCGCCCCAACCTGGTCAGCGTAGGAACGATCATCTGGCTGTCCAGCGAGCTGATGTTCTTCGCCGGGCTCTTCGCGATCTACTTCACCGCGCGCGCCCAGAACCCTCCCGGCAACACGTGGCCGCCGGCCCCCTACGAGCTGGACGTGCCGTACGCGCTGGTGGTGACGATCGTCCTCGTGGCGTCGTCGTTCACCTGCCAGTTCGGCGTGTTCGCCGCGGAGCGCGGCGACGTGTTCGGCCTCCGGCGCTGGTACCTGCTCACCCTGGTGATGGGCACGATCTTCGTGCTCGGCCAGGCCAACGAGTACCGCAACCTCGTCGCAGAGGGGCTGACGATCCCGTCCGCCGCCTACGGCACGGTCTTCTACCTGGCCACCGGCTTCCACGGGCTGCACGTCATCGGCGGCCTGCTCGCGTTCATCTTCCTCATCATCCGCACGAGGCTGAGCAAGTTCACGCCCGCGCAGGCCACCGCCGCCATCGTCGTGTCGTACTACTGGCACTTCGTCGACGTGGTGTGGATCGGCCTGTTCGCCACCATCTACTTCATCCGATAGCCGCGCCGCCGACTAGCAAGGGCTGGGAAGACGCAGACGATGACCACCACACCTCCCGAGCGGGCCTCCCGAGGTCCGCGCACCCGCTTCCGCCGCAAGGTCGCCGGAGTTCTCGCTCTCGGCATCGGCCTGCTCGGCGCGGGCGTCGGCTACACCGTCCTGACGCCCGCCCCCCAGGTGGCCACGGCGCAGGGTGACGCGGCGCTGATCGCCAAGGGCCAGCAGCTCTACAACAACACCTGCATCACCTGCCACGGGGCCAACCTCCAGGGCGTGCAGGACCGCGGCCCGAGCCTCATCGGCGTCGGCGACGCGGCCGTCTACTTCCAGGTGTCGTCGGGCCGCATGCCGCTGGCGCGCCAGGAGGCGCAGGCGCAGCGCAAGCCGCCGTACCCCGCGTTCGACCCGGGGACCGAGCAGGGCCGGGCCAACCTGGACGCGCTGGGCGCGTTCATCCAGGCCAACGGCGGTGGCCCCACGGTTCCCGCGGCCACCGGTGAGGCCCTGCGCGGCAGCGACCCGGCCCGCGGCGGCGAGCTGTTCCGCCTCAACTGCGCGAGCTGCCACAACTTCACCGGTCGCGGCGGCGCGCTGTCGTCGGGCAAGTACGCGCCGACGCTCGACCCGGCGTCCGAGGAGCAGATCTACACCGCGATGCTCTCGGGCCCGCAGAACATGCCCAAGTTCTCCGACCGGCAGCTCGCGCCGGCCGAGAAGGAGGACATCATCGCCTACATCAAGTCGGTGAGCGACGGCAAGAACAACCCGGGCGGCAACCCGCTCGGCGGCATCGGCCCGGTCTCCGAGGGGCTCGTCGCGTTCATCGTGGGTCTCGCCGGTCTCATCGGTGTCGCACTCTGGCTGGGAGCGAAGTCATGAGCATCTCCGAGCACGGCTCGAGCCCCCGGACGCCCACCGCGGCCGAGCTCGAGGACATGACGCCCGACCAGCTCGCGCGCCTCGCGGCCGAGCTGGACGACGTCGAGATCGTCCACAACGCCAAGAAGTTCCCGGTCCCGGGCACCCGCGCGGAGAAGCGCGCCGAGCGCGCGGTGGCGCTGTGGTTCGTCATCGCCGCCATCTCGGGCCTGGCGTTCCTGGGCTTCTACCTGTTCTGGCCGTTCGAGTACAAGGCGCCGTCGGACCCCGGGCATCTCGCCTACGCGCTCTACACGCCGCTCGTCGGTGGCACGTTCGGCCTCGCCGTGCTGGCGCTGGGCGTGGGCGTCATCTCCTACGTCAAGAAGTTCTTCCCGGACGAGGTGTCGGTTCAGCAGCGTCACGACGGCAGCTCCGACGAGCTCGCGCGGAAGACGGTGATCGCCCAGCTGGTCAAGGCCGGCAAGGACGTCGACATCGCGCGTCGCTCGCTGATCAAGACCTCCGCGGCTGCCGCAGCCGGAGTCTTCGGGCTCGGCCTCGGCATCGCGGCGATCGCGCCGCTGGTTCGCAACCCGTGGAAGGGCGGCGACAAGGCCGCCCTGTGGACCACCGGCTGGGCCCCCGCGCCCGATCCCCGCAAGCCGAACGGCCCGATGGAGACCGTCTACCTGCGCCGCGACACCGGTGTACCCGACGAGGTCTCGTTGATCCGCCCGGAGGACCAGGCCGCCGGCTCCATGGAGACGGTCTTTCCGTTCCGCGAGTCCGAGCGGGGCAACGAGCACGCGCTCCAAGCGGCCCTGATCCGCTCCGACAACCCGGTGATGCTGATCCGCCTGCGCCCCGGCACCCCGGTGATCCACCGGCAGGGCCAGGAGACGCTGCACTACGGCGACTACTACGCCTTCTCGAAGGTGTGCACGCACCTGGGCTGCCCGACGTCGCTGTACGAGGCGCAGACCAACCGCATCCTGTGCCCGTGCCATCAGTCGCAGTTCGTCGCGACGGAGTACGCCAAGCCGGTGTTCGGTCCCGCAGCGCGCGCGTTGCCCCAGCTTCCGATTACAGTGAACGAGGAGGGTTACCTGATCGCCACGGGTGACTTTCCGGACCCGATCGGCCCCGCCTTCTGGGAGCTTGGGGGACAGGCATGAGTGCGATCACCACACCCACCACCTCGGGCGGAGGGCTGGCCGCCAAGGTGGGCCAGGCCCTCGACGAGGCCGACCAGCGTTACCATCCCGCAGCCGGGATGCGGAAGCAGTTCAACAAGGTCTTCCCGACGCACTGGTCGTTCATGCTCGGCGAGGTCGCGCTCTACAGCTTCATCGTGCTGCTGGTCACGGGCACGTTCCTGGGGCTGTTCTTCGACCCGTCGATGACCGAGGTCACCTACAACGGCTCCTTCGCGAACCTGCGTGGCCTCGAGATGAGCCAGGCCTACAACAGCGCCCTGCACATCTCCTTCGAGGTGCGAGGCGGCCTGTTCCTGCGGCAGGTTCACCACTGGGCCGCCCTGCTGTTCGTCGCCGCGATGTTCGCGCACATGTTCCGCACGTTCTTCACCGGCGCGTTCCGCAAGCCGCGTGAGGCCAACTGGATCATCGGCGTCCTGCTCATCTTCGTCGGCACGTTCGAGGGCTTCAGCGGTTACTCGCTCCCCGATGACCTGCTCTCCGGCACCGGGCTGCGGATCGCGTCGGGGATCACCCTGTCGGTACCGGTGATCGGCACCTGGACGCAGTGGGCGTTGTTCGGTGGCGAGTTCCCGGGCACCGAGATCATCCCGCGGCTCTACATCATCCACGTCTTCCTGCTGCCCGGCGTTCTCCTGGCGCTGATCGGCCTGCACGTCGGGCTGGTCTGGTACCAGAAGCACACCCAGTTCCCGGGAGCGGGCCGCACCGAGAACAACGTCGTCGGCGTCCGCATCCTCCCGGCCTTCGCGGCCAAGGGCGGCGCGTTCTTCGCGGTGTTCGTCGGCGTCATCGGCCTCATGGGCGGCCTCTTCCAGATCAACCCGATCTGGAACTTCGGCCCCTACAACCCCGCGCACATCTCGGCGGGGTCGCAGCCCGACTTCTACATGGGTTGGTCCGACGGCATGGCCCGACTGTTCCCGGCCTGGGAGATCGTGATCGGCAACTACCGCATCCCGGGCGTGTTCTGGGCCACGGTGTTCTTCCTTCCGGTGATCTTCGTGATCGCCGGCGCGTACCCGTCGATCGAACGCCGCTTCACCAAGGACAATGCGCGCCACAACCTGCTGCAACGCCCCCGCGACGTGCCGGTGCGTACCTCGCTGGGCGTCATGGCCATCGCGTTCTACATGGTGCTGCTGATCAGCTCGGCAAACGACTGGTTCGCCTACTTCTTCGACATCTCCCTCAACGCCACCACATGGATGGGCCGGATCGGACTTCTGGTGCTGCCGCCCGTCGCCTACTGGGCCACCTACCGGCTCTGCCTGGGGCTGCAACGCTCCGACCGCGCGGTGCTCGACCATGGCATCGAGACCGGCATCATCAAGCGACTGCCGCACGGCGAGTTCATCGAGGTGCACCAGCCGCTCGCCGGGGTCGACGACCACGGTCACCCGATCCCCCTGGCGTACCAGGGAGCCCCGGTGCCCAAGAAGATGAACCAGCTCGGCATGGGCGGGGCGCCGGTCACCGGCTCGCTGCTCACCCCGGACCCACTCACCGAGACCGCGGCGCTGGCCCAGGCGCGGGCCGAGGATGCCGCCGCGGAGAACGAGCTGCATCACACCAGCGAACAGCGCAAGCTGGAGGCATCGGGACGTCCCGATGCCGGAAGGCCAAAGGACATCTCCGACTGACGCCACGGCGTCGACGAGGGGCCCCTGGACAACCTCCGGGGGCCCCTCGTCGTTCCGTGCGGCGGCACACGCTCACACAGGGGCAGCCTTCAATATGTTCAGCCGGTCCTCACCCACCCGTGCGCGGAGGTCGGGATCGGTGATACCCAGGCCTGGTCCCGGCGCGATGCCAAGCACCGCGATCTTGCCGACATGGCGGTTCGTTTGCACGCGCCTGGCCGCCTCAGCCGTCTCGGCCAGCGGATACACCTCAGAAACCACGGGCTGCACCCGGCCCAACGTCACCAGCCGGTTAAGTTCAGCCATCTCCTGGAGGTTGGCTCCGTGGCTACCGATGATCCGCTTGAGTTTCATCCACAGATATCGGTTGTCGAACTGGTGGACGTACCCGGTGCTCGACCCGCAGGTCACGACGACGCCTCCCCGGCGCACGGCGAAGACGGAGAGCCCGAATGTTGCCCGGCCGACGTGTTCGAACACGATGTGAGGGTCCTCGCCGACCGCCGCTCGTATCGCCTGGCCAAGGCGTCGTCCCCCGTCCCGGACATCGGCGGGGTCGGCTGCGGATAGCCCCAACGCAATGCGGTCGAGCACGACATCGCATCCCAGCCGGCGTGCGACGTCAACCTTCTCCGGGCCGCCGACGATCCCCACCGCAATCCCACCACCGTTGCGCACTAGCTGTGCCGCGTAGGCCCCCAAACCACCAGTCGCGCCCCAGATCAGGACGACGTCCCCCTGCTTCATACGGGCGCCACGGTCGCTTACCAGCATGCGGTAGGATGTGCCGCCGCACAGTAGGACAGCCGCCGCCTCCTCCCACGTCAGGTGGGGAGGTTTGGGCAGCAACTGGTTGGCGCGCGCGACGGCGTAATGGGCAAGCGCGCCGAAATTCGTCTCGAAGCCCCACGCGCGCTGGTCCTGACCGAGCATCCCGTCACCGTGGGTCGCTGGGTCCTCGTCGTCGATGTACGCGCCCGACACTACGACGTGATCGCCGATAGACCATCGACGCACCCCCGCACCGACGCGCACCACCACACCCGCTGCGTCCGATCCGATCACGTGCTGGGCCTGGTCGTGTCGAGCTGCCCAGCCACCCTGGCGGCCGAACTGGCGAAGGAAGGCGAAGGTCGGCACGGGGCTGAACATCGCAGACCAGACGGTGTTGTAGTTCATCGCGCTCGACATCACAGCGATCACGACCTCGTCGGGGGCGAGGTCTGGCATGCGGACGTCCCCGAGATGAAGCGATCGCCGCACATCGGGGTCGGCGTCACCGCGGAACATGTCGACGTCCTCAGCCCGGAGATGGACTGCGGTGTAGCGGTCGGGCAGTGGGAGGGCGGCGAGTGTATCGCCGTCGGCGCCGTCGAGCGCGGCTTCGGCAAGATCGTCCATCAGGTGTCTCCCTCGTCGATGCGGATTGCAGGTACTTCCGCGCGGGGGCTGTCCCCCGCGGGTTCGGTGGCTACGGCACGCACCAGCGAGCGCACCGTGTCCACTTGTCCTGCGAGATAGAAGTGGGCGCCGGGCACCACGACGGTCCGGAAGCCGCCGACCGTGTGCTCTGCCCACCGGCTCACCATCGCGGGTGTTACCCGTGGGTCGTTCTCCCCATAGATCGCGGTGACCGGGCACCCGATCGGTGGTCCGCCGTCGTAGCGGTAGGTCTCGACCGCGCAGTAGTCGGCCCGCACGGCTGGGAGCGCGATCTGGAGCATCTCATCATCCGGAAGCGGGAGCTCATCGCCCGCGAGAGCCCGCATCTCCGCAATCAAGGCGTCGTCCAGCAGTGTGTGCAGGCCGCCATCCGCCGGGCAGGATGGCGCCCGTCGACCGGAGACGATCAGATGTCGCACCGCGACACCCACCCGTTCCAAGCGTCGAACGACCTCGAAGCCGAGCGTCGCGCCCAGGCTATGGCCGAAGACGATCAGATCGCGGTCTAGGAAGTCGTCAAGCCCCGATACCACCTGATCGGCCAGACTCCCGAGATCGGTGAGCGGAGCCTCATGGCGGCGGTCCTGGCGACCGGGGTACTGCGCCGCCAGAACCTCCACCTCGGGCGAGAGACTTCGCGATAGCGCGAAGAAGAAGCTGGCCGAGCCTCCGGCATGCGGCAGGCACAGCGCACGGGCGGCGGATCTATCGGCCGGGTGAAAACAGCGGATCAGATCGGTGGATGCCACCGGAACTCCTCACACGCGGGTTGGCCGGTCGGCAGGGAGCCGTCGGTCATGTTCGGGGCAGGGAGGTCAGCCCGGCGTGCGGCGCGTTCACCAAGACAGCCATGTTGCCGTTGGCGTGGTCGTTGTCGTGCAGCCGCTGATGTGCCGCACCGACGTCGTTAAGACCGCCCTGCACCGTGACGCAGGGCTGCAGCGCGCCCGCACCGACCAGCTCGATCACCTCGCGGCACTGACGGAGGTCCGCGTAGTGCGAGCCCTGGAGCCTCTTCTGCCGCATCCAGAGGTACCTCAGGTCGATGTCCCCGTTGAATCCGCTCGTGGCGCCGCAGAGCACGACCATCCCCGAATTGGCACATAGGAACAACGAAGTCGGAACGGTGTCCTTGCCGACGTGCTCGAAGACGATGGCCGGTGACCGTCGCTCCCCCAGGACGCTCCAGAACTGCTTGCCGAAGGCACGCACCGAGGCCAGCCAAGCCTCGGAGGTGGCGACATCGCCAAGGTCGGGCATACGTCCCCAGTGCGAAAAGTCCCGGCGGTCGATCGTCCCGACGGCCCCGAGCCGGGTGCAGTAGTCGGCACGTTCGCGGCTGGACACGACCGCCACTGGCCGTCCGCCGAGGAGCCGGACAATCTGGATCGCCATCGAGCCGAGGCCACCCGCACCGCCCCAGACCAGCACGGGATCCCCCGGCCGAACAATGTTGGGCGGCCAGCCAGTCAGCTGCCGGTAGGCGGTCGCAGCCGTAAGCAGAAAACCGCCTGCATCCTCCCACGTCAGACCGGCAGGCTTCGGATGACATTGCAGGTCCTCAACCAGAGCGAACTGGGCAAAGGAGCCGTAGTTGTCCTCGTAGCCCCACACCATCTGGGTCACCGATGTCATGGGGTCGCCCCCGAGCCGGACGTCGGAGGCCGACTCGTTCCACCGGCACGCCGACAGGACCACATGATCGCCAATAGCGACGCTTTCGACGCCCTCACCGATCGCCCAGACGATGCCCGAGCCCTCGGAACCGCCGATGTGGAACTGCTCGTGCTGCCCTCGTCGATGACGAGCTGCGATGACATCGACCGGGTGGCCGAGCGCTGCCCACACGTTGTTGTAGTTGACACCGGCCGCCATCACGTAAACCAGGACCTGCCCTCGACCGGGCCGAGGAACATCGACGACCTCAGTTGCGAACGCCGTGCACGGGGCGCCGAACCGGTCCTGGCGGATTACCGACGCGTACATTCGGTCGGGTACAACACCAAGCGGAGGTGCCTCTCCGATGTCGAACAGTGTGGGCACGTCATCCTCCGTTCGGTCGGGTGTCGCAGGTCGCTTGTGTAATCCAGCTGGCGAGCCGCGCTGCGGTGCCTGTGTCGAACACGACGCCAACTGGTGTAGGCACTGCGAAGAGGTCGACCACGCGGTTGCGCAGCTCCGTCGCAGTCAATGACGTGAAGCCGATCTCCAAGAAGGAGTCGTCGGGCCCGACGACCGCCCCGGCGTCGAGGGCCAGCACTTCAGCCACCGCGCGGCGGACGGCGTCGAGGACGATCTGAGGGTCGCCGATGGCGCGCCGGTCGACCTGGTTGTGGCGGGGCGGCGGCATATCGGACAGGAGGTCGGCATAGAGCGGGTCTGGCCGGATGGTGTGATCTCGATGAGACTTCCAGTCGATGTCGGCCACGATCGCCATGCCGACGTTCTCATCGACGACGTCGCCCAGCTGGACCAGCGCGTCGTCGGCTTGCATCGCCACCACACCCGCGTCGCGCGCTCGATGGTCACGACGGCCCGGACCCGGAGCCGGCCCATCCCAACGACCCCACACCACGCAGGTCACAGCCTCCCCGTCGACCCGCCACCGGTGGGCGAGCGCGTCGAGCTCGGCGTTCGCTCCACTGTATGCGGCCCGGCCGGGGCTCCCGGCGATGCCCGGGAAGGATGAGCAGACCAGGAACGCCGACAGCTCGATGTTGACAGTTAGGTCGTGCAGGTGTTGGGCGGCGGTCACCTTCGTCGCCGATGCGCGAGCGATGCGGTCGGTGGTGAGGTCGTCGACGAGGCATTCCTCGAGGGCTCCGGCCGCATGGATGATCGCGTCCAGGGGCGGGTCCTCGCCAACCGAGGCGAGAACATCTGCAAGCGCGATCCGGTCCCCGACGTTGCATGCATGTATCGATACCCGCGTTCCGATCCGGCGCAGGTCTTCGACCAGCTGCTCGGTGCCGGGAGCCCCGTCTCCGTCGAGGCCGACGAGCACCAGGTGCGGTGCCCCGCGTCGTGCGGCCCAACGCGCCATGTGCCCGCCGACGTACCCGGTGCCGCCGGTGACGAGGACCGTGCCGCGAGGCCGCCACGGCGCCACCACGGGGCCGCTGGTCTGTCGTCGGAGCCGGCGGGCGAACACTCCCTCCGGTCGGAGTGCGAGCTGGTTCTCGCCGTCGGTGCCCCGTCGCGTCAGCACCTGGACGAGCGAGGCCGTGCTGACCCGGTCTGGGAGGGTCGGGAGATCGACGATGCCGCCCCAGACGTGGGGGTGTTCCTTAGCGACCGACGCCCAAAAGCCCCATGCCCACGTCGCAAGGGGATCGGGCGGTGCTTCCCCCGGCGACAGGCCGACAGCACCTCGCGTGACGACCCACAGGCGGCCATTGCCGAGCGCGTCGGCCACGTCGGTGATGGCCTGGGCGATCGCGAGCTGCACCGCCCGGGACGCAGACACCGCGACGACGCAGTCGACCTGTGATCCGACCAGTGCCGCGCGCAGAGATCTGGCAATCTCGACCCGCTCGGCGTCTCCGCCAAGGCGGAGCGGGAGGGCATGCAGCCCGGGCAGGTATTCAAGTCCGCCGAGGTCCGCGCAGTCGGTGACGAGGAGTATTGTTGCGTCGTCGGCAGGACGATCGGGCATCGATGCGGGCGTCCACTCCACTCGGTAGCGAAGACCTGGACGGTCGCCGGACGCGTCGGCCCAGCCCGCCAGAGCGGGGAGCACCGCGGCGAGATCATTCGGCTCCAGGCCGAGCTCGGCGGCGAGGCCGAGCCCGTCCCCGGCGCGAATGCGTTCCCAAACCCTCCGCTCGCGCTTGGATCCTGAGTCTCCAGCGGGCTCGTGGTCCTTTACGGGGTCGAGCCAGTAGCGCGTGTGCTGGAAGGCGTAGGTGGGCAGCGGTCCCCGCGGATGACGCGCTCCGCCGTTCACCGCGGCCCAGTCCACGTC
>ERZ778026.2834-NODE-2834-length-16872-cov-9.702563_pt1 | contig 16872 bp, 24 predicted proteins | sample MGYA00375756_ERZ778026 | MGnify/ENA primary metagenome ERZ778026 (study PRJEB29350, sample SAMN05389820) | bioreactor metagenome | isolation source: Ammonium sulfate bioreactor | place: South Africa: University of Cape Town | collected 2014-02-18 ... | reverse complement strand
GGAACTTTGCCAAGGACACACCGCGAGCGCCGGCATCGATACGAGTGGTGCCGCTGTCGCTGTCGCACCAGTCGACGGGCTTCATCTCGGTCGCGTGCCATGCGCAACAGCTCGAGCTCGAGCAACAACATCTTCGCCAACGATGCGCCAGTGTCGCCACTCGCTCGTCGGCTGAGGCCGCCTTGTTGCACGAGAATCTCGAGGACGACGAGGCCGTCATCAACGCCGTCGACCTCGATACATCGCGCGCACCAGCCGTCGTGCGCAATGCGGCGCATCTCATCGAGCTGTCGCTCAAGATGCTCGAGCTCCGCAAGCACCACTTCATGTTCTATCTCCTGCGGTACGTCGACCAAGCCCGAACGCAAGCCCGAACCATCATCGCGCTGCTGACGCCTGTTGCCGCACACCAGCATCCTATACACACACTCGTGCGCCGACCAAGTGCCGTCGAAGGAACTGCTGCGCCTCGTGTACCATTGCCTCTCGCGCAAGCTGCTCGACGACGAGGCGCGCGACAACGAGCTCGCCAAGAAGCAATGGCTGCTCCAGGCCGAGAACGCCTACGAGCGCTCCAAGAAGCCCGATCGCCGCCTGACCAAGGCCGCGACGCTCGCGCTCGCCGACAGCTCGACCTTCCAGCTCGCGACGCCCTCGTCGGCCGCAGTGCCGCCGCCGCGACTCCCGAGCTCCACCGCTGCAACGGCTCTCGCCATGGCCGCCGTTGCCACGACCTCCGATGGCTCGCGATCGCCACCGCCCGCACGCGCTTCGACACAAGCGCCCTCGGGAGGCAAGCGACCCGTGAGCCGCATCATCAAGCAGGCCGCTGGCGCTGCCGGGCCGCGCCGCACTTCGCACAGCGACGCTCCTCCGTCTCCGAGAGAACCGGCGCTCATCGGTACGACTCAGCCTCAACGCCAGCGCTCCAGCTCACAGGACTCCATCTTTCCGAGCTCGCCAACTGCCGCTGCGCTCGAGCAGCACCACCAACAGCAACAACAACAACAACAGCATCACAGCCGCAACAACAGCAACAGCAGCACCACGCCGCACGTTGCATCGCCATCCTCGGGTGAAGAGTCGTCTGAACAGAGCTCCTCGGCCACGACGCCAACTAGCTCGAGGCCCACGTCGCCATCGACGGCTCTCACCGTGTTGCGCGAGGTATCGCCCTCTCCTACTGGCTTCTCGGACACCTCTGCGCCCATCTCTCGCGAGCCGTCACAGTCTACTACCGATGCTCTTCCGGCACCCACTCTCGGCGCCAACGGCAATACCGCGAGTGTAGAGCAGCATTCATCGAGCCTCTCGCGCGACCTGCGCGATCGATTGAAGCTCAAGTTGTCGTCAGTCTCGCGTGATGCGCAGCCATCGGCCATCGGCGCCTCGGTGCTGGCCATGCCGGCCAACATGGGGCTTTTGCTGTATGCCTTGCGGCTTTCCCACTCGCACCGATCCGAGTCCCTGGCACAGTCGCAGCCACCCTCCACACCTGCGACGCTGGCGACCGCCGCTGCCGTAGCTGCTGCTGCCGCCGCTGCCGCCGCCGCTTCTACTGCCACTGGCGCTTCGGTACCGGTCAACGGCGGTGCACTCGCCTCCCCCAACCAAACCGACAATACGGTGGCCAGCGATCCCAATGCCAACCGAGCCGACGCAAGCGGTACCGACACTGACGACGATGGTGGCGACGCATCGCCGCCCTCTGTTGCCAAGGCGAACATCGCTACAGCTAGCAGCACCAAAGATTCGATCGAAGCGGCGACCGAGTTGTGTTGTATCGCAATGCTGTACCACTTGCTTGGAAACGAGGCCGAAGCGCAATCAGCATATCGCAAGGTGCTGCAGTTGCAACCGATGAATGCCACTGCCACATTACAACTCGGCCGATTGTTGGAGAATCAAGAAGGTACCCGCTTTACATCCGCTCTGCCACTCACACATGTGTCGTTTGGTGTTCTAACCCCATGCTCCATTGTGTCACACACTCGGCAAAGAACCTGCACATAAGCTAGCGGCGATCCAGCTCTATGAGCGGGTGCTGTTGCTGACTGCCGACCCCGTGCTGCATCTCCGGATCGGCAATCTCTGGAACGCCCTCGGTAGTCACATTGACGCCATTCGTCACTTTTCGAAAGGTCGTCAGCTCGACCCAGGCAACGAGGAGCTGCGTTCGCAGTTGGTGCGCACGCGTGCGCAGTATGTGACGCTCGTCATCAAGCGGCAACAACAAGCGGCCAACCGCATTGCCAAGAGAAAGTGGCCAGCGTGTGTGCAGGTACATACCTTAGTGAATCTGTGCACCGGCAACAACTCTAACCCATACGTATGTATGTGTCATTGTCTGTGTGTATTGCACCAGTTGCGAGACAGTCATCGATTCTTGGCTCGAGAAGAAGTGCCCAAGATGGTGGAGCGCGACGGCGTCGAGGCATGCCCTACATCAGCTCCGTCGGTTCCGCTCACAAAGTTCATCGAGAGCCATATCCGCAAGCGTTCCTCATCGGCAACCGGTGCCTCAGGTGGCGGCGCCAGTTCTGGTGGCAGTGGAACGGCTGGCGCAGGTGGCGCAGGTGGAAGCAGTGGTGCCACTTCGACAGGCGGTTCGGGCGCGAGCTCCGGCAGCCTCGATGGTAAGAACGCCAGTGGAGGTCACGCGGGAAGCAGCGGCAACTCCTCGACGCCATCCGGCGGCTCGAATGTGGGAGCTGGATCGGCGAGTTCCTTGGGCGGGATGGGAGCTGCAAGTGGCTCGGGCTCGGGCAGCACCAGCACCAGCGGAAGCACTGGTGGTGGTGCGATTGGTGGCAACTCGAGCAGCACTGGCAGCAGTGGCGGCGGCGGCAGCGGTGCAGGACTGACGAGCGCCGGATTGCGTGATGGACCAGTGGGCTCGATGATCCGAGACGGTAGTGGCAATGCCATCGGCAGTGGCGGCAGCGGTGGTGGCAGCAGTTCGAGTACCGCCTCGAGCTCGATGCCGACACTCGGAGCCACCCCGGCAGCCGATATGCCCGGCACGAGACTGTTGCAGTTTGCTCGAGTGCGCATGACCAAGAAGCAAGAGCTCGAACGCCGTCGACGCGAGAAGGAGCGCGAGGAAGAGGAGGAGCAAGCTCGAGCACAGCAGGCGCAAGACCTGTTGGCACAGCTATCGACACCGCTCGCGGCCTACCAGTTCGTCAACAACACGGCGCTGCCGCTCCTCGGCGTCACGGCCATCGACCCCGAGAACCTGCTGGCGATGCTGACTTCGCGCAATCTCTTTGCTCCCGGCGATGACCAACCCGCCTTCGCTGCGGTCGCCAAGGCCGCACTCTCGCCCGACAACATCTCGCTCGTGGCGTACGCCGAGAGCACGTCGTTGTATCCACGCAGCACGGCACAAGACGCCGGGCGACCGAGCAGCGATGCGTACGGCGTGCTGCTGTATCCCAACTGCATCGTGGCGGCGGTCGCCGACGGGCTCGACTGGGGCCAGGCGGCACAGCGGGCAGCCAATCGCGCGGTCAAGGGCTTCCTGCGCGAGATGCAGACCGTTCTCAGTGGCCTCTCATCGATCGACAAGGCTTCGAACTGTCTCTCACGCGCCTTCTCTGAGGCACACCATTCGATCGTTCGCAAGCCTGTCGAAGAGCATGGTGAATGGGAAGGTGGTACCACGTACGTCATCACGCTCTCACGCGCGCTCTCTCTCTCTCCATCCAGTGATTGACCGAACGAAATTGGCAACAGAACTCTCTTGGGAGGAGTGTTGATGGAAGTACGCGAAGATCCTGGCTCGTGGATGTTCGTGTGTGCGAGTGTCGGCGACTGCAAGGCGTTCCATTACTCGATTCGTGACGGCACCGTGTCGGACATTACTGAGAGCAACGTGTCGCTACAGCGCACGTCCAACTTTGAGAGCGACGATCCGGGAGGCATGCTGGGTGCCTTCGATCGCAAGAATGTGCGACCCGATCTGCGCAACCTCAAGCTCTACCAGTGCCTGTGCAAGGAGGGCGACTTCATCATCATGACGACCGACGGCGTGTACGACAACTACGACCCGCAGTACCTCGGCATCGAGCCCAATCAGCTGCACTGCGCGCACGCCGATTGGAAGAGCCTGCCGAGCAGCGAGCTCGATGCCATCAAGGGCCGCTTCATCTCGCGTGCCATGCAGCGCAGCATTCGCGACTCGTCGGTGCACGCCACGCCGCGTCGCTGCGTCGTTTCGATGCTGCAGTACTGCCTCGAGGCCACGCGTCCGACGCGCGAGTGGATGGAGGCGCACCCGGGCAAGACGCTGCCACGCAACTACGCCTCGTTCCCGGGCCAGCTCGACCACGCCACGTGCCTGTCGTTCCGAGTCTCGAGCTGCACGCAGCGTGCGCTCGCCTCCAAGGTCGATCTGTGGGACTTTCACGCCGGCATCGAGGAGTTGATCCATGACTCATCGGCACAAGCCAGCATCCTCGAGCTGCCAATCGCGCATCCCGTGTCGTACAACGTACCAATCTCGGTGCTTGTGACGCAAACGCGCACGCACGTCATGGTCTTCTGTCGTCTGCTGGCACGCACACGCCTCGAGGTCGTACAGGACGAGACATCGCTCATTCTGCGCCTCCACCGCACGTCGGCCATTCGTGTACACTTGCACGCCACGATGCGCGACGCTCGTGTCCACGGTGCCGACGAGCTCGCACACCCACTCGAGCGCACGGTCGATCTGCCTGGACGCGTGGTTCCAGCCTCGCGTCACATTACGCACGATGCAACACTCGGATTGGCGGTCATTCGTTATGCGTTCAAGACCTTGGAGCCAAAACTGCCACCCAACCCAACCTCCTAACTAACTTACTACTATCACATTGTTATTGTTGCAAACTATCTATCAAACTATCTATCGAATCCAATACGTGTTATCATATGTGTAATTTGTCCCCCACTGATCAGTGATCTACTGAAACACCAACACACGAACTAACCAACTAACCAAGCAACCAAATTGTTGGTTGCCATAAACAAATGAACGACAAACGACGAACGGATACATAGATGGAGCACCGTTCTATGTACAAGACTCTTGACGGCAACACGTTGGGCAACAGCGCTGCGACTGCCTCGAGCAATGATCTCAGTTGGTGATTCGAGTAAAGGTGTGGCCTGGGCGGTGCGAGATAAAGTTCGCCGGAATCGGTGCCTTGGTGTCGTGGCAGTTCTGGCACAGATCGAAATGGAAGCACGAGTTGCACTTGTAACGAATACCCATGATCGGGCTGATGCCACAAGCAACACTGATGAACACATCACGCCCCACGGATTCTATCAGCAAAGCTACAAGAGCAAGGACGAGAAGAGACCTGTGCGTACCACTTGACTTGGTGCTCACGCTCGAGTGGCTCGAGCAACACCTGCATGTTGTGCGTTTTGACGTGGCTCTTGGGTTCCTTCTCGAGAAAGAAGCACTTTTGACAAAAGAACAAGCCTCGGCAATCGAGGCACACGAAGCAACTGCCGACGATCGGCGACGTGAAGCAGCCCCAACAGCGCACTCGATGAATCGGCAGGCCACCCGCAAGTTCCGGTACCTCGATGGCGTTGAAGAGATGCTCCTTGTTGTGCTTCTTCTCCGGATCGATTCCGGCATCGTAACACGCTGTATCACCACGCATAACTCGATCGCATGAGTTTCCTCTCACTCTGCCGATTCACTGGTGCCAAATGAGCTTGTGAACGTACTCTCGCACACATCAAAATTCGGGCACACGGTACACGAGAACCGGATACCGGGAATGGGATTAATGCTACATATATCACCTGAACGAACGAGACAACAGCAGCACAAACACGCAGACACACAGACACATGTAGGTCTCGTTGTTAACAACGTCCCGACGAGACTCAAGCCAACGATACTCGAATCAAGTAACATAAGCACGTACAAGCAATGTACTCATGGAACGCCATCTCCTCAAAGATATTCTCAATCAGAAAGTAGTCCTCCTCCAGCTCTCCTGACCTTTCGAAGCACCCACGACAAAGGTCCTTGTTCGGTATGGTACGGGATTTCAACCTGAAGATGATGATCATGCCGATCATCAATGATGCCCCAAGTGGTCACACGGCCGTGGTATTGGCGTCGAGGTACTGCGGCATTGGCATACCTGACTTTACCGGTCGGAATGACAGACTCACACAAATCGCACTGGATCAAGTCATGGTCCCAGTCGTAATACTCTCCAAGCCTGACGAAGACGAAACAAATTGAGATGGATGATTGATGAGGGATCTGATCTTGAGCACAGCGGTTGTGCCGTGTGTGCTTGTGCAGGCACGTACTGGTTTCCGATGGTCAGCCAACTTGGCCGGATACAATGGTTACGACCAAAGATCTCGACCTTGCGGCCTCCTGGGACCATTCTCTCGATGATCTCATACATTTGTTCGGGCTTCTGCGATCGTTTGCGAATGGCGGCAAAGATCACGTCGTTACTCACCTTGGGTATGTACTGCGCTCGCCGACCCTTGGTGTTCTTGACGCCGATCAAGCAAATCTCGCTCGAGTGCAGAACATAGTGACCGGGACCGACGAGGATGCGGTCGTATCCGGTCTTCTTGACCCACACAATCTATTTCGTGCGAAGGAAGCGAGGTCAGCGTTGAGTTGGCGCGATCGAGCCACAACACGCACTGCGTCGTACTCGATCAGTGTAGAGAAAGCCCCACTTGCTCATGCACTCGAGGCCGAGTTGCATCTGCGAGTTGATGACCCACAGGAACAGCAATCCGCCGTCGGTCAGCACGCCAATGTCGAGGTCCATGATCTCCTCGTTGGTGAGCGTGTTGTACGTGAGAAAGAAGCGACCTGCTCACGAGCGACAGAGACCATTCGAGTGAGTGGCACGTTGGCACTCACGATCGGCCGGAACACTACGGCGCCGTACTGTTATTGAACATGGTCTTTTCGTGCGAGGCGACCTCGTTGCCACGAATGCGCCACGGCGGGTCCATGTAGATGACGTCGAACTTGCCCAGCGCCGAAAAGTTGCAGTACCGCGCATCGGCGTTGATCCAAGTGCCGTCGGTCCAGCGTTGATTCGGGTCGGCAAAGGTCGAGCCGTACAGCCGTGGCGCGAGAGGCGCCAGAGACGACGCCTCCGACATGATCAACTGCGACTGCGGTAGTGAATGCGTTCGTGTCATGGTGGTGGCACTCGTGCTCGCTCGACCGCCTCGTCCACGCGCGGACTTGTTGCTTGGTGCTCGGGCATTGGAGGTGGTGGAGCTCGCCCGTCCGGCAGCGGCGGTCTTTTTGGAGGGGCGTCCGCGAGCGGCCGAGGAGCCGGAACGGACGCGTTGCTGTTCTTGAATCTTTTGCTGCCGCTGCTGCTCGCGCTGCTGCCGCTTCCACTGTCGCTTGTACTCCTTCTCCTCGGGCGTGAGAGCCTTGTCGGGCATCTCCTCGACGTTGCGATCGACCAACGTGCGGAACGAGCCGAGAGATTGGATGCGGACGCCCTGCGGTGGTACAACGGGCGGTGGGAGCTCGTCGGGATCGAGGAGCACCGAGCGCTGCCGCAGCAGTTGCTCCTCGAGCGAGCCGTGAAGCTGCTGGAGCTGTCGTCGGCACTCCTCGTCCTCGTATTCGTTCAGCATGCTGTCGTCGCTAGTGGTGGTGGTTGTGGTTGTGTGTGTGACTCCGTTGCCGTTGTCGGTGCTGCATCGCAAACGGATGCGATTGTTGTAGCGGCAGTTGTCGGTCGCACGAGCGAGCACCACTTGGTAGCGCGGCTGTCGTCGCAGCCACTGCTCGATAGGGCCGCGCCGCGGCGGCGGCTCTTGTGATACGTCCATCGAGGTGACAGTGGCTGTCGAGGCGCTCGTTGATACTGCGCCATCGACATCGCCATCGCCATTAGCATGGCGATTGATTAAGGAGCCGTGCAGATCGAGTTCGTCTTCGCTGCTCGACATGCCGCTGTCGCTCTCGCAGCAGCCACTGCCGTCGCCATCATCGAGTTCGTCGTCATACTCCTCATCACAATCGACGAGCATGTGCGCAACGTCGTCGGGAACATCGTGTGGATAGCGATCTACAATGCCCGTGAAGAGGTCGACTGTGTTCTCGTACACGGCGTCGTCTGCAACACTGACGGCGCTCTCGCCTTGGCCGGCTGCCAGCCCTGTTTCTGCCACCGCCGCCGTCGCATTCGTGCTCATGGGAGCATGCGGTGGCCGCACACGCGTGCGGGAGGAGGAGGAGGCCTTCGCCGGCGCGCGTCGCGATGTGGCGCTGCTGTTCTGTGCTGCAGGCGGTCGTTTGGCTCGTGGCGCGCGCGCTGCTGCTGCGGTATCGAGCACGCGCGGATCGATGGTTCGATGGCTCTCGCCAGCTTCGAGCTGCTGCTGTGAACTGACTGGAGTCATATCGAGCACACCGAGCGCGATGGAGAGCGGTTCATCCACCGCAACATCAGCAGCGCGCTCGACATGTGGGTGCTGCATGGCCGCGAGCTCGGTGGCGCCCAGCTCACGCAGCGCCGCCTGTGCCATCGAGCTTCTTGTGGCAACCACGAGGCAACGAGCACGGCGACGACGGAGCAACACGCGCGAGCGCGCTGATGACCTCGATCGGCCCTGACCACACGCTACTGCTGGTGTACGCGTGCCAGGGCCACGCAAGCGATGGACGAACGAGAGCGCGCGCGAGAGCGAGAACACGCGACACGTACGAGCAAGCACAAGAACAGATGACACGCGCGAGCGGTGCGCACGCGTGTACGGCTGAGAGTGAGTGAGAGAGAGAGCGAGAGAGCGCGGTCTTGTGCGTGATCAAGGGAGCAGAGCGAGTAGCCGACTGCTGCGCCGACCGCGACGACCGCGAAAGTAAAGTGCCGAGCACGAGCACCCGCCGTCAGGAGAGGGAACTCCCATTCGGACAATACCCGATGCGCTTCCAAACTCTCCTCCGTCAGCTCGCGGCGCTGTCGGGGCCCTGTGGCTCGAGCGCTCGGGCTTGGAAGCTCTCGGTGGCCCGCTTCGCGTCCGCTGCGTCCTGCTGGTCTCGCACCTGCGGCACCACGCTCGCACCAGTGGCGGTGCCGCGATGGTTCGTCGGCGCCAGGTGCGCTCAAACATGCGACCCGCCCAGAAGATCTGCTCATTGGCACTTTCGCGTGGAACTCCTGGAATACGCATCCGGCAGAGGCCTCACCGTAGACCAGCCCCAAGCCCAGAGCCCAAGGCACCCTGCGTTGATGAGGTCGAGGTTTGGGGGCACGAGGAAGCAGAAGCGCGCCAAGTAGCACCAAGGCCCAACAGTTGATACCGGAGAAGGCATGACCGAGCGAGACGGGTTGGTTGGTTGGTTGGTTGGCTCCCAGTGAGCCCATTTGTTCAGCCTCGTAGTCGAGAGAGTGAGTGAGCATGGCTGGGGTTATCGACAGCAGATGCAACCATGCCCATCATCGAGGACTCAAAAGTAATGCGGGACAGGCACTGATCGATCGATAGTGTGCTTCTTCTGAGCTGTGGGTGCGGCATTCATCCGGCTGCCCCACAGTTCGTTCGCCGTTATTCGCTTGCTGCCCTCCTCGCTCGCACACGCACTCTCGAGCACGAGACTCGACGAACCGGTTCTTCGTTCGCCACTTTGATCCACCAGCCACGTGCAGACAAGCAGGCAGGCAGGCAGATAGACCGTGAGAGACAGCGCGAGATGGGGTTCTTCTGTGTCGTGGCAGGCCGCGGTCCCGTGGCAGCAGAGCAGCAGAGCGAGACCGAGTTCTTGGTGCCGTCGACCGACCTGCTCTCGGTCTCGTACGTGTGTCGTCGTGCATTCCTCGCGCGATCCTGGACCTCTCGTGGCACTCCACGCCATCTCGTACTGACGAGTACTCACCGTCGCTTGTGTGTGTGTAGATCCTTCTGTGTCTTTATCGATGGCGTAATGCCTGTGGTGCGTGTGGCGCGTCGCGTCGCTCGCGAGCATCAAGCGCCGCCCAACGTTGACAATGTGAGTTTCGCGCTGCGTCGACTCGTGTCTGTGTGGCTCTGTGTGACGTTCAGGGCATGGGTGCCGGCTTGTACGCACTGGGCAAGGAGTTCCTACTGCTGGGAGTGCTCTCATCTGACGTGCCGTCGGTCATCGTCCACATCGACGGCGTCCTCCACGCTCGCCTGCAATCGGTCGCCGTCGGAGCTGTACGACACACACTCTCTCGCTCGCACACACTCTTGAAGATCTACACCTCCTCGTTTCATATCTATCTATTACGCACGCACGCGCACGAGAGAGATATTATCTTGACTGCGGATCGTGAGCTCCTGCACACAAATATCTTCTGACGCGAGATATTTTCCTTGTGACATGTTGCTGAAATATCTCGGCCGTCGTCCTCCTCCGACGTTCATGTGGCGGAACATGTCTGCGGCTACCCACGTCGAACTCGAGGACCATAGGTTCATATGGGCTTCGTCTTGAAGCAGCTCCAAGTACTGAGAGCCGAGCCAATCATCGCCACAGCTCCCGGCGTATCGACCTCGCTCGGGTTCGGCGCCCCTGCCGCTCTCTCGTCGCCGTTCGGTGGCGCTCTCGTGACTGCGACCTCCACTTCGACTGCGGTGTGTTACCCGAGACTCACTCTCTCGCGCGTGCGATCCAGAGAGAGATATCTGCATGCGTGCGTGTAAGTGGAACGGATGGTTGATGTTGGACGTGTGCGAGAGCAGAGTGTGGCTGACATCGAAGCCGCCGCCTTCGGAGCCATGATGGGCGCCATCCTCGGCAACGCCATCGGCGCCTACCTCCAAGCACGTCACGCCGCCGCTGCCTATGTACCACTCGCGATCCATCGACTACCATGAGTTGTACTTACGCCCTCCCAACGACACCACACAGGATTGGCCCAAGAAGCCGAGCAAGACCGACCTGCAACACGCCCTGACGCTGGCAGGAGGAGGCAAGTTCGGCCTGCAGCCCGGCGGCGTCACCGACCCGTCGGAGCTCATGATACTGCTCGCGCGAGCGTGCGTCACTGCCACGCCCTCGTCCGTGGCGCAGGTGGTCGAGACCGCCGCCGAGTACTACGTCTCTTGGGTCAAGGCACGTCCCCCAAGCGCGCTCTCTCGCTCTCTCGCTCGCTTACTCGTTGTGCTGATCGAGCTGCTCGCAACCAGACGGGGCCATTGGACGCCTCGTGCGTCAGTACATGGCAGTGCTTCTTGAACCCCGACGCCCAAGTGCAGTCGTCGATCGCTTCACGAGTACGTGGTATCTGACGATGGAGAGCGTGCCACGATGCTGAGCTTCCATGCGTCGTTGCCGCCGGTGTGGTCGTACAACAGGGCTACGCACAGTCCATGTATGTCGCTGGACAGATGAACAAGAAGGCCCACACGGGAGCCATCCAACGCTGCATCCCTCTTGCCATATGGTTCGTGTGCCATCAACGCGGCCTCGATCCATTCAGCTGGTGCTAACACCGCAGGATGACATCATCCAGGGGCTATCGGCTCTCCGACGCTGAACTGTACAACCTCGTGGGCCAGGAGGCGCGGCTGAGCAACTGCTCCGAGCTTGGCATCGTGGCCGAGACCGCCTACTGCCTCGCAGTCGCTTGGTTGATCGGCCATCCTGGAGATCGTGTCGGGTGCGTACACACGCTCCTGCTCCCCGAGACCGACCTTTGTGGCCACAATCCTAACCCTGTCTGAGCAGAGCATTCAATCGCGCCGTCAGTTGGCTGCGCACGGGCTCCAGTAAAGACGCTGCCAAGGTGTTGGAGTGGCTCACGACCGCTGCGGACCAAGCGCAGCAACTGCCTGGCGTCCACGTTCCGAAGCACAAGACAAACTTGAGTGCTAGCTACATTCAGCTATGTACGCGACTGCTGTGCTCTGCTGTTCCTCTGTGTGGCCAATGTGTGGCACTTGCTGACCTGCGCTACTCCATCACAGCAATCACGCATGCGTTCCGCCACTTGACGATGCAATCTACCTACGAGGCCGCCATATCGGGTGTGGTTTCGGGTGGTGGTGATAGGTACGACACCATGAATGTGAGCCAGTGCGCTGCTGTCGAGTACTGATGATGCTACTGCTGCTGCACCTCATCCAGCGCTGTGAATGGAACGGTAGTGGGAGGCTTGATTGGTGCGGCAGTCGGTCTATCGGCACTGCCACCAGGCCACATCGATACGATCGTCCGATGTCCGGCACGAGGCGTTGCAATCATTCACCCTCAGAACGCACAGACCTTGGTGCCACAGCTGCTAGCCAAGGCTCCGACGCATCTCTCGTAACGAGCTCGAGGCGACTCTCTCTCACTCTCTCGATCGTCCTCGCTCTTCGATGTCTGTTCTTTATCTCTCGCTTCCTTTCGCTGACTTGGCTCGCGACATTGCAACCTCTCCGCACCTGCTTCCTCGCTCACCGACCTGTACTCACCTTCTCCGCTGCTGCCGCTGCCGTTGCTGCCGCGGCGGCACTCTTGCACTACATCGCATGACTTGCGCAACATCATATCTGCTAGCTATATTTCGTTCCCGCTGTCTCTCGTTCACCAGCCGGAGAAATTACCAGAGAATATCGCGCAGGATCTCTCGGTGTGCTGCGTGGTTCACTACTGGCAGCAGCAACGGGCGGAGCTTCCTGTACTTGCGCTGCTTGCGTCTCTTTCGCAAGACGCGCAGCACATCACAGAAGGCGCCTTGCTTGCGCTGCAGCACCGTGATGAAGCTCGTCAAGCCCAGCCTTATTCGCATATGCTAGAGAGTGAGTGCGACTGCCGTCCGACACCGGCCAACGCCATACCGACGAGACGTACCAGTAGATCTGCTCCCGCGTTGCTTCGAATCGACAGCCCTCTTGCTTGGCCTTGTCGCCGCGGGTCGCCGTCGTGGCAAAGTATATCACGTGGTCGATCACGTCGATCACGGCATCGACAAAGAACGGCGCATTGTGCACCGCGCTCCGAGGTAGATCCTTGGCGTGGCAGTAGAACTTGATGGCGGCGATCAGGAGGATCTGATACAGGTTGAACAGCACGGTCTCGAGCGAGTTGATCTGTGAGTCGAGCAGCAGTGCGTGGCACTTGGGCTTGATGAACTGCACGATCTTGCGACGGAACCGCGTGCCTTGGATGCTATCAGTCGAGACCGTCATGGTGTCGCGAATGTCTGCACGATCGAGGCATCTGAGTCAGAATGCTTCAAGTACGCAAGGCCTCACGTGAAACATACAGCATCCGCTCAATCGCGTGTAGTCGCCAAGGACCTCCAAGCTGTTCGTATCGATCAGCAAGCCACACCACGGAAGGAGTGTTCGGTTATCTAGAGTTGCATATTCGATTGGCACAGGATTTGGGGTTAGGGGGTAACACCGATCCCGCTCCCTCTCTTTCACGCACGTACGAGCAGTATTCGTGCGACACTCCTTCAGTGGAGCATCGAGCCCAGGTGGCTGGTATGCGAAATTTAGGCGCGTCTTGGCGGCGTTGATGAAGCAGCCATACTCGGGGAAGCCGGCCAACATTGCATGCAGAAACTGCACGGCTGCCTCACGCGACGTTGTGATATACAGCATGTCGTCGATGACACGCATCAAGAGACCAATCTCTCGCTGTGAGTCAGCACTCGTGCTGGTTGACGATAACCCGGTCGGAAGCGCTGAAAAGTGTCTCCGCTCGAGGTCACCGACCAACAGACTGCACAGCAGGCTCGACAAGACGCTTCCCTGAGGAATGCCAGTCGTTTGCCGATAGTAACGAGTTCCATTCTGTCGAGAGAGATGTGAGCTACCAGCGATCCATGCGATGCACACCCAACACGAACACACCTTGATGATATTGCTAAAGATGTGCTCGTGCAACAAGGCCAACAAGTGCTCTGGTCGCTCGCGCTCGTACACTACTTGATCCATAAAGAGAGTTCCCTTGTGCTGGTCACAAGCAACTCGTCGAGTGAGGATGATTGTTCTTCTCTCTCTGTCACTCTCTCATTCAGCATACCGTCTTGCACAGTTCCTTCGAGAATGACGTGAATTGTACGCCAATGCTCTCAGGCACCACACGCCGAAATCGTGGCATCACGCGTCCTTGGAACGAGCCGATCTCGACGAACTTGCGCACCTCCTTGGTGCCGGGACTAAAGAGCTGCTCGACCACCGAGTAAAGCTTGGCTTGGTTCAACTGATCGAAGCAGCGCTTGATATCGACACTGACAAAGAACAGTGGCCTCTGAGCTGCCGAGTCGCCAGGCCGGCGCCACTGTCGCACGAGGTGCACCAACTTGGCGTAGATCTCATCGAACCCAAAGACCGACGCTCCGACCAACTGCGGCTGGCGCATCTTCTCGTTGCTCATGACCGAGAACACGTTCTGCAGCATGGAGTTGATCGACTTGGCCTTGAACTGGTACGAGTAGCGGCTCAGGTTGATGATCGGTCGGATGCCGTCGAGCTTCGGCACCATGCGAACGAACGCATAGCCCAGCAGGCGCGAGTTGAGAATCTCGGTCGCCTGTTGCTCGCTCAGTTGCTGCAGCATGTCGTGCTTCAAGTGATGCATCGCGACGCTGAACACCACCGACCAAAGGTGCTTGTTGATGAAGAAGATGCGGTTGTGATGCGCCGCGGTCTCGGTGCAGTAGAACACCGACCGCAGCAGCGGTATCATGTAGCAGCTAAAGATCCACAGCACCAGCCGACCGACGCATTCGACGCGCACCTCGGCATCGAGCGGGCCGCCAGTATTGCGCTTGCCGCTGGCCGGCCGTTCGGCATACAGCCAACGGCACTCGGTGACCTTGAAGGAATGCATCACTTGGTGTACGCTCATCTGCTCGTGCCGCGTCATGTGCACCAGCCGATGCACGGCGTCGAGGATCACCTGACGATTGTGCTTGGAGCCCCACAGCGCCTTGGGCAGCACCGTGAAGCAGAGCGACTTGAGGAAGGCCGCGACGTTGTGGCTCTCGGAGAAGAAGCGCAACAGGTGCGCGAATCGCTCGGGTCCCGCTGCATCGCGAGTACGCGAGCGCAGCGTCGCCTTGATGCGCGCCAGCTCGGCCTTGGCCTCCTCGGGTAGCGGACAATGACGTTGCAGCACAAAGTGGTACTGGTGCCGCTGATGCCGAGAGAGGAGCTCGGTCAGAAGAGGCACCATCCCAGAGAGCATCCGTGGCACCTTGAGCTTGCCGCTCGCCGAGAGCGACTTGACGGCAGCGGCGCTCGAGTCGCACTCGCCGAGCATAAAGATGCAATACAGGAGCTTCTTGGCTCCTTCTCTTGTCGGTGGGAGAGTGTTCAGGACATCTAGATCAGTACTGACGGTGAGTCCTTGCCAGTCGAAGGCAGTAAAGACAAGGCATGCGTACGATTCACAGGGAGGCAGTTGACCGGTGCTCGAGAGTGCGGGTTGCAGTAGAAGATCCTCGTTCGTGGCAAGATGGTGTTGCTCTTCGTGATCCAGACAACGTGCGTTCCTGAAGTAGCACTATTCGGCAGACTGGCTGGCAACGACAAAGAGGAGGACGAGGAGGACGACGAGGAGGTGTTGACTGGCATTTGGCAGCCAAGAAAGATGCGCGGAACTGATGAGCCTTGCAGTACTCGTGCAGTGCGGCTGACGGTCTCAGGCAACAGTACGTGAGATGGAGACAGTGGTGACTTGCTGAAGTGGCGTTCGGAGCTTGTGGTGGTGTCCTTGGGCCGAGGAGTCGTGCGGGTGTCAGTCATCTTGCTGCCCTTGCCCTTGTTCCGCTTGGCTGCTCGACGCTGCCACTGTGTCGGTCTGCGTCGTTTCGATTGGTTGCCGCTATCGTCGGCTCGTTCTGCAGGGCTCGATGGCGGTGAAGGAGAGTACACAAGTGGAAGGAACTGCTGAGATTCGGACTCGAGAGTCTCATCAAGACGTGGCCGCTTGGGTGCGGGCGTCAAGTCATCAGTCGACGAATCTCGGGTTCTCTTTCGTGGATTGCGAGATGATATCGACGCCGACTGTGACTGCACACTCGATTGTGTTGGTTCGGTGGTAGACGATGAATCAATCGCTAGCTGATCGGGAGCAACTGCCTCCATGGTTATGGACCGTGAAGGGTGTTGCTCACTCGGAGACTGTCGACTCCACAGTGGCATGAAGAGCGGCTGCTGATTCTTGCAGATCTGAACGACTGGTGCTCCACTCAGCTGCATGAAGCAGCGGTTCGGTAGTCGCAAGAGCACTACGCAGTGTGATAGCAGATAGCTGATGATCGAGTCTCCCGCTCGCGAGAGTAATGTCACCCACGGTCGTCGACGCAATTCGTTGAGCGGGGTGTTGGGATAGAAGCACTCGATGCCGTCGTATCCCTGCAGCAGAATGGCTGCACGAGCTTGCAGTGCGGTCGATGCCGTGCTCGATGCAGCTGCCGCATCGGTGCGGTCACCTTCTTCCTTTTGATCTCTGAGCGATAGCGGCTTGGTGGGCTTGTTGCGTTGGCTGTGATCGCGCTGAGCACGAAAGCCAAAGCCCAGAACGTTGCCCGACACGGCAGACGACCAACAAGCAGCCGGTCGATGAGCGAGTGAGAGACACGATGATCGACTCGGAGCAAGTGCGTTGAAGCTCCCCGTCGTGCCAGAAGCGTTGTTGTTGCTGCTGTTGACGTTGACGGCAGCGGCAGCGGCGGCCATGGAGTTGATGTTGTTTGACTGCGTTCGAACAGTCTGAGCGATGATACGATCGATGATCTCTTGCATCGTGCACGTCTGCTCGAACGATACGGCGTACGTCGGCCATGGTCGAGTGATCGATGGAGGAGTGACGACGATCAAGTCACTCAAGGCGAGCACGTATTCGACGCTGGCATCTTGGGGTCTCGAGACATAGAGCATCTGCTGCTGCTG
>ERZ778026.2828-NODE-2828-length-16909-cov-100.187493_pt1 | contig 16909 bp, 19 predicted proteins | sample MGYA00375756_ERZ778026 | MGnify/ENA primary metagenome ERZ778026 (study PRJEB29350, sample SAMN05389820) | bioreactor metagenome | isolation source: Ammonium sulfate bioreactor | place: South Africa: University of Cape Town | collected 2014-02-18 ... | reverse complement strand
AAAAAATAAAATTTTCATTCTTGAAAAGTTTCAATCATTCGTTGACGAACATTATCAGTTAATTGTTGAAGATCATTTTCAATAGTTAAACCTTTAGTATCAATTGGTTCGAGACATTTAATTGTAATCGTACCTGAACGCCAATAGAAAGAATTGTTTTTCTCATTTGCATTGTAGATTGATTGATAATTCGAAAAAACAACAGGTACAATCGGAATTTGTGCTTCGATGGCCAAACGAAATGCTCCGTATTTAAATGGAAGAAGACTTTCAGACATATGACGTGTGCCTAAGTATATCAAATGCAAAAAAAAACATATTTCAATGAATTGATCGTCTGCTCTTCTTTTGTTTTTCCTTAAATTACCTTCGGGAAAGACCCATAATCGAAGTGATTTTTCTTGAACTTTCTTTGTTAAATTCGAGATTTTATCTTTTGCACGTTCGCGATTTTTTCTATCAACAAATTCGACACCAGCTAACCAAGCTGACAAACCAAATGGTAACGCATAGAGTAGTTCTTTCTTAGCCAGAATTGTGCAATACCGAATATGTTCAGGCCATAATTTCATCATGCCAATAAAATCAATCGATGATTGATGATTAGCAACAATGACACAAGCATCAACTCGATCAAAAACTTGACCATTTTCAATACGATATTTTAAACCAAATAAACTCAATATGGGATTGAGTATAATTCCAGCTGTACGAATATTTCGTGCACTTCGTGGATGAATAAGAAGTATAGGAAAAAAGATAATCGATGCTGACATAACTGTAAAAACATAGAGACCATATTTCAACTTACAGATTTGTGCTTCAGTTAGTAAAGATTCTCGAAATAAATAAATAATTAGAATTAAAATAATAATACTAAGTAAATAGAGGTTCATCATCTAAATGAAAGTTAAACGAATGAATTTGTTTGTTTTTCTCCGTACTATATTATTAATTACTATCATATAGAAATCATTGGAAAGAAGACAAAAAAAAATAGACTAATAATCGAATGCGAGAAAAATACAAAACACAAAGAACAAGAACAAAAAAAGAAAAGAAATATATATGATTAATACATCTAATTAATGGCAAAATGAATATACAGAAAAGCAAGACTAGAGAATTGAGATTTGGGTTTTATGTTACTATTTTGAATTGATTTTTAGATAATACTGGAATAATAACGAAACATATTCGAACCGGCGAGTTTAATTTGTTGTTTGAGAGCAATTGTTGGCGAATGAATTGTTTGATTGCTTGAGTAAGTCGGCGTTGAAGGTGTATGAAGAACTAATAAACGTGAATTTGTCGGCGTTGAAATAATTTGTTGTGGTACGAATACATTCGATTGTATTGGCGAGAGCATTGTTTGGTCATTAGGTAGAATTTGTAGGTCAATATATTGATCAAGTAATTTCTTGTTTAAACAAAGATTTTTCTCTCGTTCTTGTTTTAAATGAATTTGAAGTGCCTGTCGACTTGTTAGATTTTTCGGATGAATATTTGTTTCGAGAAGAATTTCATGCGCTGTTGCTCGTCGTTCGAAATTCACGTGACACATACGTTGAAAGAGAAATTCATTGAATTCTTTCGAGCAATGTTTGATTTCATTGAGATAGTCTCGAATATTCATTCGTAATTGTCGCCATTCATTGCCTTGTTTCGGCAATTGATAGTTGGTTGCGCAAACATAAATTGTTAAACCTAACGAAAATATATCACATTTATCCAAAGAAATTTCATTTGAACATTTATCAATAGCTTCCAACGCTAAATATCGACTGTCACCATCATTATCGTCGACCCACGATGAATTCATTCGACAAATATGTCCTAAATCTGTGAGTTTATAAACATATTCATCGTTGGCATATTGACATAGCATGATATTCGATGGTTTTATATCCATATGAGCAAAATCATTCTCGTGAAGAAAATGAAGCACATCGGACATTTGATGGAGAAGATTTTTCAATTGATTTTCATCGAATAAATGTTGTTTTTGAAGAAGATCTTCGATTGAACCTTGATTACAATATTCTAATTGAAGATAGAATCGACCATCGGTTTCAATCCAACTTGAATAGTAACGAACGAGATTTTCATGAGAATTCAAAAGACCATAAGCACAAAGTTCACGCCAAGCAAATTGCTCGTAGTTCGTGCCAACAATCGATTGTTTCGATGTTTTAATTGCGTAATTTAAACCATCGAGACGATTTGTACAAAGATAAACATGAGAAAATTGACCTGAACCAAGTTGTGATTGTTGATGAAATTCTTGTTCATAACGTTGAATAAGTAATTGTGAAAATGATGTTTTCGAATGATGATGTTCAGAAGCGAATGGATTAACATGAACGAAATTCGTTTTAGTTGTTGTTGAAAACGAATGAATTTCGTCATGATAACGACTTCGACGTTGTATTTTCGGCGATTGAAATATTGTTTCTTGAGTATAATCGAGATTTTTTTGACGTGTACAAGGCGATTGATGTGGCGTTTGTAGCGATTGAAATTCATCGAAACGTTTACGTTTTCGATTGTACGATGTTGAATCATTGGAATCATCGATCGTTGGTGAATATGAAAGACGTGTATGTTGAGAGAATTGTGTTGACAAATAACTACTACTATCGTTCGATTGTTGACTAGCTTCATCGGATTCATCGGAATCGAAACGAGGTGCCGGTACTGGACTTAAGTAAAATGGCATTTCAACACGAATACGTGTGATTTACGCAGAAAAATATATAGATATGAATGAATATAAACTTCACATAGACGGACGAACTAATTGATTGACCGTCCGGGTCAAAATATAGAAACATACAATAGCTATGGCGTGACATTAGCCAATGATTTCCATATGATTTATCTATAAGCGACCTCTATTCTATCGGAAAAACGCTATTGCTAATTCTTCTTAGTCGAAAGTTCGCGAGATTTGCTTTTGTTTCGATCGACTAGACTGCACGAAAGAAAAAAAACGTCGTCATTGCATATGAAAACTCTGCTCGAATATAATTTATTCTGCAATTACTTCTAAAACGATTTTGATTTTTTTTGCTATCGTCATCATGACATAATTTTCTGTCAATATTTGACTCAATCGGTTCTATTCACATAATGGATTTGACGTATATATTCACTCGAATGCATATATAAAGCCTAATCACAAGGTAAGCTTATCGGTTTCGTTGAGTTGAAGAGCAAAGAACAAGAAAAATGAATGATGATTTACCATGTACGTGCTGTGAAACCGTAACGAATGATTTCGTTACTGATTTGAAAAATTTATCATTATCATTGACAGAAGTTGAATATAAAACTATCATTGAACGTTTACATTTTACCTACAAACATGTCACACCAAAAGGACAATTGGATAATTTACCATTTGCAATGGCATTTGTGGACAATTTCTATCGAGCAATATCATGTTTTGAACGAAAACTTGCAGATAAAAATGAGAATGCTCATGAAACACAATTATTTCTTCAAACATTATCGAATACATACGATGGCGTTTGTTTATTTGATTTATTTTTGGCTATTAAAGATACTCAATGTTTAGAATCCATTTTCGATCGATATTTTCCTTTACTTCATCAGAATTATTTTACTGATGATGACGATACATATGATAATCTAGTTAATTGTCTATTACCAATAATTAGCTATTCATGTACATTAGTCATTTTAACTGAAGAAAATTTATCGAGCGATTTTATGTCTCATTTATTGAAATTTATAAAAATATATTGGGCGTCAGAAAAACGACAAGGAGTGGTTGGTAATATTCTTACTCTACTTAAAATCACATCGAAATCATGTTTACTTGTACCAATGTTGGTTCGTGCAGGTTTAGTTGAAATCTCTCATGAATTATTAACAATGTCTGGTCCGAAATTGCCATGGAAAAATTATTATTATATCTTTTTGACGATACAGAAATTAGCTCGACATCCAATTGGTGTTGAAGCATTGAAAAAAATGAATTTCATTGATGTCATATGTCAATGTGAAAGGGAAATGAAAAACGATTATCCAGAAGAAGAATACAATGCAATTGAATTTGTTATGTGTATGACCTATGCATTGATTACAGAAGCTGATGAAATTCGACAAAATTCCATGCTAGCTGATGGATTAATGTGCAGAATACTTCGACAGTTAATTGAGTATACATATGAAGCTGGTAAAAACCGTAAATTAATATATCGAGGTTGTCAATTATCGGATATGTTATGTGTATTGACGAAATTATTTGCTAATGATGATATATTAACGAGATGTTTAAAAGAACAAACAGATTTATTCGATCATCTATGTCAATTCGTACTTAAATTTTCATCGATAAATGTAAATCGATCACGTGTACAAAAAGTTCAAGAAGATGAAGCGTTACTTGCACTACTCAATCTTCTTTGGAGTATCTCATTTCATGATTCGTATCATGAAAAATTCAAATCGAATACATTGCTCATGCAAACATTATCAAATCTTGCGACATCATCAATTTTATATCGAAATAATAACATCAAATTAATGCCCGATGATATTGTTTCGTTAAAACGAGCAGCTGAAAGTATTCTTTGGAATTTAAATGGTTCATTGCATAAAGACAAATCGATTGTCGAACAAAAACAAACGCAAACAAATATCATGATTAGTTATTCGCATAGTGATTCAATATTTTGTCGTGAACTTGTCGACTATCTTTCGCAATATATCACAGTTTGGGTTGATTATAAACAAGGACAACATGGTCGTGTTCAACATTCGGACGATGTTTGGGAAGAAATTGCAGCTGCTATGGAAACAGCAACGGCCATTGTTTTAATTCTTTCAAAGGAATATTACGATTCGAAATCATGTCGACAAGAATTATCCTATGCAAGTGACACATTAAAAAAACGTATTATACCTATTTATGCACCTAATCAAGGATTTAAAGCGAGCGGTTGGCTTGGCATTCGAATAGCTGGACAAAAATATGTTCATTTCGGTCGAAAATCATATGTCGACGCTTGTAATGAACTTCTTTCGATGATCAACATCGATCATAAACCAATGATTCCCGTGGAAACGAAACCAATCGAACAAAAATCAAATCAACTAATCGATTGGACATCGAAAGATGTTCATCAATGGTTTGAAAATAATCATGTACATCAAGATTTAATAGCACTTTTTGCCGGTCAATTTCATACTGGTACAGCACTTCTTGTTTATGCTTATCATTTAAAACAATTCTATCGTACAGAATATATTCATTTACTGTCCAACTATCGAAAGCAATTCAATGGAAGAAAACTTCAAACAATCGATTTTATCACATTTGTCGATGCACTCTGGCGTTTACGTCAAGAATATGATCCACAAGGTAAATATGACGATACTTGGGACAAACAATTGGCTAATACAGTGAAACTTATTGGTGATGGTACGACTTGGTTGTAAAATTTTAGTTTTTCGAATTGATTGATTCATTTATTTTTCAATGTACAATCAAAAAAAATATATATATCTATATGTATCACTTAATTATTGAATTTTTCTGTTCGGTTCATTTAAAATCAAAGCAAAATATCTAATTTTCAAAATAATAATAATAACAAAATGAATAAGATTTAGAGATTGCTGACACGTCGAGTCGCTGGTTGATGATCAGCCAACGGTTTCGGACCGTGCTTATTGATCCAACATTGTTTACAAAATGAACGTAAACAATGAAAATTTCGACAGAATAAATCAGCTATTGCAGGACAAAATGCACATGGTTCATTTTCACGAAGAAATGGATCGATATCGAGCTAAACAAAAAACAGATTTGGTTTTATCAAATGAAAATCAACTATTACTAATTTATGAAAAACATCACATTTGATATCGATAACTCCAGCGGCAACAGCTCGCATATAACTATGTGAATCAGTAAATAGAACTGTGCCTGTGCCAGTTGGATATCCGTATTTGTCAGTATTGATTTGTGCTGTCGAAACTCGACCGAATACATTGGACATAATCGATGCTAGACTAAATGCTGTCATTTTGCCATGTAAAGGCGAAACGAAAATTGTTCGAGACCAATCTTTGAGTGTTAATTCTCGTGTTGAAGTGGTCGATTGATCGGTGACATAGACACTATCACGAACATTCCATGGAACGATTTGAATCTGTTTAAATCGATTGGTACGAGTTGAAACATGTGCCATGTGAATATGAAGAAAATAATCGATTGTTGAACGTTGCTGTCGAGTACAATGTTTGAGAAGTTCAACAACCGAACGAGATTCTCGGAAGATAACATGACAAAAACCTGTAATACAACAAGAAACAGTCAAAGAAAATCGTTGAATTAAAATCAAACTCGGCATATTGTGATTTGAACCATCAGTTTTCGGCCATTTGATATTGCATTTACCGAATTTTCTTAGAATAAGTAGAAGTTCAGCTGAAGCAAAACAAAAATAGAACGGAATTAACAACATATTCAATCGATCGATCGATCGAACCTTCGGTTAATTCAGCGGGAATACCGCCGAGAAAAACTTTTTGAGAAAAATGACTCGTCATTTGATATTGATCCATAGTTATCGGTTCGAATTTCATCGGCAGATAACCACGCCAAGTTGGCATTGAACTTGTTCGATTCGATGAACGACGTGCTACCGCTGCTGATTGTTGAAGATCATTGGATGAAGTAAAAAGATTTTCAATTGAATTGAGATTCGTTCTTGAATTATTGAATGACATAATGGATGATGATGTCGATAGACGAGACATTGGCGAAATTAAAACATCGGCAATCGATGTTGATGCTTGATTATTTCTTCTTGTTCTAAATGATAGATGAGGATGAATGGATGGAAAATACTGATTTTTACAAATAATTATTGAGACGATGAGTAGCTTGTGAAGTGAAAGAGCTGGATTGAACATGCAGATTTTCAGCATCGGATTGCCTAAGATGAAACGAAAAATGTGAGATTTTTGTAAAGAATATCTTAGTGATTTACCATCGAGATAGAGTCGATGGTTCATCTTGAAAGAAATGTTCGAATTCTTTATCGAAATCTGTTGTTAGTTTTTCATCCATTTCAAAGAGAAAATGAAAGGATAGCACGTGGACGACAGTTATATATGCATATATAATCGCCTTTGTTTCTAATAGACATCAGTGACTACTGGATATAGAAGGAGAACGAGAAAGGTCTATCGTAACGAAACTTTTGTCCCCTGTCAATCATGATCAAGTAGAATTTAATGTTCTATCAGACATCTTATGCCTTCGAGATTGTTAAATTGACAGAAAGTGAATGTAAAAAAAAGCGCCGAATTGCATTTTGCAACTGTATACACATAATCACATATACATCTCTATTAAAGAATGTGAACAGAATGAAAAGCTGCTTTTATCAGGTTGCATGTCGATAATATCTCCATGTTAACGGACAACATACGTATATATAAATTGAACATTCAAAATATAGTCAACAAACATTGTTAAAACGCATGAGCAACGAATTCGATAATATAAATTCAATGTCAGATCAATTAATACAATGTTCATTATGTCAAAGACGAATGCGTCAAGATGTTTATCTTAAACATCCGAATGTATGTTTAAAAAATCCTTCGAATAAACGAAATGTTCAAGTTTTCGATATGACAAAATATCGATCGGTTCAATCAGGTGATAAAGTCATACCGGTATGTAAAATCTCTCCAAATAACACCAACAACAACAGTAGTATCGTTCGACCATCGCAAACACGTAGTGCAAAACGTGATCGTCGTTCAGATCTAATCGTACAGCCAATTATCGAAAATTTCTGTACGTAAATCTTTTTTCTTTGATAAATCGCAAACATTAGAGTCTTTCATTCGATTTAGGTTGTCCAACATGTAAACGTACATTCTGTGAAAAGGCCTATGATCGTCATGTTTCATTTTGTACAAGTAAAATCAAACAAATTCAACAACCTCCTTCCGAACAAGTTCTTCTGGCTCGATTAAAACTCGATCGACGAGTTAAATTCGGTACCAATCGAATAATTCCTTCAACATCAACTAAATCATCTCCTCCAATCATTCATACTGAACCAATTATAGTCAAATCGAACATTCGTTTATCACCTCTAGTTTCTCTCGCTCATTGTCCTTGGTGTTCAAAACCCTATCTTCCTAAATGCACACACTACTGTCGAAATATTCAAGATCAATTATTTCCTATTCATTCAAAATAAATATCACGTCTAAACAGAATATATTTATTATCAAAAACGGTCAACATTAAACATCATAGAAAAATTTAACCAAATAATAACGAATGAAAAATGTTGTCAAACTACCAAATATAATCTGAAAGAAAAAAACAAAAGTTTTACTCGAGAAATCAGTGTTCGATTTGAATTTACCTGTATTAGCATTAATATAGCTGAAAGTGTGCCTTCATTCAATGGTCCGCACCAGCAAAGAACTGTATTAATAATTGTAAAATTGGTTGTTGAAATCATTGTTTCTCCTTCATTATTTTTATATTCACGATATCGAATAAATTTCGTAATCGAACAAATTCTTAACATTAGCCAACCTAAAGTTTTCAAATCTTTCTTTTTAAAATCCACTTCCGATGGATTTAATTTATTCAATTCCGGATTTAATCTAAGCAGAAAACAAACATTTTTTCTTTTGAATCAAAACGAGAACGATTTCAACATACCGTGGCAAACGATGTCTTGGACAAGGTATGAAGTGAAATAATTGCGGAACCGAAAGAAGAAAATTAATTATTTGTGGAATGAAGAACAACAGCATAGTCTTGCTAAAATGACCGATGATACCAACAACTGCAAATGTCATACCAGCGAAATAGCAATAGGTATCACCAACAAATATCTCAGCTGGATACCTGAACAACAAAGAAGAGATTTTGAATGAAAACCAAAAATATTTAACAAACCAATTTCGAAGTAGAATTGGTGCTGAACAAGCAATGAATGGAATCATGAAATAGAGTGAAAATAGATGTTCTTCCGAGCAAGTACCTGAAAAGTTGATCTTTATTTTGTATTTTGTCTTTCATTCGAATTCAATTAACCTTGAATTTCGATTAAATTAAAAACTAAAATCGATGCAGCGATTACAATCGATTGACCCACTTCAAGTCCATTAACACCGGCAAGAATATTAATTGCATTCGTACAGAAAACAGCCACCATACTCATATAAACATAATACAAAATACCTAAGTCAATCGAATGAATGTGATTTGAGTTTTTTTTTTTTTCGTTTGAAAATATATTTTTTACCAAGATTCCATTGTTGACCGAGAATAACTCGAACTGGTTTCGGTAGGATGATAGTTGTCGAATGAAAATTAGCAAAATAGACGAGTAAAAGTGGAAGAGATGCAATTAATGGTAATAGCAGTTTCACACTCCAACGAAGATCAAGAACATCATCAGCAAAACCAAGCAAAACCATACAACAAATCGAAAGTAGCGCAGCAAGATATTCAATAAACTAAAAACGATTTTCTTTCTCGATTAATTGAACTTTCACAAAAAAAAAGAACTTCTACTTTATTATGCGGAAAATCACTTTCCGGATGAAAATGTTCGGAAAAAACGACGGCAATCATAATGAACATTAATGTCAAAAATATTCCAGCACCAATCACACCTTGTGATTCAGCTCTAGAAAATCGAATAGATCGAACGATGACTTTTAAAATGTCGAGATCTTCTTACACTTTAACTTCACGTGAATTTTTCTTATTTAAATCATAGCCCCATAATTGAGCACGAATAAATTTATCTTTTAAAATCGGTATCAATCGATTGATAACTAATCCACCAATAATCGACAGAATAATATCAATGACAATCGTAAATAGATCGAAACGATCTATTGCCGATGTTTGAATCTCGGTTCGTTTCATCAAATACTATTAATTCAATGCAAAAGAAATGAGGATGATGACACACGTAGTTCTCTGTTACGCTGTGATTAGTTTGACATCATCTACCAATGGAATTCGAGCGTTAGTAGACGTGTAAAGAGGGTATTTTATTGATATGAAAAAGAAGAAGAAGAAGAAGAAAGAGAGAAATCATCGTCAAAATGTGTTATCTCGAGGAATGTGATGTTTAACGTCGTCGTCCTGGCATTGCCCAAAGTCCTTGAAGGCTGTGTCCAGCTTGATAGTTTTGTGCGTCGGCGAGAAATTTCTTTCGACGATCTTCACGAAGAGATTTCTTTGCTTTAGCACTTCGATCGAATAGATCGTTGTCAGTGTTGCTACCGCTTTCAATTTCTTCTAATTCATTCCAGTAGGCTGACGGAGCTGGCCATGATTCGCCAGCGGATCGCGTTCGAGCCCAACATGAAATGACGAATAACTAACACGAAAAGAATCTCTTGATTCGACCAAACAAAATGACATTGATCACTTACTTGCAAAAGTAAAGTAAAGACGATGAGTTGCTGATAGACACGCATGATTATGAAGAAATCGAGAGAAATTCTCAATTGTTTAAATAATCAAATCTCGAAGACGTCAGCATGAATAAACGATCACTTTCGGAAAGCAATCGTCTCAAATATCGGCAAATGCACTTGTTTCGATAGATTGACATTTATCAATTAAATTTTTTATTCGAACATTGTTAACTACCGCATAACATGCGATATTCAAGTTACTTTAGACTTCGCCTACGTTTTGTCTTTTTTTCTCTCTCTTTGTATTTGTTAATTCCATTGAAAACAATGGTCAAGCACGTTCTAGGTTTGAAAATATGTGGGCTAAGTCATTGTTTTTGTTCGAAAGATTTAAATACATGCTTAGAAAAGTCAAGGTTAGGATTTGTAAAAAAAACGTCTTTACATATTTGTACCTACGCCCCTGTAGTTCAAATGAGAAACTCGTGTTTTTCGCACGTTCTGCGATTAATCCCAATGAGATTGAAAGATTTTCAAGTGATGTATAAATAACAGTTAACTATCGCAATCATATCGACATATTATTCTCTCGAACAAGTCTTTTGTTTACTGCTGTCTGTAAACCATGCAGTTGAATACAATTATTTTTTTCTGTCTTCTTATTGCAACCATTCATGCAGCAAGTTTACAACGTCAACCAACAAAACAATCACCCTACGATTATCTACGTAGTGTTCGTGGTACAAAATCTTGCTCGAGTGATTCATGCCCATTTTGGGAAAAACATGGCCGTTCATTTGTATCACTTCGTTGTTATGCACAACAATATCAAGAATGTACTTGTCTTCATCGCATGTGTTTTCGTTCATGCTTGTATAGTCAAGCTGTTTGCAATGCCGAAATGGCTCATTGTATAGAACAAATATGTCCACGTTGTACATCAGCTGCTGAGAAACATTTATGTGCAGCACAAAATCCATTGGTCGGTCAAATGTTGCAATCGTTGAATAATTTTGCTTGTTATCCATGTTGTGCTGGTGCTAACAGTCCACTAAATGGCAATACAAGTACTATTTTTCTTTCGAAAAATAAACATAAATTTCGTTTGATTTTGTTCTCTAATAGCTAATCTAGGAGTTAATGCATTAAATAGTAAGTGATCATCATATATTTTTTTCTGTCTCTATCTAAATGCTTATACTTTATCGACTTCATAGAACCAACAAACAATGCGCCAGTCAATGGTAACGCTCCTAAACCAGTCAATGGTAACGCTCCTAAGCCAGCCAATGGTAACGTTAATAAGCCAGTTAATGGTAACGCTAACAAGCCAGTTAATGCTAACGCTAACAAGCCAGTTAATGCTAACGCTAACAAGCCAGTTAATGCTAACGCTAACAAGCCAGTCAATGGTAACGTTAATAAGCCAGTCAACGGTAATGCTAACAAGCCAGTCAACGGTAACGCTAACAAGCCTGTCAACGGTAACGCTAACAAGCCTGTCAACGGTAACGCAAATAAGCCAGTCAATGGTAATGCTCCTCGTCCAAACAATGTTAATCAAGGTAAAAGTCACAATACGAAATTATCAATGAAATGAACAGTTTTTTTTTCTTCTTTTGATCTTTTAGTAGGCAACAATCTCTTGGCAGTTGCTGGCAGTAGTAATGGTGCTAGTTTAAATCAACGAGTCAAAACAACTAAGAAAACAACATCTCGTTTAACAAAAACTACGAAACGTCAAACAGCCACAGTTCGTACAACTCTCAAAAATCAAAACAAACCGAAAACAACCAAACGTACTACGAATTAGATTTGAATTATACATTCTCTTAATCATTTAATCACTTTTCTTTTGCTTCTTCTTTTAAAATAAATATTATCTTTGGAACAAATTTGACTTTCGTTTCTTTTTTCTCTGTCAAACTAGACACTCATATTTTTAAATTAATTTTTCTCGCTGATTGCTTCGTAAACAGCACTATTTGCTGATAACACATAAGTCAATGGAGCGTTAAAATAGTTGTGTATCTACCCACACTTTCACGCGTCAGCTTCCTCCGAAATTTTTATCTTGTCGTCGTCGTCGCCGTCGTCGTCGTCAGTTTTCTTTCGTTGCCTCATTTTTTTTTGTGTTAACCTTCACAAATTAGTTATACATATAGGGGATAGGTAATTGTGCATGCATCGCCTGCACATATTCATTCATCGACATTTATTTCTTTATTTCTGATCTATGAAAATGTCGAAGTCATGGCTTTATTTGTATATGTATCATTTTAGTCAGCAAAAAATTATCACTATCGTGCTGCTTGCTGACGTGTGACGCGTCCTCTTCTTCTTCTTTTTCGTCTTTTTTTCTGACTATGTGTATATTAGTTATTGTATAAATCGTCGTCGTCGTTTTTTTTCTCTCTCTTTTCCTCTCTGATTTTTTTTCTCGAATGATGTATAACGATTGTAGAGATAGATACATGATACAGAATGATTGCTTGTAGTCAATCGAGTAGTAATGAGAACGAGAGAGAGAGGTTCGGAGGACAGTGTGTGTGTGTGTAGAGGAGGGAAAAGAAATTAAAATATCCTTCCAATATAGAAAATAGGCTTTTTTTTTTCTTTTTTCTTTCTCTTTCTCTCTCATCAGTACAAGTTCAGTTTGTTGTTTGTTTATTGATGATTATTGAGTTCTTTATCTTTATTGTTTATATTTCAACTTAGAAAGTTCTTTGATTCTTTTAGACAAGTAATAGACCGCCTGTTTAATCTGCGGCTATGTTTCAACGTACGGGCGGATTTTCAGGTTCACGAGCACGTGCGTACAAGTTTTTATACTTTAGCTTAATGAACGAATTTGTATTCGATTTGTTTTCTAATAGAATATGTGCCTAATGTTGCAGCACCACGTGGAGTCTATCGTTCATCCTATGTTCGACCAACAGGAGCAAGTGCCTATCGACGTCCTTTACCACCACCAGTAGTACCAGCTGGTCGAGGACCCGGTGGAGCCGGTCTTCTAGCAGCCATCCTTGGACCTATCGGCGGTCTCACTGGATGTTTATGCTGTCTTAACACCATTGGTGTTTGGGGTTTATTCATCACGGCTATTCCATTAACAGTCTATCTCAGTAAGATGAATTGACTTGTCGACAAAATCGAAATCTCATGTCTTGTCTTCTTCAAGGTCGATGGGTAGCTGCCTATAAAAACCGTAATGGTCTCAATGGAGCCGAAGAACTTATCGTTCCACATATGCTCCTTCTATTAGTCCTCGTATGTTCGTTCTTATTTACGTTCATGCGTCGCTCGTAGATCATTTGTCTTTCATGGTGTTATTATTCGATTTTTACAAAACACAACAAAAAATGGCTTCATATCTCAATACTTTCGCCTTTTTTCCACTTCGTCTTTTTTTCTTCTGTTCATAAACAATATTTTTTTGCTTTTTCGTCTTTTTTTGCAACACAACGAATCAACTTTTTTCCTTTTTGACAAAACCACGGAACGCGCGCGCGATATGCATGATTGAATTCTTTTTTTTTCGAACTAAAGCAGCAAAAAACATGACAACGACGACGACGACGACGATGACGACGATTAACAACAACAACAACAACAACAACAGTCGTGGCGATGTTCAATGTTTTTGATTTTTTTTGCTTTCTTTTCTTTTTTTTTATTTATCTGAATTTTTTTTCTTCTGCTCTCTCATCATCAATAATAATCAAATAAAAAAAATATTCGGACGCCATGTTTTAGTTTTTCCTTTTCTTTCGATTCAATTAGACATAAACAAATAGGCCAAACGAACTTGTCAATACACGATTCATTAGGAATATCTATGAAATGACCTTGAAATGAAAGTTGATTAGTAAAATTCAGTTCCAATCAATGATTTATTCTGTTCCTCTTCGCTCTCTCTCTCTCTCACTCACTTTTTCGTCATGTCAGTTTGTCATGCATGGTTTCCGCACCGTGTTCTCCTCTTCCTATGAATCTCTCCCTGATTTTTTTAGGGGTTTTAGTTACGTATGTATATACGCATGAATAAACACATAAATGACAGAGAGAGGAAAAAAATGTTATCATTGGTTTTTTTCGAAAGCATTCAATAAGGTAGAGAGCTTCGTATGTAATATCACCTTGAGTCGATAGATATGCCTGACAAAAAAGAGAGGAAAAGATAGGCAGAAAAAAAACCTGTATTGCCCACCTAAATGTTCGACAAGTAAGAGAGAGAGAGAGAGCGAGAGAGTGAGAGAGAGAAAAAGAGTAAGGAAGTTTTCCCCCCTCCGTGTCGATCATTAAGTTGCATAAAAATAATTTTATTTTTTGTACTTTTTTTCGTCTGATATGCCTGTGCAAGAAGAGAGAGAGAATACTGACCGATTGAAAAAATCAATGAATTATTTTTACTTTGCTTTCAGATAAACGAGTGTAGATAATTTAAACACTCAAATATGGTCAATCCGTTAGCCGCCGCACTTGGTCCAGTTGGTGGCCTTGCAGCCTGTGCCTGTTGTTTACTCATTGCAGCAATTTGGGGTCTTTTCGCAACAACTATTGCTTTGGCCGTTTACACGAGTATGAATTTTGACATTTGTCTTTTTCAAAAACAAAAAAATGATTTCTTGTAATTAATTGTCTGCTCTGTGATTTGTAGAAGACTGGAGAGATACCCTACGACTGAGTAGTGGTGTTGACAGTGGAGCTGTACAAATGCTTTTCAGTCAAGCTCTTCTCATTGGCATTCTCTGTGTTTACGGATACATGGGCCTTCGGCGAGCAATTCGTTCAGCCAACTAAAAATCAAATTCTTTTTTGTCAATAGCGAATACATAAGTGATATCATATATACAACCAAAACAAAAAAATATCTTCAACACTTCTATTTTGTTCAACACTACGATGATAAACAATAATTTATATTGATGATGATGTGCTTTTTTTTCTCTTTTTTTCATTATTCATCTTCGAGTGCCATTTTCTTTTTTCACAATCTTTTTTTTTTCATTCATTAAAATACCAACCCGTTGTGTAAAAAAAACAGCAGCAGCAACTTATGAGACATTTATCATCGAGCTCGATCTTGTGATTTTATTTTTATTGACAAGGAAAAATAATGACTTGTCCCGATTGTCTTTCTGTGAAGTTGTCATAAGGGAATGTCGGAAGTACGATCGGAGTAATTATCAAACTGTTCATTCATCTGGTTAACATGTATTTGTCGTGTTCTCTCTCTTCTCTTCTCTTCAATTCATTGGTTATATTGATACCGGTACAGTGCGAGAGAGAGAGAGAGAGAGAGAGAGAGAACGAAACAGAGCTAGTCTATAATTTTTGAAGATCAAATGCATGTACGTAGAGAAAGAATGAATTTGTGGCGGTTGATTAAGTCGCTCAATTCAATAGTCGCTTTGTATGCGTTTTCAAGTCTCTCGAATTATCCATTATCGCGATAATACAGGCGGGCCCCTTTTTTCGTGGCATCAATACTTGAAGAAATATACATACATATGTACGTTTTGTCGGGACAACCTTCGTCATTATGTCCTGCGAGCAAGTCTACAATCTATTGTTGTATATTGAAAACGACACAACAATTGAGAATGAGATTGACGCCCCGTTGAGCACAGACAGACCGATTGTGTAAGTAACTAATGTTCAGAATAACGTTTCTATTATGTTCTTTTTTTTCTTCTTCTGCTGTACACATACATATCTCACATTCTCTATTTGTTTTTATTTTCATTTCTATGAAATCTAAAACAAAAACGAATCAGGTTTCTTTTTCAACGAAATTAATGTTTATTTAAAATTAGAAAAATCATATGGCTTTTGTTATTCTTGTGTTTTTTTTAATTAGATGGAATCATTCTTTTGAACCTATTCATAACGAGAATTCTTCGATAATTGTTTTAATCCTTTCGATGACGAATTTCCGTGAGAGATGCTTCTGTCTTGTTTTGTTTTGTTTTGATCGTAGAGATTGACATTGAGATGACGACGTTTGATTGTGACTTAGCGAATTGAAAGTAACTTCCGTCGTCGCATAGGCGACCTCCTTTGATTAGCATAGATAGTATTCGATACTCGAAAGTAAACTTTAGTTACACTTGCTTCATTATACATATTGAAGTCGAAGAAAAGCTGTTAAAATCCGAAATAAAAACAGATAATGTGCGATTGAACCGGATAAGACGATAAAGTGACAAACACGTGCTTTATAGGCAAATAATAGACTTTATTTATCACAGCTTTTTTTCTCTTCGTCTTGTTAAAAAAGAGGAAGAGAATTGATCCCTCCCTTTCTCTATCTCTCTCTCTCTCTCTCTCGCTTTCTCATTCCCAATTCAGATTGAATTATTTCACTACGGAGCCAATTATAATCATTTTGTCATGCAGATCGATATATAAATCATGATTATTTTCAGATAATACATTACAACCATGTACA
>ERZ778026.2827-NODE-2827-length-16911-cov-10.425190_pt1 | contig 16911 bp, 7 predicted proteins | sample MGYA00375756_ERZ778026 | MGnify/ENA primary metagenome ERZ778026 (study PRJEB29350, sample SAMN05389820) | bioreactor metagenome | isolation source: Ammonium sulfate bioreactor | place: South Africa: University of Cape Town | collected 2014-02-18 ... | reverse complement strand
TAGTAATTTGGTGCGTACACGCAAGGTTCCACCCTCGACTCCAGCAGCTCGCGCGCTCTCATCGCAGCGGATGATGCTCAGCAGCAAATCCATCACAGGCGATGAGCCGATGTGGCGAATGAGATTGGGAATAGCGCTCTCCTTCTTTTGTAAGAAGTCGACAATCTGCGAGGAGACACAGGCAAGCCAGCCAGGAACGAGGTTAATTACGCGCATGGTCGCGAGCGCAAGAGAGATGGAACAAGCTAACGCACCGTCTTTGGTCGCTGGTTCAGCAAAGCGGTCAAGATACGACTGCCATGCGAGGCAGTGTGCGGCTTGAGCGGCGGAGTGCCCTCGAGAAACCCGTAGAGGTTGTCAATCAGGTGCTCATTCTGGCAAACCGCATCGGCTATCGTGAAGGCATCAAGTGCCAAGATTTCTGTACAAACGTTCACGAATCTGCACAAAGCAGCGAGCGAGAGAGAAACGAAGGTCAGCGACACTGGTCGCCAGTCATCGACACACGACAACGTACTTCTTCTGCTTGGCTTCAGGAAGAGGCTGGCCATCGACTTCGACTTGGCCGTTGGTCACAACGTAGCGCACGACCTTCTCCAACACGGTTGGGTTGACGAGACTACAACGTAGAGATGCGTAGGTGGTGTGAGCAGAGTCCGTCTACGATGAGCTCCACGCGCACCACGACCAAAGAAAGAGAGAGGTCGCGTGTGTGTGTACGCCACACGTACTAGGACAGCAAGTTCTTGTTGAGGACACGGAGTTCGTGGATGATGTCATCCTCCTCGAGCAGCTCCTCGAGCTCGAACGAGTCTTTCTCGAGGATGTTGTCGACGGGAGACGGCGTGTAGAAGCCGAACGAGCGCCAGAAGTTCATGGCGAATATACGCCTACGCAGGACGGCGAACCAAGGGAGAGTTGAGTGAGCGAACGATAGAAACAAGGAGCTCTTAGAATGACCGCAGCTGCGTCATTGCGGTGCGCGAGCATAGAAGCGCAGCGGGAGTTGCGCGCAAGGCCAGTGAAGGTCTCTCTCTCTCGCTGTCTCGCGCTACAACGAATGTATCGCACGACTCTATCACGATTGGCAGGCGAGCCACATTTCATCCAGTGCCCAACGAGTCGCTCCACACGGCCGTCTACTGCTACACCATCACCAAGACAACGACGAACACAACGACGATGCCACCAGCGAACAGTGACCTCGCCGCAATGCGCACAGCACACACACACGCAACCACCAACGCCAACACCAACCAATACAACACGATACACCACACACTCTCACGCTCGTTGTAGATGATACATGAACACAGATGCAGCGGGCTTGGGCGGGAATTGCGGAGGAGGAGATGGCGCGACGGGCAGCATCGTGTGCACAATCATCGATCTCCACCAAGTGGCGCGCTCTCGCATCATCAGCATCACCACCACCATCGAGGAGTGGGAAAGATGTTGAACACGATCACGATCACCGAGCGGTGCCATCATACGACAGCAAGTCGTTGCGCTACACGCCGTCCCCAGGTTTTGCGGTCCACTTCACACAAGCGAGAGCGCGCCCAACAACAACGCTACGCTACGAGTGCGATGATACTACTCTCTCCCGCGCACGGTCCGACGCGAGGGACCACGTACTCTTCGTTGTTGCACTGGTCGAAAGCTGATCCAACGAGGAGCAGTAGCCGAAGCGCACAGAGAGCGTGGCAGCAGCGGCGACAGGGGTGGCGAGGCGAGCACGGCAACGAGAGACGCCACACACGCAAGAGCAGCAGGAACACGAGAGAGAGAGGCCGAGCGCAAGAGAGAGCGAAAGAGAGAGAAAGCAGGAGGAGGCCGCGAGAGAAGGAGGAGAGGCAGAGTAACGATACAGAGCAGATGCATGTAAGGCTCCTCTTTGCGCTCGCATTGCTTTGATGATACTTTCGCGTGTTTTCGCGCTGCCTTGCTGGGTTTGGGCCTTGGAGGGAATATCGGTGTACTATTATTGATGCTGCTGCATGGCAACGAACCAATGCTTGGTAGAAGTCACAAGTGCGGTAGAGCGAGAGAGAGAGAGAGAGAGAAAGAGAGAGAGAGAGATATTGATCAGGGATTGAGTAGTTAACGTGTGAGTGAGTGAGTGAGTGAGTGGATTAGAAGGTGCGCGAGTTACGGCAGATCGCACAACCCAGCGCAAACTCGGTGCCGGTCGGTGGGTGTGGCAATCCCAGTGGACACTCGGTACCCGCGAGCTTGGTGCATCGAGGTCCCACTGGGCACTGCGGCATGTCGGCCTTGTCCATGCTCGTGACGCGACCGTGGTCCGAGTGGCAAGGGTCGCAGAAGTGCGTCGTTCCGAAGCAGAACCACACGGCCACGCTGCAGCAGAAGCGGCACTTGAATTCTGTGTGTGCGTGTGTGCGGCAGCGCATCTCAAGTTAGTCTCTCTCTCTCTCTCTCTCTCACGATCTCGCGCTCTCCTCTTTGGTACGTACCAAGATATTCTCGTCCGTGCTTGCTGCACACCTGTGCCACTTCGATGCCTGAGCATCCACCGCACACCAACTCCTCGGGATCGAAGGCTTCCGGTGCCTCGGCGGCGCACGCACGCTCGCCGCCAAAGTACGGCTCCTTGCACTTGTAGCACAGGTAGTACGCGAGTCGATCCATGGCGTAGCCGGCCTTGTCGCCGTGGAAGCGACCGCCTGGCTGCAGCTCCTCGGCGTTCTCGAGGCCCATAAAGTCGATGCGGATCAGCGCCTTGGCGCGCACCTTCTCGCACAGCTCGTTGATGGGCTTCGTGAGGTCCTCGAGCAGCGGGTGTGCCATGCGCCTGCGGCACGTCGGGCAGCCGGCGAAGCCGAACGTGATGCGCGGTCCGTTCCAGCGCAGCTCGAGCATCTTGCGTGCGCAGTGGTAGTGCACCACGTGGCCGCACTCGAGCATCACCGACGGCGCCTCGATCAGCGTCTCGCACCAGCAAATGATGCACGTGTCGTCCTGGTCCTGCGTGAGCTTCGTGTCGGCTCCACCGCAGCCGTGCAGGCACGGCAGGCACTCCTGCTCGTTGCGCACACCGGTGCACACGTGGCCGCACGTGTGCATGCGCAGGCACGAGTGCGCCGCCTTCTCTTGGCACTCGTCCTTGCCGCACACGAGCGTCAGCGCCGGCGACGCCGGAATGGCGCTCGCCGGGCAGTCCGACACCGGGCAGCTGCAGAAGCGGCACGCGGCGCTGCCGCTGTCGACGCGGAACTGCACCATGGCCTTGAAGGTCGTGCGGTCGACCGTCACCATCAGCGTCGAGAGCTTGACGCGCGCGTTCGACTCGTGCACGTCGACCTTGATGCCGTCCGAGATGATGGGCGTGCGCGCATGCAGGCGCTTGTCGCGCGACAAGTGGAGAATGCGGTCGCAATCGGCGCACAGGTTGATGTTGCACTGCTCGGCGCCGCATCGGAACGCCGCCTCGGTCTGGCCATCGTCGTGGTTGTCGCACGTGATCGTCGTGCCGTCCGAGGCGCGGTTCGCCTCCTCGACCAGCTTCGCCAACTCGCCGTCGCTACCCACGAGACACAGCGACGCGAGCGCCACCCACAGCTGTGGCAGTTGTGGCACCTGCGTCTGCGACTCGACGCGCTTCTGCAGCGTCTTGAGATCGACGATCGCCGATTGCACCAGTGCGTCGATCGGGTTCTTCCACTGCGGCACCTGGCGCAGACTCTGCACCAGCAGCAGCAACTCGCTCGCCGTCTCGACCGACACGTCGCCTCGAATCCACACGCCGCCGGCCGTCTGCTCGCTCACCTGATCGATCGTCACCTCCTCGACCGCACCCTTGTTGCTCGCGCCGCGGAACACGACGCGCATCGCCTTCGCCATCGCCAGCAGCACGTACGCCACCGCGCCACCCGAACGAACGACGCCCATCTCCTTCGAGAACAGTGCGTCGAGCGCCTCGGGCTTCACGTGCGGCAGAACGCGACGGCAGATCGGAATCACTTGACGCTGAATGCGTGGCGTGCCAATGATCGCCAGCGACAAGAGCGTACGCACCAACGACACCGAGCTGATGAATCGTTGACCGACCTCCGGTACACTAAGCGACAGCAACATGGACAGCAACTCGAAGCAGTATTGGTCTTCGGGCGCATTGTCCTTGGCTGCTGCCGCTGCCGCCGCTGCTGCCGCCGCCGCTGCCGCTGCTGCCTCCTTAGACTTGTCGGCTTGTAGTTGCTGTTGTTGCTGCTGTTGCTGCTGTTGCTGCTGTTGTTGTTGTTGTTGGCCCTTCTTCTTCTTTGACGACCTCTTGGGCTTCGAGTCGCTGCTGGCTGCTGCCTCCGATGCATCAGCCACTGGCTTCTCGCCCGACCCGACAAGCGATTCAGAGGCAGCCAGCTCGCTCTGCGGCTCTTCCGCGGGAGTTGCACCGGCATCACTACTGTCATCAAGCTGCTCGGATTCGGTCGTGCTCTTGGTGACGTCCGCAGTACCGTCGGCTGCAGGTGTGGCTTGTTCCTCTGCCGTCGTCGTCGTCGTCGCCGTAGTTGTTGCGGCTCCGGAAGCAGTAGGAGCCTTGTTGAATCGACTCGCCAATCGGTTGGCCTCGGCTTGAATCTCACCGAACATGAGCTCGAACACCTCGCGCTGCAGGTCCGAAAGACCCTTCTCCTCGTCGACGAACAACAAGGCCGCCATCTGCTCACGAAGACTCGAGTTGTACTCGCGCGCCTCGTCGCTATTGAGCAGACCGCCAAAGACCTGCGACGTCAGCAGACGGAACACCTGCAAGGCCTGCTCGTCGCGAACCGATCGGCTTCGTGGTGCGACGGCCTCGCGCGTAAACACGCGCACCAGGCGCACGCGCGGATTGCTCTTGCCCACGACGTCGATACGCAACAACGACACGGGCTCGCTCGACGAGCGCGTCAACGTGATCCAGCCGTCCTTGAACGACTTGGGAATCTCGAACGTCTGCTCGGCCACGGCAAAGTCGGCCTGCGGACCACGTTGCAGCACGAGCTTCGAGACCGCGTTCTCGCGGTCACGCACATTGTCAATGTGCACCATGACGGCCGTCACCACGGCCGGCGTGTCGAACTTGAGCGAAATGTACGGCACCTTGCCGTCCTCGAGGTTCGCCTCCCAGAACGAGTCGGTCGAGCCATCGGTCAAGCTGCCAACCATCGGCATCATGGTCGACACCGACACTTGTGCCTCGCTCGTGATCTCGCGCAACTGACCCAACTCGGCCTCGACCGCCGCCGTGGCACCTTGGGCGCTGTTGCTGATGATGCCGTTGCCTGTGCCGCCGGCACTGGCGTTTTCGCGCGATTCGTCGCGTGACATCAACGAGCGCAGCACCTTGACGACGCCGCTGTCTTGAACAAAGTGGTGCTCCTCCGACGGCAACGCAATGGTCCAGCATCGCAAGCCTTGCGCCACGATGCCCTCGTTGTTGCTGTGTCGCTCGAGCAGCTGCACCACCGACGAGTACAGCTCGCGGAACGACTCGCGCACGCATTGGTGGCGTGCCTGACCGCCGAGTGGCAGATCGTCGACCACGAACGCCGCCACGTGATCGGAAAAGTCCGGCGGCAGCTTGACATCGGCCGGCTTGGCGGCGCGCGAGTGCATGGCGCTCGCGAGCAGCCACAGAATGTCCTCGAGCGCCTGCGGCGCCGACACCGTGTGCAGCAGCTCGGCCATCATCTGAATGCCTTGCTGGCGGTCGGTGGTGCTCTTGGCCTGTGCCACCAACGCGTTCTCGAGCGCCTTGATGTCGGGCACAAACTTTTCGCTCAGGAACCGCAGCACGAACGCCGTCTGCGGGCTGCCGACCACGTTGCGCAGCGCCGTCGACGGTCGTTGAACGAGCGCAAACGGCTGGTTGCTGTTTTGCTCGCCACCCGGCGTCGAGTTCGTTCGCAACACCAAACCCGAGCCGCCGCCGCATTCGTCCATCGACAGTCGTCGAATCTGCGAGTCGGTCAGGCGCATGGTCATGTCGGTACTGAAGCGCAACGGGCGCATCGCGTCCTCGGCTGACGCTCGGAGGCCACCGTTGAGGTCGAACACGCTCGGCGAGCTGTTCATCAGTGACGTGAGCGACGCGTTGGTCGGCACCTCGACCGGCGCCTGAGGCAAGAGAGACAGCAGCAACTTGGCACGCTTGAGCACCTCGGCTAACGGCAGCGTAGCCTCCTTGTTGGCCTCGGCCGACCACAGCAAACCAATGTCCGCCAGGCCCGCGTCTTCGTCACCGTCATCCTTGTCGCCGTCGTCGCCGTCGTCGTTCTCGCTCTTGTCGCCGTCGTCGTCGCCGTCATCACCGCCATCCTCTTCGTCGTCGTCGTGCTCCTCGTCCTCCTCGTCCTCCGATTCGCTGCTGGATTCGGTGGCGGAGGAGTCGCTCGAACTATCGGAGCCGTAGCCATCCTTCTTCTTCTTCTTCTTGTCCTTCTTCTTGTCCTTCTTCTTGTCCTTCTTCTTGTCCTTCTTCTTGTCAGCGCCGTCATCGGCACCAGCGGCATCGGCCTTGCTCGAAGACAGTGGAGAATCATTGGCGTCGTTCACGAGACGAGCGCACTTCTCCCACAATGCGCGAAGCTGCTCGAAGGCCGGAATTTGCTCGAGCGGGCCAATGTGCTCGCTCGGCTTGCTCGACAAGTAGCGCAGGAACGAGCCACATGCGATCGCATCCGAAGTGACGTCGTTATGCCACAAGAGCGACGCAAAGAGCTTGACCACCACGTTGATCTTGGAAATATCCTCTTGCTGCTCTTCGGCTGGCTGCTCCGATGCCTTGGTCTCCTCGCTTGCCTCGGTGACCTTCTTGTCACTCGGCTCCGCAGCAGTCGAAGAGTCATCAGGATGCTCGAGAGCTCGCGCAAGATCAATCGGCTCCGAAGGTTCGAGCGCTTCTGCTGCTACTGCCGAAGAGGATGACGAGGAGGATGACGAGGATGACGAGGAGGATGACGAGGAGGATGAGCTGCTGCTGCTCGATTCAGCAGGTACAACCTCGCTGCTACTCGATGATGAGGATGATGAGGATGAGCTGCTGCTCGATTCAGCAGGTACAACCGCGCTGCTACTCGATGATGACGAGCTGCTAGCTTCAGTAGCTTCAGTGGCATCAGTCGACTTGGCAGCATCGTCACTGGAAGTGGCAGCAGCATCGAGTGCGGGCTTCGTATCATCCAACGGGATGCTGGATGACTCGATCAACCAAGTTCGAAGGCGTACGGCGGCTGATTGAGTTTGCTGCTTGAGGTCGATAAACTCTTGGATGAAGCTGTCGGCCGAGCAGTCGATCTCGTCATGCGGAAGACGAATGCCACGACGCAGTACGTCCGAGTGCAAGAGGTTGTCGGAGAGCGTGTCGCACTCGGACTCGGCCGAGTGAGAGAGCAACTTGGCAGCACACTGTGCGGCGAGGAACGAGAGATCGAGCTCGGCCAGCAGACTCGGGGCACCGAGATGCTTCGGCTTGAGGTGGCCTACGACCGTGCAGCGGAAGCCGAACTTGCTGAGGTTCTGAATGTTCTGGTAGTTGGAGGCCGTCTGGAACTGCAGCGTGATCTGGTTGCCCGGGAAGACGAGCGGGCTCTTGGGCCATGTGTTGGGTACGCCGGCGTTGTCGGCGTTGTCGACCTCGTCGGGCGAGCCGTAGAAGCCGCCGAGTGGCGACAAGCGCTTGCGGCACTGAGAGTCGGCAAAGATCTCGAGCCGATCCTCCTTCTGTATCGTCGAGCAGCGACGATCGAACGACACCGACACGTAGCCGACCGACTCGGCGAACTTGACCGTCTGCGTAAAGATCTGCGCCGGCTCGTATGGATGAGGCGACGCCACGACCACCTTGTTGTTGGTGGTGGTGGTGGCGCGCGAGCCCTTGTTGGTGTCGTCGGCGTCGGCAGCAGCAGCAGCAGCCGATGCAGCACGGTGCAAGCCGTTGATCTCGTTCAACATGTCGAGCTGATCGACCAACGGAGTGACGAACGAGAAGGTCTGTTTGGCGGTCTTGCGGTTGGTGAGCAGCAACGAGCAAGTGGTGGCGATCTCGGACACGATGCTCGAGAGAATGGGCGACTGTGCAAACAGCCGCTGTACGCCATCACGCGCCGCCTGTTGCACGATGGCATCACTGTCGTCGATCTTGATCTGCTGCAGCTGCAGCGACTTGGAGATGAGCGACGAGATCGGCAGCAGGAGTTGCTGCACGAACTTGAGGTAGTCGTCGTGCTTGTCTTCGGCTTCGTCGGCCGGCGTCTTGGCTACAACTGCCTCGGCCGCCGGCAACGAGAACAAGACGCGCGGAATCTGGCCCGTGTAGACGTCGGTTCCGTTGTTGCTGCCCTCAGCTTCGAAGATCGAGAACGTAACGCCCTCGACCTCAACCTCTTGCTTACCCGAGCAGCCGTACTTGGACGACGGGCCGCTGATGACAGCCGCGATGCAATATCGCTGGCCGGGCTCGAGTCGGATCTTTTGGTCAAAGAGCAGTTCGTGGATGTTGTCTCCTCCTTCTCCAGGATAATCATGTGTCGCCGTAGCAATTGGCTCTACCGAGCTAGTTTGTTTCACAACAAGTCACCATTATGAGTGAGTGAGTGAGTGAGTGAGTGAGTGAGTGAGTGAGTGAGGGAGGGAGAAAGAGAAAGAGAAAGAGAAAGAGAGAGAGGATGAATGAATGAATGATACATACTTGCTCTTGCCTTCAAACAATTCAATGGTTGTATGGTAACCACCTTCACCACCAAAGAGTCCAAGACCCACCAAATCGATTGGAGCACTCACCTCGAACGAGAGTGAGTCTTTGCTACCACCGTAACCCCACGACGAGCCAGAGAAATCACCGAATCGCTCCATGTGCAAAACGGCACGCGATTGCGGAGCCACGGTGGCCGAGACCGAGAAGATATCGTTCAAGAGGCTCTGGTGCGCGGCAGCGAGAACGGCAGCCACTTGTGTCTCGTAGCTGGTGGGCACGTAGGTGACGAGTGAAGCCGGCGAACCGCTATCGAGCGCCTCATCGAGCACTCGCATCGGTTCGGACGAGAGCAGCTGCAACATTTGGTCGAGCAGCGAGAGTTCGCTCGAAGCGGCCTTGCTCTTGTCCTTGGAGTCGACCTCGTCGACCAGGCGAGCGAACAGCTCGGCACACGCGGGCGAGACCTTTTCGAGCGCGGCGAGAGCTTGTTGCTCATCTTCAACGCTCGACGGTGCGGTGGGCTGCTGGCGCAGACGAGCGAGCTCCGAGTCGGACTTGGAGATGCTGGCCAAGAGGCTCGAGAGCAAGGCACCGGCACCGGGCACCTGCTCGACCTGGCCGCGGCACACGCGCATGGCACGAATGAGAGCCTTGAGGCAAAAGTGCTTCTGGCTCCATTCGGTGTAGAAGCGGTCGATCGCGATCGCAAAGGCGGCGCTACACTCGGTCGTCAGCACGACGGCCGGGTGGTCGGGCTCGCTCGTGTGCAGACGAGCGATGGCGAACAATGGCGAGCGGAAGAGCGTGTGCAACAGGCTCGAGGCGCCGTCGAGGATCTGCTTGCGCTTGGCGTCGGCGATCGACGAGAGATGGTCAATGTTGGCGAGCGATTGTTTGAGCATGCCCAAGGCGGCCTTGGCCGGATAGACGCGCAGGATGGCATCGTTCGAGATGACCGGCGGGTCGGCCACCAACTCGTCGCACGCGAGCTCCCAGCTGGCGCGTATGATCTCGAGCAGCGACGTGAAGCCGCGCTCGTCGAGCGGCTCCGAGAGCGAGGCCGGCAGCTTGTTCGACTCGTCGTCCTCGGCATCGTCCTCGGATGGCGCGGCCACCATCGGCAGACGGAAGAGAAGGTCGGGGAACTGACCGCTCGAGAGGTCGGTGCCGTTGCCCGAGCCGTCGCGCACGCTCTCGAACTGGAAACCGATGCCAGTGTCGGTCGTGACCTTGGCGAGACCCGAGTTTCCGCGCATGGTCTTGTTGCCGGTGATCGTGGCCTGGATCGAGTACGGCTCGCCGGGCTCGAGCAACTGCGGCTCGGAGAAGAGACAAGCGACAAAGTCGCTGCCGGGCTCGGCCGAGTAGGTCAGGTGGTCGCTGGTGAGCGGCGAGCCCGAGGCGCTCTTGCCTTCGAATAGACGCAACTCGGTCGTGTAGCTACCGGACGAGGCCCAGAGATTGACACCGACGAGGTACACCATTGTGTCGACCGTGAAGCAGATGGCATCGGGACTACCGCTGTAGTACCAGTCACCGCTCGGAGGCGATCCGAATCGGTGAGCCTCGAGCGTTTCGGCCAAGCTGACTCCACTCGTCTTGATCTTGCTCTTGGCAGCCGCGGCGCCACCGGCAGCCGCAGCGCCCTTGGCGTCGGTGGCGGCCTCTTCGCCGCTCGGCTGTTGTTGCTCGGCGAGTGAGAGCGCATTCTCGACGCAGGCCAAGGCGCCGACGACGGCATCGTACGGTCGGAGGTCCTGGTTCTCGACGACGGCGACGCCAGCCGGTGGCTCGAGCATCAGGGCGCAGTCGAAGCGTGTGGCGCTCTGGAGTGCATTCGCGTCGGTCGTGATACGGAATCGACTGAGGCTAGCGCTGCCGGCGGTGGCGTCGTTGGCGAGCGTCCACAGCATCTCGAGGAGGCTGTGACCGCAGCCCGAGAGCGCGGCGCCGGTGGTCGGTTGCTTGTCGGCCGGGAACGAGAGTGGCACGTCGTGCGAGTGGCGACCGGAAAAGTCAAAGTAGCGCACCAGGTAGTCGTTCGGTGCGTTGACGGGCGTCGACGACGATGAGGACGAGGCGGCGGCGGCCGCGAGCGCCGCGGCGGCCTTGGTACTTACGTGCGCGGCCGGCATCAAGATGCCAAACTTCTTCTCAGTGGCCGAGACGCACGAGTAGTCCGACGCCTGGTGTGGCAACAACGGCCCAGGAGTGTCGTCGGCGATGAGGAAGCTCTTGTTGGCCGAGGCCGAGATGTGTACGACGTTCGAGAGCAGCTCGACACGCCGCGGCGTGGCCTGCAGCTTGTTCTTTCGCGCAGACTTGCTCTTGTTATTACTGCCGGCGGGTGCGGCCGAGGCATCGAGCGGCGCATGACCGATTTGGCCCTCGACATCGCGACCGAAGCTCCATACGCTGCCGGTGGACGAGAGCAGCAACGAGTGCGCGTGACCGCACGCAATGTCCGAGATGCGCACGTCGGCCACGGCCTCGATGAGCTTCGGCGTCGTGACCTTGTCGAAGGTGCCGTGGCCCAGCTGGCCCTCGTCGTTCTTGCCGAACGAGTACACGCGGCCGTTGTCGAGCAGCACGAGCGTAAAGAACTTGCCGGTGCACACGTGCGTCACGAGCGAGCCCTCGGGACCGACTGGCACGATGGTCGGCACCTTGACTTCCTCGGTGTTGCCGGTGCCGCATTGGCCGTGTTGGTTGCCGCCAAAGGTCCACAAGATGCCGGGCACGGTGACGACGCACGTGTGCGTGGCGCCCAGCGCCACCTGCAGCACAAAGTGGTCGGCGAACGCGGCCACCAGTGTCGGCTTCTCGATCGTGCGACGCTTGGCGCTGCTCTTCTTCTTCTCGGGCACGCCAGACGCCGCCAGCTCAGCGTCGTCCGAGTTCGGGTGGCCGAGCTCGCCGGCGCCGCTGTCGGTACCAAAGGTGTAGAGCTTGCCGTCGGCCGTGACGACGGCGCTCTTGGAATCGAAGGCAGCGGCGCACGCGACCGGACCGGCGATCTTGGTGACCTGGATCGGCACCGGGATGACCTTGTTGCTCTCGCTGCCGAGCTGCCACTCGGAGCCGTCGCCCGAGCTGAAGAGCGTGCCGTCGGTGGTGATGAAGAACCGATGGCTACCCTCGGGCTCGTAGACGCAGCTGCGCAGCTTCAGCGAGCCGAACGGCGTGTAGGCCTTTGGCACCGGGCAGTTGGGCATGCCGACGCCGGCGCCCTTGCCGCAGAACACCAGGCGGCCGGATTCGGTCGTAAAGAAGACGGCACTCTCGGAGCCCGAGACCGACACGACCGAATCGGCCGTGTTCTTGTCGCCGAGGCTCTGGAAGGCCGATGCGTCAGCGAGCTTGTGCGGCTGAATGTTGTCGTCCCACGGCGAAGAGCCAAAGATCCACACGTTGCGGTCGTTGCTCGAGCTCCAGCGGAATCGCATTCGCTTCTCGAGCGGCAAGCCAGCGATCGCCTTGTGCAAATGCACGTTGAGATAGTGGCCGTCGACCTCCATGAAACCAAGCAGGCCCTCGGGTGTACCGAACATGGTCGACGGGTTTAGCCCAATGACCGAATCGGCTGATGGAGAGGACACTGGTGGTGAGTATGATGACGATGACGACGAGGATGATGACGAGGATGACGACGACGACTCTGGAATGCCTTCTTGAACCAACGCGCCACTCTCTTCGAGATCGCTGGCTCGCAGCACCAAGATGATTCCCGGCTCCATGGCATTGGTTCGAAAGTACAGCGAACCAGCATGGTAGACGAGCCACGAGCGTGAAGCGTCCGTGTGAAAGTTGGGCACATGACGGTAGACATGAGCTGGTTGGCGATCGAGATCCGAGCCAATCTTCCACAAGCCACGTTGGTTATGCACAAAGATGTACACTCCATCAGTAGCAGTACTCGAAAGAATGTCCACAGCGGCGGCGACCGACGACGACGACGATGATGACGATGACGACGACGATGACGACGACGAGTCATCCGCGAACGTCAGTGTGAGAGAGTTGGCGAGAATGGCGGTCGGCTCGCCGGCCGTGACGGCACTGTGAACACGGCGCTGACGAGCGGCGCGCGCAAGGTTGGAAAAGATGCGCGGCACCGGAATGGCGAGCTGTGGCGGCAGCTTGTAGAACGACTGAACGAGCGAGAGTATCGATGCGGCGGTTCCACGAGCGAGAGCGAGCGACAGATAGGTCGAGGCGGCGAGTGCCGCGTCGAGTGCTTCAGCGGTGCGGTCGCTGTCGTTGTTGTTGTGGGCGGTGGCGAGTGCGGCGAGCACAATGTCCTGCAGCAACTTCTCGAGGAACTCGAGCGCCTCGCCGTTGTCGGACGCCAGGGCACCAGCGTTCATGGTCGAGAGAGCGGTGAGGAGCGAGCGCATGGCGGCGTTGCAGACGGCCGGATGCGTGCGGTAGAGCTCGTTGAGGATCGAGAGCATGGTGACGAGCGCCATCGCCGTGAGCTTGGAGGCCTTGTTGGGCGGCGCATGCGCCTCGGGCTCGACCTGCGCCGAGGCCTTGCGACTCATGTGCGCCAACAGCTCTTGCAGCAGCTCGGCGTTCTCGCTCTCGCTCTCGTACGTGAGGCGTTGCGAGCGCAAGGCCAACTGCGCGCACACCTGACGTGCGAGATTGAGACGAATCTGCGCAAAGCAGTTGAAGCTCGTGGGATCGGGCGAGTCGCCGATATCGACCGCGAACGGTGACGCCGCCGCGTCCTTGGCGCCATCGGCAGCCGGCTGCTCGGCGAAGAGCGAGTACTTGGCGAGCGCAAAGTCCGAGTCGGCGATCTGGAAGCGGCTCCACGAGAGCCAGCGATCCTCCTCGTGGATGGCCTTCTCGCGTCGTTCGGCCTCTCGTTGGATGCGCGCCGCCGGGATCTTCTGCAAGAGTGTGATGCCGACCAACCGAGTACCACGGAAGCAGTGCCATATGTGAGTCAACAATCGAGCGCGAACGACGTCGATCGGAGCGACACGCGCGCGGATGCCAGTTGCTGGCGCAACATTCGATGCCACGGTGTCAGGCGCGCACACGTGTCGAGTCGCGCGAGTGTACCTTCTTGACGGGCGCCTTCTTCTCCTTCTTCTCCTTCTTCTTGCGTGCCATTGTACTCGATCAAACGCAGCCGGTGTGCGAGACAACGAGACTAAGAGCACGCACGAGGGTGTATGTATGTAGCTTGTTGTTGTTGTGGTTGTTTGCTACTCGATCGGGAGAATCACACGAACAAGCCAGAAAGAAAGAGAGAGGGAGAAGGTAGGAGCGCGCTGCTTCCAGAAACTACTACAACCTCTACCACCACTACCACACACGACGTAACAAGCAAAGAGAGCTGGTGAGCGTGGATAGATGACGTGGTTCGAGGGCTGGCGAGCTAGATGGCGCGAGAGCGAGAGCAGCAGAACAAGAACGGAAGGCGGCTCTCGTCAGCCTCCTTACGCACACTGAGGGAGAGCACCTCTTCTAAGCCCGCGATCGCCCGGCTTCGCGCTACTTGCGAGGAATGCTTGCGATTCGCTGCATCGCAAGCATCGACCAACCATTCGTTGCTTGCCTCACAACCCCAAGCACCACCACCAATCGGTATTGATATTGATATTTCTCGAGCAGCAGTAGCAGCAGTACCGAGAATAGGTAGTCTGTCTCTGAGGTGTGTATCTCCGCTACCATCGCGGGCGTGCATCTAGATTACCGCGACCTCGTGCTAACCATCCCTGCACACGACCACGTTCGGGGCGCTCAACTCATCTCAAGGTCAGCGCGTAGGTGAGTGAGCATGGCATCTCGTGCCCCGATCGCCGCCGCTACCACGGCTGCTGCGGTGGATCCCAAACGCTACACACGGCGGCTGTCGCAAAGCCTTGGTGATTGCCATTCGCAGGTGCAGGTGTATGGCGAGTGCCTGCTCGCCAAACGCGATACGCTCGGCAAGGGTGCGTGTCAAGAGGAGTTCGCCAAGCTCAGTGCTTGCATTCGGTCCTCGGTATGTGGCTTGCTCGCAGCAAAGCAGTCGTTGCAGCCATCCATTCGTGCTGACGACGCGTGAGAGTAGCTCCGCAGTACGCGCGGCCGGTAGCTGTTCCTATCGAGAAGACCGTTGTTGTTGCTACGTTCCTAAAACGCTCCTGTGTATTACATTGCCGTACAAATATGTGCACGAAGGGAGGGATTGGAAGGGAGAGGGTGGGGTGAGCGACAGTGCTGCGGCATCAATGGGCGCTCGCAGCCAAGCGGTTCTTGATGAAGCGCAGCGCCACGATGAGCACGTTCTCGCCCACCTGCGCGAGCTCTTGTGGCGTCGAGGTCACTTGGTCGCCGAGCAATCGATTGACCAGCACGCCGCACATCAGCACCGCACGGATACCCAGTCGAGCACAGAAGGCTGCAAACTGCGGTCCCTCCATCTCCATGTTCGTGACGCCGGCTTCGCTGACGCGTGCGATCCAGGCGCGTTGTTCCTGTCGAACAACGAGAAGCGTCAGGTTGGCGCGGAGCGGGTGGTAGTGGTGGTAGTGGTGGTGGCTCGCGTATACCTCGTAGGTGAACTCGCACAGGGCGCCGTCCATGCGGCCCTGGCCCTCATAAAAGTCGTCGGTTCCCATGGTCTTGCCGAGCACGCACGGCACAGGCCTCTCGCCCTCGGTGCCTTTTGCAGCAGCGAGTACTTCTTGGCACTGAGCGGCGAGGAGTATCAGCACATGGCGAGTGTGTGTGGCGCGAGCACACGTGTCACGAGCACGAGTAACGTACGAGCTCCTTATCGAGCGTGGTTGGGAACTCGTGAATCGTGCCGAGAATCACGGCACGGTGCACGGGCTTGAGCTCGTTGTTGATGGCCTCCTCGGCGACGACGATCGTTCCAGGCTCGACGCCGATGCCGCCCGAGGTGCCGATTCGAATGAAGATGACGTTGGTGGCGTTGGCGTGGCGCAGCAGCTTGGTGATCTCGTGCATGAGGATCGAGTGCGACGGCATACCCATGCCGTGGTTGACGCTGATCACGGGGCCGACCTTGAACAGCGAGTAGCGCTCGGTCTTGCCGATCGGGTGCACGGCGTCCGGGTCGGTGGCAGTGAGCTCGCGCGCCAACATCTTGGCAAACGCCTCGGCACGAGGAGCGCTGCCACCCATACACACGAACCTGCCACGGCGCGCCGCCACACGTGTCAGCACGGAACACAGCACGCGAGAGAGATCGCGAACGAGAGATCGAGTGAGCGTACTTGACGTCGGAGAACATGCCAACGAGGTCCATCGAGGAATCCAGGCCCAGATGGTACAAGTAGTCGGGGGAGAGCGTCGCAAAGTGCGGATTCTGAATGGGGACGGCCATGGCGAAGGTGGTGCTGCTGGTGGTGGTTGATGGTGGCGAGCGAGCGAACGGGAGGCGGCAGCGAAATTGATCACGCTCTCTCTCGCGCCTCGCAGCGGGTGATCGTGTGCAGCGAGCGATAGGCAAGATATACGCGCCGAGAGAGGTTCGGGGGTGGTTTTGTATTTTAGTTATAAAAGAGAGCCCACAAAGAACACACGATCGATACAGCCCAAGAGTTGTTGATTCTACAAGCCGCTCGTCGCTTAGTTCTTCTTCTTGGACACACCGACAGTTCGTCCCTTGCGACCAGTCGTCTTGGTGTGCTGACCACGGACACGCAGACCCCAGTGGTGGCGGAGACCACGGTGAGCGCTGGATATCATCATCGTCGCAATCGCCATCATCATCATCACCAACGAAATACACAACGCCAACCAGCAGTCAGTATCTCTCCGCCTTCCACGAAACGCGCGCCACTCATTACATCGACGCGAGACGCAAAAGAGAGAGAGAGAGAGACGATGACAACAGGCGCAAGAGGTAGGCTGCGCGTTCACGTGAACGGCGAGTGGCAGGGCACTTGTACATACCGGATCTTCTTCAAGCGCTCGAGGTCGTCACGGAGCTTCGAGTCGATGTTCGTCGAGGTGACCTGCGAGTACTTGCCATCACGGTAGTCCTTCTGTCGGTTCAAGAACCACTTGGGCACCTTGAACTGAAGCGGGTGCTGGATGATGGTGACCAGCTTCTCGACCTCATCGTTGGAGAGCTCTCCAGCGCTACGGACGCAAGGGCACGATCAGTACTCGCGTCGTGACGGGACTCAGCCGAGCGCACGAAGCGGGCGCAACGACTGCTGGCCCAGCACAGCGTCTACGGC
>ERZ778026.2821-NODE-2821-length-16937-cov-12.058820_pt1 | contig 16937 bp, 18 predicted proteins | sample MGYA00375756_ERZ778026 | MGnify/ENA primary metagenome ERZ778026 (study PRJEB29350, sample SAMN05389820) | bioreactor metagenome | isolation source: Ammonium sulfate bioreactor | place: South Africa: University of Cape Town | collected 2014-02-18 ... | reverse complement strand
TCTTACCAATGGCATGCGTCATCGGTCGCGCGGGGCTTGAGCCCGCAGGGCGTCGACCTCGTGCGCGCGCCTGATGAAAAGGCTCTCGCCCAGGCGATCGATCGGCTGGACGGCTATGACGTCGTCGTCGTCGACACCCCCGGCTATTATGGCGATGTCTTGATCCAGTCGGCGCTCCGCGCCGACTTCGTTGTCCTTCCTTGCAAGGTTCACACCTTCGACGCTTCCCAGGTCGTGCGCACCATCCGCAATCTCGAACAGCATGCTGCCAGCTCAAAGCTGCCGATGAGCCAGCATCGTGTTCTGTTCAACGAATACGACAGCCTCGACCGCAACACCCGGCCCCTGAAGGAGGTCGTCGCCTATCTCGATGCAGAAAAAGTTCCCGTTTGCGCCAACGCGCTGTACCGGCGCGTCACCTATCGCACCATGACAAGCGGACACGGCACGTTGTACCAGATGAGCGACAAGGACGAATCGGTCCGCAAGGCCCGTTACAACGCCGATCAGGTCGTCCGCGAATTGCTCGCTGCAAGCCAAGGTGCCGACCAGGGCGACGCCGCATGACGGATCCCGACTCTGCACAGAAACCGGATCGCCCCGCCCTGCCCCGCGACGCCTTCCGCGCTCATCGCGTGAACACGGCGCCGATCGATACCCCCGCGGCAAAGCCGGTCGTGGTAACACCCGCCTATGAAGATCAGGTCGCTGCGCCAGCAGCACATCCGACCTCGACGGAAAGCGCGTCGACCCGCAAGCCATCACGCCCTCAGAAAGCCCGCGATCGAAATCCATTCGATGTCTACGGCGAACGATCCTCATCTCGGCCTTACGCGTTGCGCTTCCCCGATGCGATCGACCTTGTGGTCCGTCAAATGGCCGCCGAGGAGCGAACACAGCCGCTTCGAATCATCGACCGCATAGTTTACGACCACCTCAAACGGATCGGCCGGCTGCCGCCGTCGCACGAAACCTGACAGAGATGTCCGCGCTGAGGCCGCATGTTCGCGGCCACGCGACGCACCAAATGAGGGAAGCGACACAAGCAGGATCACCTTTACGAAAAGTCGTCCGGGAAGGAAGATGAGGGTGGGTCTCTGTCACGGGCAGCTTGCCCTTGCCGCCGAAGCGCCATCAGCATCGGCCAGACTGAGAATTTGCCCGCTGCGGCGCGCCGGGCCAGGATTCGGAGATAGCCTCCTGGATTCTTGATGGCGTTGCCCCGTTGCAGAATGGCCGAGAGCACTACACTGGCTTGTCCATCGCCCATTGCGATGCGGGCTTCCTCCCAGGCGCTTGGACTAATGCCGAGCATGGAACGAACGGTGGATGCGGTCGTAATGAGATCCTGCGGCGTGCGGATGCCACTGCGCGCATAGTCGACGATGTCGGGACAGAGTTCGACCACCATGCGAATAGGGATTGCGCTGGCCGTTCGAGCGTTGCTGGGGTCAGCCATCTCATGGGCGCCCGGTGCCGGGTCAGGTTCGGATGAACTAGGCTCCTCCGGGCTTGAGTTCTGAGTCCGATCGGCCGGTGAAGTTGGCGGGACGGGCTCGATCGGATCAAGATGTTGTTCGAGAGCTTTGACGATCGCTTTTGCCAAGCTCACCAGTTCGACAACGATGGGCTCAAGAATCTCACATTTCGGGACGCGAGGAAGCCGGGTCAGGATCTCTCGGAACGTCCGATGATAGGAGGCCCAATCGGCGGCGACACCCTGCTCCACACCAGTCGCAATCATCTTGGCGATGTCACGCCGCGCCAAGGTCATCCGTTCGCGAAGAATGCCGAGCGCCTGGCGCTTGGCGATGGCGGCTTCGGCCGCGGCAGCGAATTCGTCGGATCGGGCCACGATCGGTCCGAGATCGAAGCCAAACGCCTGTTCGATATCGCCGGAAGGCGTCTTGCGTGCGTAGCGTTTGCCATTCGGACTATCCCTTCGGAGAACGAGTCCGTGATCGACAAGCGCCGCAAGATGGCGGCGCAAGGTCGAGGCTGCCATCCCATGCGCGCGCAAGGCAAGAAGCCGATTTGAGGGAAACACGACCAGATCGGTCGCGCCGGCAGTCAATACTGTGTCGGGATGAAACGAGAGCAGTGCGTTCAAAACCATAAGCGCGCGATCGGAGATGGCGAGCGATGCCCGCGCCTCACAGATGTTTCGGAACACCTGCCATTTGTGCGCGGGCTTGCCCTCGGGGAATTCTCTCACGCCGCGTTGCGCCTCGACGGTACTGAGCGACAGCGGTCGCCGCCCAAACGGCGTAATCGGATTTTGGTCAAGCATCTCCATTCGCGTCCTCTCGTTAGCGAGAGCGCGGGCAAACAAAGACCGTGGCGTAAAAACGCGAGTCCCCTTGAACTGTCGGATGGCGCGGGCTAAAATGCCTCTATGCGATAGGGGCATTGTTGGCGATTGGCGTCGCCAGCCCGTTCATCCTCATGAGAGACCCGGCTCTGCCGGGTTTTTCTTTGTCCGAACGCACCTCTCTTGGTTGAATCGAATCTTGGTTGAATCGAATCCGTCTATTATATTGAATGTTGGTCTGCCGTCCAACGTGTAGGCTTGGCGGATCGACGGAACGGTTTGCGTTGGAAATGCGCGAGGAATCAGCGATGAGCGACAAGCGTTGCCGCCGAAAGGCAGCTCACGCAGCGCAAGGCAGCACCTTGCGGAGTGCGTTCCACGCAGGATTGGAAGCGCTCAGGCTGGAATCGGGGCTGAGCCGGCGGGAATTCGCGGAGCGGCTTGGCATTCCGCGATCGAGTTATTTCCACTTGATGACATCGGCAGCCAATCCCAGCCTCGATTACATCGAGCTCATAGCCGAGCGGGCGGGTATCGACCCGCTGAGATTGCTTCACCGGCAGGTTAGCCCCACGGCCGGACGCCGCGCGGACATCAGGGATACTCGGGCGGCAAGATGAGTCGTTTCAAAGATTTGCCTGTAAAATTCTCCAACGTCCAATATACTGGACCTCGGGCTTGGTGTATGTTCCCCGGCGTTTCTCCCGGTGGACCCGAAAGCCAACCTACCATGTCACCAGTCCGCAAACCCCAGGCGACCGATCATTCTGTTCTGAGTGAAATGCTTGCAGCCCGGCTCCAGCAACTCGAAATCGAGAACGGTGGGACGGAACGCTTCCAGCGAAAGCTAGGCCTTGCGCGCGGCACCTACTACACGATGGTGCGTGGTAGAGGAAATCCGACGCTCCGAACCATCGAACGCATCGCATCGAGCCTCAATATGAGTGTATTCGAATTGCTTGGCTTCAACGATACCGATGCCCGTCGTGCGCTGAATAAAAGCGGTATCGATTACGATGAGTTGGTTTCCGCAATCGAAAAGAAAAATCAAGCCGAGCGTAGCCTTGCGCGTCAGACGCGATCACGCAAATTGCCATACTGAAATTAGCACAACCGGAAGGCGGAAAGCGGCGGGGAGGCCAAAACCTCCCCGCCGATCCGCTATGCGGCGACGCGCTCGCTGGCTTGCGCCAGCCGGCCCAACTCCAGACCGATGAGATCGACGGTGTAAACCCGCTGGCCGTCGCGCTCAAAGCTGTTCTGCCGAAGTCGCCCGCGGACGTGGACCAAGTCTCCCTTGCTGATGTGCTCGTTCACGTAAGACTGGATCGCCTTTGTGAAGATTGTGACCTCGTTCCAGTGCGCGTCGTCCTTCCACTGACCTTTGTCGTCCTTGAACGGGTAGTTGGCGCAGATGCTGACGCGAACAGTCTTGCCGACCTGCTTGATGGTTCCGACCCGACCGATGAGAGTGAATTCGGCGATATTGCGCATTATCTTTCTCCATCTTGTGGGGCTGTGCCCCGTTGCGATGGCGATCCGTTCATGGCCGGGAAGACGAAACAGAGCCGGAGCCGCCAGAGGCGAGCGGAGGGCAAGCGCAGCGCTGCGCCCCGGCCGGAGCCACGAATTTTGGCGCTGCAGGCGCATGCGCGAGGAATGCTGGTCGGGGTCCCCGCTTGCGGGGGAAACCGGCAGGGGAAAATTCTTGGCTCCAGGGGCCGACGTGCCGTCGACGGCCATAGGAATCCAGCCATGCAACCGGGAGCGACAGCCCGAACAGGGGAAAGATCTGCGATCGTCGCCAGCGCCCGGATCTTCGGCGGACGGATCAAAAGGGACGGCCATGTGATCGTTGCGGCGTTTCGCACATTTGCCGACGGACGACATTTCGGAAGCGCCGACCTGTCCTGACGAGTACGATCGTCTTGGCGATTCCCAGGATGCGTGCGGCCCGCGCGGAGAGACCGAGCACTGCGGAACGGCCGCGCAGTTTCAGTTTTCCGCGACCCCCGGGGCGCTCGATCACCTGCTCGCAGCCAAGTGCGTCCATGGCTAAAGCTCAAGAATGCCAGGCAAAGCGAGGAGGTGAAGATGAGGTCGACCATTACGTCACGCCCGCCGCTTTTCGTTGAGGTGCGAATTGATCTGCGACATCAAAATCGGGCCGAGCGAGAACTCTCCGGCCTCCGCTTTTCGAGTCAAACCGCGCAGGTAACCGCCGGCGGACCTGATCGCCGTGCCACGCTGCAGAATGCACGCGACAACAATCGCAGCCGGCGTCTCACCGAGGATCGTTTGCGCCTCCTCCCAGGCACTCGGACTAATTCCGAGCATCGATCGAACCACGGCGGCGGTGGCGAGGAAATCCCGCCAGTTCGAAATCCCGCCCTTGGCGTAATCGACAATATCGGGGCAGGCGCTCAGCACCATTCCCAACGGATAGGTCCCTTCCGCCACCCTCGGTGCTTGGGGTGTTGGCTCAGCCCTCGCCGCCCTGCCTTCTCGAAGGCTAGGTTCAAGATCAATAAGGGGGTCTGTATTTGAATTCTGTATGTGGCGCTCAGAATGGGACTCATTGGCGCTAGGATTCTTGGTTTTGATATGTGTTTCCAGAAGATTGAGCACATCATCGGCAAGCTGTGACAGCTCTTCGGCGATCGGCTCGAGTTCTTGCCGCGTTGCCGTGCGCGGAATCTGGTCGATGATCGAGCGGAAGGCGGCGTGGACCTCCTGCCAATCGGCCGGCCCCTGCCCTCCCCTACGGGTCGGGACGCCTTCCTCGATACCGGTTGCGATCATCTTGCCTATATCGCGCCGGCACAGCGTGATCCGCTCACGGACGAGCTTTAGCGCCCGCGCTTCTGCCTCAATGTCCGCCGCCAGGCTCTCGAATTCCTCCGATCGGACAACCAGTGGCGAGATATCGAAGCCGAAGGCCAGCTCGATCTCGCCGGCGCTGCCCTTGCGAGCATAGCGCTTGCCGTTTGGACTATCGCGCCGAACGACCAAGCCAGCATCGACGAGTACAGCAAGGTGACGCCGCAATGTCGATGCCGGCATCCCATGCGCCCGCAGCGACAACTGATAATTCGACGGGAAGACGATCAGATCGTCCTCTCCCGTGAGCGCGGTCTCAGGATGGAAGGTGAGAAGCGCGTTCAAAACCGAGAGCGAACGCTCGGACACACCCAGCCGCGGCCGCGCCGTGCAGATGGCGTGAAAGATCTTCCATTTGTGTACGACCTTCTCGGGTGGCCGCGTGGTGGCCACCATTTGGCTTGCCACGTGGGCAAGCGTCAGTGATCGCCGCCCAAAGGGCGTCGTTGGAGCGTGTGACTGCATGTCTTTGCCTCTTCAGGGCAAAGGAAATCGGCTCGCCAAAACGACGCCGTCTCTCACGAGACACTTGACTGCGATTCGCGGAAGTGATTCTCTGTCAGTCGCCAAACAGACGAGAGAGGGCTTCCGGACGGAAACGTTTGGGGGCCTTTTCTTTTGCCGCTATGAATCCTTCTTCGTATTGCGGGAACGCGGCTTACACATCGGCGCGGCGTCGAAACGCCGCGTAGATTTCGGGTAGCTGTTCAATCAGGTAAGATCCGAAAGCGGGCGCTGATTTCTCTTCGATCGTGAATTGAAGGCGATCTTTTCCCTGCACGATCTGCACGAGGGGGGCGCCAGTATCTGACTTGATGACCTGTTTGGTCTTTTTGGCCTGACGAGGTGACAGTGCCTTGAGGGCCCGGGCGAAGCGCGAGTCGCTTTCAAGAGCATCGAAGCCAGGTGACACGATCGCTTGGCGCCATCTGTCGCCGGTCTTTGGGAGAAGTTCTGCCAACTGTTCCCACCGAGGCCGGCCAACCTTTGGGGCCGGACCGATGGCGACGATGAGCTCTTCTGGGACGCTGCGCGCGACCGTGATCATGGTCGACAGATTGCCCTTGTGGACCGCCAAGGCCGCCGTCAACGCTGACCGAGCGAACCCGTGATCCTCAAGCCGCGCTGCGAAGAGCGCGCGCTCGATGAAAGAGAGATCGCGCCTTTCGAGATTCTCTCGGCCCTGGGCCACCACGAGTTGCTCGTCGCTCAGGTGTTTGACAATGGCCTTAACTGGTCGGCCAAGGCGCTGCAGCGCTTCTAGTCGCCGATGCCCATACGCAACTTGATATCGACCCTCCGTTTGAGGGCTCGGTCTCACCAGAATCGGGACTTGTTGCCCATGTTCAGCAATGCTGGCCTGAAAGGCCTCAAACTCCGCAGCCTTCGCATCGTCCAACCGGTCGCGAATAAAGGATGGATCGATCAGCGCGGGATCGAGCTCCACCACGTGATCTCCACCAGCGAGTTGCTCACGTAGGGCTCTCGCTTCGTCGGCATCCTGCGATAGGCTCTGCAGAGAGAGTCCCATAGCCTTAAGCGATCCCGATTTGACCGGGGTGCGAGTTTGCCGGTCATCGGATGATGGCTGCGCGGTGATTGGGGCCATCATGGCTTTGAGCGCGTCACGTCGCTTGTTCACACCGCCCTCCCCCATGCCTCTTTGACAAGATTCTCGATCTCGGCATGCGCGCCATCGAGGGATTCAAGAGCGCGGTCGTAGGTGCTTCGAACGAAATTCTCGCGGCCGACTTCGTACAGCGTTTGTTTGGTCAACCCCGCGTCTGAGATAGCCGTTGACTTCAAAATTGCGGTCGTAAGGACACGCTCGCCGAACAGGCTGCGCATGAGCCCAACGATTTGGCCCTGGGGACCATCGGTGGGCTCAAAACGCGTAATCACGTAACGAAAGAAATCGTAATCGGCGTCGCCGCCGGCTTGCTCGACCACATCGAGAAGACTCGCAGTCATGTGCAAGAACTGCGACATCGACGCGACGTCGAGCATCTGAGGATGGATCGTCACCAAAACACTGCGAGCGGCACATAGCGCGGAGAGCGTGAGAAAACCTAGAGATGGCGGGCAGTCGAGAATGACGACGTCATAGTTGTCTTCAACTGACGCGAGTGCACTTGCGATGCGCGAGAAAAACATGCGCTCGGAGCCGCGGTTGCGTTCGGCCAGGACTTTTGGCGTATCGTGCTCGAACTCCTGGAGCTCGAGATTGCCCGGAACGATATCGAGGCCCGAGAAATAGGTTTTCCGGATAATCTCGGACAACGGTCGGCGAGCGTCATCGTAGCGGATTGCGCCATACAGCGTTTCGTTTTCTTGGAGATCAAATTCTGGCTGGAGGCCGAATAAGGCAGAGAGCGATGCTTGAGGATCAAGATCAATCGCCAGAGTGCGATAGCCCCTCATCGCGAAGTGTTGCGCCACGTGAGCGGCGGTCGTGGTTTTGCCAGAGCCGCCCTTGAAATTCGTGACAGCGATGACCTGGAGATGCTCACCCTCGCGACGGTTCGGGGCGTAGCTCTGTTTGGTCTTCGCAAGCGTGCGTCGGATTTCGTGCACTTGCTCCAATGAAAATAGGCGGCGCCCACGAGCCGTCTTTTCTGCCTCAGGGGCGTCGCCGGCAAGTGAGAGATGGCGAATATAGGCGTCGGTAACGCCGATCAGCTTTGCTGCTTCGCCGGAGGTGAATTTGCGGAGCTCTTTCAGAGACGACGGTGGAAACGCGCGGAGCCGCAACTCCTTGAGCTGGGCGCTAAGAAGATCGGCATCCGACTCCACAAGCCGCGTTAGAGAGCGGACTTTCTTGCCGGTTCGGTGGCTGGCATCATTTGCTGCTAGAGCCGTCATATACGCTCGGTATCCAAATTTTCCACGTTGAGCGTAAATTCGGCGACTTCTCCGAGTCGGTCAAGCAAATAAGGGTTAACGGAAATTAACCACTTGGCCCAGCCGAAGTGTTCTCAGCTGAGAACTTCAACTCGCCGCTGGCAGTTCTCAGCTGAGAACTGCCATGTGCGGGCAAGGCCTGCCGCTGGTCGGGGCCCATGGTGCATCAGAGAATCAAGCGCGCTGCCCGTCCCAACGATCGTTCTGCCTCATTGTAATAGCTGGCGGCTTGTTGCACCGACCGATGCTGCGACTGCTGCATCGCCTCGGGCAACGCGACGCCCTGGCGCGCCGCCTCCGTCAGATACCCCGACCTCAGCCCATGCGCCGAAAACTCCCGCGGCTCCAGGCCGGCCATGGCGCAACGCCGCTTGACGATCAGGTTGATCGACTGCGGCGTCAGCGTCCGTTCCTCGATCGCCTCCCAGCGGTCGATGGCGCGGAACACCGGTCCTTTGGCGATGTCGGCGCGCTCAAGCCATTCCCGCAGCGCGTCGACTGGCGGCCCGATCAAAAGCACCCCGCCCCCCTCGTCCGCGACCCCGGTCTTGGTCCGGCCGAGCTGGATCGTTACGCATGGCAAGGTTGGCGAATGGGGGTCTTTGGGGTCGAGCGGCACGGCGGGCTCGTCGCTGATCTGCTCGACGCGAAGCCGCGCCACCTCGCTGCGGCGCCGGCCGCCGGAGGCGAAGGCGAGGAGCAGGATCGCGAGATCCCGGGTGTCGACGAGCCGGTCGGAGCGGCAGGTCGCGAGCAGCCGGTCAAGCACGTCGCGAGTCACTGCCCGCTTGCTCTTGCGCTGGCGCGGCCGGACGCTGGCCCGGACCGCGAGCCGCAAGGCCGCACGAAGACTGGGGGCGTGGAACGGACCCTCCTGCCCTTTCCAGCGATGCAGCGTGCCCCAGTTCGCCAGCCGGCGTTTGACCGTCGACGGCGCATGCGGCCCATCGGTCCGAAGCAGTAAGGCCTCTCGCAGCTCCGTCGCGACCTTGGCCGGCATGCCGTGTTGCGGATCGGTTTCGCGCTCGGCTGGATCCCACAGGTGATGCGCGACGTATTTCAGGGCCAGGCTTTCCGGCGCCGGCCACGGCAGTGGCGCGCCGGTCGCGGCTTTCGCCCAGCCCTCAAGGTAAGCGAGATCGGAGGCGAGTGCCCGCAGCGTGTTCTCGCCCATGCCTTCGCGAGCGAGATGTTTTAGGGTCGCAACGTCGTCGTCGGTGAGGAGTTCGGCGAGCCGATCGCGCCGTTCCATCGGCAGGATCGCCGAGAACGCGTCGAGCTGCAGAGCCCGCCGGGTTTCGGGGTCAGAGATCAGCGCGCGGGAGGTGATGTCGTCCATCGGCAGCGCTCCGTCAGAAGCCGTAGCTTCGATCCGCCCAGCGCAGCAGCACGCAGGCGTCGGGGTCGGGAAGGCGGACGCGCTGGGCCATCAGGCCCTCAGCGATGGTGCGTCCGACATCGGGGTCGACCCAGTGGCCGTGGGTCATCAGGAAGAACCAGCCGAAGGGCAGGCCGATCTCTCGGTCCACAGCCTCGACCCGGTCCATCAGAAGGTGAACCGAAGCCTCCGGCGTCATGAGCAGCCGCTCCTTTGGCGGCTGCAGCGGCCGCGGGATAAAGCCGACCTCGCGCTCGCCCTGGTGGGTGTAATCGCGGGCGTCGAGCGCCCAATGGGCGAAGACGCGCTGTGGTCTGGCGCTCGATTCCTCCCAGTCCTGAAAGAACCGCAGCTCGCGCGGGACAAAATCAAAATAGTCCGCGACCGCGTCGAGGAACGGCGTCTCGCGCGTTCCGCCCGGCCCGCTCTCGCGAATGACACGCCGTTCCAGTTCGGGCCGCTTGGCCTCCCGCTTCTCGCGTTCGACGCGACCGCAGCGATCGAGGAAGCTGCGGACATGGATCACCGCGCCGCCGGCGCGGCCGAGGAGCCGATAGACCGGGCCGGACAGGCGATCGGAGTCCAGAATCTGATCGGTGCGAGGCCAGCTCGGATCGAGTAGTTCCGATTCTCCCCGGGGTCGATAGTCCGGGTTGACGATCGGGCCGGCGCGCCATTCGGTCTCCCGTCCGAGCGCAATCTGAAGATAGTCGGCCGCGCCGGGCCCGGTCGGCGCCGACACGAAGGCACCGGTGCCGCGCCATTCGGTGATCTGCAGATCGGTCTCTTTCAGGCGCAACCAGACCGCCTTGATGTCGCCGCTGTCCTTGGCGATCTCGGCCGCCATCCATGGCCGCAATTCACCAATCCGCGTGCCGTCGGGCCGGAGGACCGACCTGGTGTCGCGCCAGTAATCGTCGTCGATCGGCGCGACGCCAAAGGCAAAGCCCGGAAACGCGGCGGCCAGCGCAGGGATGAGGTCGGCGTCGACCGAGGCTGGATCGAGCCCGGCCAGGACGGTTTCGGGCGAGGCGGCGTCCGGGAGGCGGGCAGGGGTGGTCATCCCGACACTCCGTCATCGGTCCAGGGGTTCAGCAACGGCACGCCGAGCGGCGCAAAATCCTTGGTATTACGGGTCGCTAGCACGAGCTCGCTCACGAGTGCCGTGGCAGCGAAAAACCCGTCCATGACCGAGAGCGCGAAGCCGCTCTGGCGGGCCTGCGCCATCAGGTCGCCCCAGCGTTCGGCGATCGCGGGATCGATCGGCAGGATCCGCCCGGCGAAGCGCGCCGGCAGATCCTCCGCGAGCCAGGCGGTCAGCGCCTCGCGACGGCGGCCATCGTCCATCAGGGCGATGCCGCGCCGGAGCTCGGCGATCGACGCCACGCTGATGAAGGCCCGGTCCTCGTCGACCGTATCGAGCCAGGCGAGCACCTTTTGGTCCGGCGCCGGCCGGCGCACCTCCGACAGCACATTGGTGTCGAGCAGGACGTTCATAGATCGAGGTCGCGCGGTTGGTCGCGGGCCCGATCGAGGTCGAGATCGGCGTCGCGCAGGGGCGAGGCCATCAGGAACTCGGCCAGCGTGCCCTTGCGGACGGTCTTGCGCGCCCATTCCTCGGCCGAGACGATGACGACGCTCGGCTTGCCGTGGCGGGTGATGATCTGCGGGTCGCTCTGGGCGCGCTCGATCACTTCGGAGAGACGCGCCTTGGCGCCAGCGACCGTCCAGTGATCCGATTCGTGAGCAGGGGTTTTTCGGGGGATTGTCACGACTTGCTCCTGTGACCATATTGACTATCGTGACTATATGGCGAATCGCGGCGACTTTCAACGGGCGGTGTGCGGGGAAAACGTCCTTGCGCTAGTATCGGGGGCGAACGGAGGGAGCGTCATGGGCGGTCACGCGAAACAAAACCAGCCGCGGCCGGCGCCGGCCGACGAAGCCAGTGCTACCGGGCGCGATCGTCGGGCCGTTCGGACCGTCGATCTGACCGAGGAGGACATTGCCGCGATCGAGGCCTCGGAGATGACGCCCGGCTTTGAGCACCTCGATGCCGAGCTTGAGCCGGAGCCGGCCTCCCTGGTCGAGCAGGGCGTGCGCTTCGGCCGAGAACTCGGACAGCGCGGCGGGAAGACTGAGGGTCGGCCGGCCGACAAGGCCTTTCGCGACAGCCTGTTCGACGATTCCTGACCGCGATCGCGCCCACAGGCAAATAGCCGGCGCCGAAATCGACCGGGAGAGTAGTGGACAGTCTCTTCCGGAAGAAGGGGGGGCGCTGGCACGGGATGCCTTCTCTCGTCGGCAGGCCCGGCGGGGGATGATTTTCCCGGCTGCGGGCGCTCAGAATCGCTTGTGACACGGCTTTTTTCAACGGATTGAATTTGATTGATTTTTAACACGTTCGGCTCACCCTAATTCGGCGGATTCAGCCGAGTTCGCTGGAATCTTACCCTCATTCGCTGGATTCGGGCGAGTGCAAAGGACGGCGACGTGCGGCCCAATCGAGACAAGCTCGATATTGACGACGTCAAGTGGCAGGACGCGGTTGCGCGCGAGGCGATCGTCAGGCCGCTTGCGAGCGTGACGCGTTTGTCACCGCTTGATGTCGCAACGGCCTGCCGGATTCTGGGGCTGCGGCGGAGCCGGCTCTATGCGCTGATCGAGCGGTATCGGACCGCTCCGGTGACGAGTTCACTGGCGTCGGCGATACCTGGCCCCAAGAGAGGATCTCGACGTCTTAGCGACGAGATGGAAGCCCTCATCGAGGAAGCGATCAGCGATACATATCTGACCCGTCAGAAGGCATCGGTCAGCGCACTACATGACCATGTTCGACACCTGTGCCGGGCACGGGGGCTGGCTATTCCATCGTGGAAAGCCGTGCGCGCGCGGGTCGACCGGATTGATCGCCACAGACTTGTCAGCGGGCGCGAAGGCGGCAAGGCGGCGCGCGATCGCCTCAAGCCGGTCGCTCAGGAATACCGAGCCGATCACGCGCTCCATATCGTCCAGATCGATCATACTCTTGTCGATCTCTTCGTGGTCGATGCCGTGCATCGCCGTCCAATCCAGCGGCCGTGGCTGACGCTGGCGATCGACGTGGCCAGCCGCATGGTGGCGGGGTTCTACCTGAGCCTGGAAGCGCCGTCGTCGGCATCGGTCGCCCTGGCGATGCACCACGCCGTGACACCGAAAGCCCGTTGGCTTGCAGCCCACGGTATCGATCTCGATTGGCCGGTGTCGGGCTTGCCGGACATCGTCCATGTCGACAACGCGCGCGAATTCCGCGGCCGGGCATTGGCGCGAGGGGCGGCCGAGCATGGCATTTCGCTGATCCATCGGCCAGTGGCGACGCCGCACTATGGCGGCCACATCGAGCGCATGATCGGCACCGTGATGGGCGCGGTCCATATGCTGCCGGGCACCACCTTCAGCACGATTGCCGCGCGCGGCGACTACGATCCCGAGCGTCACGCCTTGATGACGCTCGACGAGCTCGAATGCTGGCTCGCCCTCGAGATTGTCGGCCGCTATCACCTCGATATCCATGGCAGCCTGCACCTGCCGCCGAATGTTGCGTGGCGGGATGCGGTGGATCGTCGCCGCGTGCCCTTGCGGCACCCGCATGATGAACAGCGCTTCCTGTACGACTTCTTGCCGTTTGAGGAGCGCAGCATCCGCCGCGATGGGCTGCATCTCTTCGGCCTGCGCTACTGGGACGACGTGTTGAGCCCCTGGGCGGGGCGTCTCGATCGCCGGTTGCGGATCAAATTCGATCCGCGTGATCTGTCCTGCGTGTTCGTTGAGGGACCCGACGGGGTGCATTGGCCCGTGCGCTATGCCGATCTGAGGCGCCCGCGCATCACGCTGGGAGAGCATCGGCACGCCTTGGCTGCCCTGAAACAGCGGGGCGTGCGGCTCACCGACGAGCAGTTGATCTTCGACACGATCGAGGCCCAGCGTGGCCTTCTCGAAGCCGCCGCGGCGAGCACCAAAGCGGCGCGCCGGCAGGTCGAGCGGCGCAACCGATCGCTGGTCGCCGCGGAGCGGCATCCGCCATCGCCTACGGTCTTTGCTGATCGTGAGGAAGAAGCCACGCCTCTGCCCCTGCTGGCGGTCGAGGAATGGTCATGAGCGACTTTGTCCATCTCCTGCCGCCCTATCGGCCTCACGCCGCGCTGTCTGACGCGGAGCGGATCGCCTGGATCCGGGCGGATCGGTGGCTGGACCTCGACCAGGCCCGGTTGGCGCTCGCTCGCCTCGAAGATCTTCTGGCTTACCCGCCACGCGATCGGATGCCGTGCCTGCTGCTTTACGGCGATACCGGCATGGGCAAGACCAAGATCATCCGCAAGTTTTTGCGGGATCATCCCGCGTGCTTCGACAAGGGGACAGGGGTCACGACCATGCCGGTGGTCGCCATGCAGATGCCGGCCGAACCGGTCGAGCGCGACGTCTACAGCGAATTGCTGGCCGCGCTGGGCGTGCCGGGGCCGCTTGACGGCGCGGCGCATCGGCAAAAGGAGATCTGCCGCAGCCTCTTGCGCAGCATGGGCGCCCGCATGCTGATCATCGACGAGATTCACGCCATGCTCGCCGGCAGTTTCCGGCAGCAGCGGATCTTTCTCAACGTCATCCGGTTCCTGGCGAACGACCTCAGGGTGCCGCTCGTCTGCGCCGGAACGGATCTTGCCCGCCAGGCGCTTCTCACCGACCCCCAATTGGCCGAACGCTTCGAAGCCCTGCACCTGCGGCGCTGGACGAATAATGGGCATCTGACGCAGCTGCTGGCCAGCCTGGCGACGATCCTGCCGCTGCGGCGCCCTTCGGCCCTGGAAACCACCGCCATTCGCAAACGCGTGCTCGAATTGACCGACGGGGTCACGGTTCGAATCTTCCGGCTGATCGAGACGGTGGCGGTCGAAGCCATCCGCTCCGGCGTGGAGTGCATCAATCCGGACAGCTTTGACACTGAAGAGCTGGTGCTGCCGCTGGTTGCGATGACGCGCGCGGCCGAGAGAGGGCTGCAGCGGCGAGGCGTCGGATGAGCGAGGACCCGCGCGTCCTGCCGATTGCGCCCCGGCCGATGGAGGGGGAACTGCTCTCGTCGTGGCAGAGACGGGTTGCTTGTCGATATGGCCTCTCCAGCGACGGACTGGCCGTCCTGCTGGGTGCAAAGCCCGCTCACGGCGGCATGACAGGGTTCGCGGAGCGAGATTTTGCGCCGGATGCCGAGCAGGTGCGTGCGTGGGCGAGGGCGGCCCAGATGGAGGAAGGAGCACTGCGGGCCCTTGCGCTGTCCGCAGGGTCGCGGCCGCAAGGTTGCTATGTATGGGGGGAGGGCACCCAGACAGGGGCCTTTCGGAATCCGGTTTGCGTGGCTTGTCTCGATGACGATGCGGATGGCGGCCGCGACCATCACATCCGCAGGGCCTGGGCGCTCGTCGAGACGGTCGCCTGCACCCGACATGACCGCGGCTTGATTGAGATGTGCCCGCACTGCCTGAGCAACATGGGGTGGCGGTTCAAGACCTGTGATGAGGGTGCTGTCCGCATCGTCTGTGTCCGGTGCACCCGCGTGGTTCGGGCCCGGCCCTCGCCGATCCTCCCTGCCAATTCGCGGTTTCGGGCGGCTCTGAGGGCTCTGTCGGCGGGCCTCGGCGACGTCATTGACAATGAACCATCGGTCGCCGGCGAAATGCTGCGCGTGGCGCGTCTGCTTTGGGCGACGCCCCGCGGTCGTAGCCTCACGCCGTTCATCGCTCGCGTCCTGACCGATCGGCCCTTGCCGTCGGTGGAAGCCCAGGTCGATCGCAGCGAGCCGCTGGCGACAATCCCGCTGGGCTGGCGGATGGCGACGCTGATCGCGGTCGCGCAGCTACTCGATCTCGCCGATGCGCGCCGGGATTTCGGGATGCCCTCCTTCAGCCTTGAGCGGCTGATGGATTGGACAGGGGACAGCCCGTCTAGGAGGCCAATCAATAAAACGCGCCCTGTCGCGCCGGAGTCCTCTCGGGGTCGCCGGCCGCAGCGAGACATGGCGGACTATCGCGCCATGGCTGACGCCATCCTCGCGAGCACGGAGTGGCGGCAGGTGCAGGGCCAAAGCGTGGCCACCCGCCAGCGCATGCTCGGACGGCTCATGATCCGAGCGCTGGATCGTGCACCGCAAGTCCGAGGCGGCGCGCCTGATCCAGCAGCGACTTTACGGAGGAGGCCGCCCATTGCCGGCCGCCGCGTGGCGTGCGCTCCCGCATCTTTTCCAATTGCGCCGCGATGTCGCGCAGGCTGAGCTCCGGATCGGCGATGGCAATGCCGGCGACCAGGGTCATGAGCCGGTCCTCCGGGGGCCGCCGCGGCGATCGTTTGATCAAGTCCGCCGCCGCCATCCTCTCGCAGACCAGCCGGTGAACCGCGCGGCGCAACTTTTCGACCGTCCAACGCTGGCCTTTGTGGTTCAGCACCCGCGCGACGTCGTCCCAGCTGTGTTGTGGCCGCATCCGTTGCACGGTCGGCAGCCAGGTCGGAGCCGAAGCAATCAGGTCGCCGATATAGACGCGCTGCCGCGCCGCGGAGGCCGCGCGGATCGCCTCCGGCCGGCGCTCACGCAGGCCAGGATTGCCGGCCAACTTGCCGCGCGCCTTCGCCGCGCGCATGCCGGCCTTGGTGCGCTCGGCGATCAGCGCCCGCTCGAGCTGGGCCACGGCGCCCAGCACCTGCAGCGAGAACATGCCCTGCGGCGTCGAGGTGTCGATCGGATCGCGCAGCGACCGGAAATGCGCCCCGCGCGCCTCGAGGTCCTCGATCACCGCAAGCAGATGGCTCACCGAGCGCGCCAGCCGGTCGAGCCGCACGACCACCAAGACGTCGCCGACGCCGATCTCGCGCATCAGCCGGGCCAACACTGGCCGAGCCCGAGACGCCCCGGATCCGTGCTCCTGGTGCAGGATCTGGCAGCCGGCAGCCCGCAGCTCGTCGACCTGGGCGTCCGTCGCCTGCTCCTCGGTCGAGACGCGGGCATAGCCGATCAGGCGTCGGATCGGTCGGGGAGGGGAGGCGTAAGCTGTGGCCATGGACTTTCCGGCGGCGATTCAGGCCTCTTTGTACAATATCGCAAAATTGGGAGAAAGGAACCTTTGCAGACGTGTTTTATCGAGCCCGTCAGGAGGCCGTAGAGCCCGATCGCGCGCTTCTGATGGCCTCCGGAACCGGCGAGAGGCAGAAGAGCCGTCGACGGGCTTCTGAAGGGAAATCAGGCGATTACAGAGGTCTAGCGACCAACGAGGCCAGAAACACGCGTGCGGGGCTCAATCCGCCGCTGGCGCAGGGCCCTAACGGCCCAGAATCCACTGATCTAGGACGCACGGTCCGCTCAATGAGAGCGAGAAATCCACCGATTTGCGGTGAGCGGCGCCGAAAAACCGCATGTTTCCGGGCGATTCCAGCGATCTCGGCCAAGTGACA
>ERZ778026.2803-NODE-2803-length-17063-cov-9.220955_pt1 | contig 17063 bp, 27 predicted proteins | sample MGYA00375756_ERZ778026 | MGnify/ENA primary metagenome ERZ778026 (study PRJEB29350, sample SAMN05389820) | bioreactor metagenome | isolation source: Ammonium sulfate bioreactor | place: South Africa: University of Cape Town | collected 2014-02-18 ... | reverse complement strand
TTCATCGAGTGGGGTTGGTGCTGAGGAACGAGTAGGCCGAACTTTCCCGCCATTTCGTTCAGTTGCTTCTTCTCTTCGTTCGCTCGAGTGCTGCTGCTGCAACCACTACTACTGCTGCCCTCACTCGCTCGCTCGCTGGCTCTCACTCTCACACGATGGCATCTCGAGCTGGAGCTCTCTCCAAGGGCGGTGCTGCAGGTGCGAACGTGACGGCGGCGAGCAAGAAGCAACCGGGAGGCGCGTCCAAGAAGTTGAGCTTCGCAGCGAGCACCAACGTCGGCGCCTCGGATGCCGTGTTCTCGAGCTCGGGCAAGTATGTACTGCTGCTGCACAACGACGACGCATGACGCCATTCGCGAGTGGCTCGCTCTCGCTCTCGGCCACTCAATGTTGTGGTGGTGCTCGGGATGCAGCGTGTTCGTTGTGGGCGGCACCGACCAAATCATTCGCGTGTACTCGACGGCCGACGATGACGCCACCAAGGACATCGACCAATGCAACGGCGACATCATGTGCCTCGCCGCCAAGGTAACCACACGCCACACAACCCTCTCGAGAGCGAGACCCTTGCTCCAACATGCACTCGATTGCAATCGCTCATGTGACGCGGTCGCGACAGGACAACTACATTGCGTCGGGCGATGCTGCCGGCGATGCCATGCTGCACATCATCAAGCCCGACCTCGCTGCCGCCACCAAGGCCGGCAAGCGCCCGGGCAGCGAATCGCACTTTCTCAAGTATGCGACGCGCTTGCAATCTCCCGTACGCGCCGTGGCATTCAACGGCTCGGGGCTGCGATTGGCGGTCGGCGGAGAGGCCGGCGAGGTCAAGGTCATCAACACCAGCGACACGTGCCAGCTGCTGAGCCTCAACGCCACCAACACCGAGGCCGTGCTGCACCTCGCCTTCGATGCCTCGAACATCTACTTGGTATCTCAGGCCGTTCTATCAATCGGCGGCTCGGTCATCTGTCGTTGTCTGACGAGCTTCGTGCGCCACACGCAATCACCTGCAGGCTGTCGTCAACATGACCGGCTGGCTGTCGATCTACAACACCATCCATCCGGACGACCACGAGCCATTCAAGTCGCGCGACATCGTGTCGAACGTGCAACGACGGTATGCGTCGAAGTCGGCGCCATATGTGCGACTCTCTGTGGCTCTCTCTCACACACATTCGTGATTGCCGACGCTCTGTGTCGTGTGTGTGTGTAGATCACCGAACCAAACGTGCAAGTTGGCGTGGTCGCCCTCGGGAAGCATGTTGGTTGTGCCGGGTCGCGCCACCGGCGAGATCGTGGTGCTGGAGCGCGAGACCTGGAAGATCACGCATCGCCTCAAGGAGCATCGCGAATGCGTCAACATCGTGTCGTTCCATCCATCGGGCTCGCACTTTGTATCGGCATCGCTCGACGGCGAGGTGCGTTTCGAGAGGGCTCACGAGCAACCGTCATCGGCTCGCTCCTGACTCCGTGCGACTCGCTAGATCCTCTTGTGGAACGCCAAGAGCATGGAATCGGTCAGGCGTTGGAAGCACGAGCACTCGCTCAACGCTCTCGCTTGGCATCCAAGCAAGAACACGCTCTTGGCTCTCGACGACCAAGGTGGCCGTGCCTTGATCCAGGTCACGCTCAACATGCTCGAGGCCACGACTGCGACCTCCGAGCTGCCGGCATTCACCGACGACGAGGTGCGCGAGCTCATGAACGACCCGTTTGCCGATGAGTCCTTTGCGACGTCGACGGCCACGACAGCGGCAGCATCATCGACACCAGCAGCGTCAAAGCCAACGGCATCCAGCACCTCCAAGACTCCAAGCACGTCGTCGGCGTCGTCGTCTTCTTCGTCGAGTTTGCTTGCCAAGACTCCATCATCTGCCAAGCTCTCTCACCCAACGGGTCTCTCCAAGTACGGCGTTGCTGTTTGTTCTCTCGACTCGACTCGACTCGACTTCTGCTAACCAATCGCATCACTTGTCATCCAAAGGACCGATGCGTACTCTGATGACGAGGATGACGCACTGGGCAAGGCTCAACATCATCTCCATCGAGCGGCTCTCGACCTCGCACAGCCACAGGCGGCCTTCCAAGCAGGCGCCACCTACACGGCCAAGCGGCGCTATCTGTGCTGGTCGCTGCTGGGCAAGATTGCGCTGCGCAAGGAGCAAACAACCAACTCGATCTCGGTCGAGTACACGGACGCCACCACGGCACCGTCGCGCCCATTGCGCATCCCGAACAGCCTCGATTTCACGATGGCATCTCTCGGAACGGCCGGAGCGCTGTTCGCCAACTCGCTCGACGCCAAGAACTCGCTGCCGTCCACCATCTCGTATCGCTACTTTGTGCGCTGGACCTCCAAGAACGAGTGGAGCTTGAACCTGCCTCTCACCGAGAGTGCCACGTGTACGTGACACCGACACCGACACCGACACCGACACACGCGATTGTGTGCTGTGCCGCTCACTTTCAATGAGATTTAACCTTGCCACGACCGACCGACGAGGCAGGTCTCGTCGCTGGCTCGACATGGGTCGCTGTGGCCTCGAGTGCCAACACTCTTCGTGTGTTTAGCTTGTCGGGAATTATGATTGGCCTCATCAGCCTGCCGGGTCCGAGCGTCTGCCTGTGTGACCTCGATGACAACACGGTGGTCATTGCCTACCATCGTGCTCCGCCGATCGGCAATTCGCAATGCATCTCGCTATTGTCGTACAATGTCAAGACAAGGTCAGTGCCACCCGCTCGCCACCTCTGCCACCACCACCAACACAGCACTCACGCCGCCTCGTGATACAGGAAGTTGAGCAATGCCGGAGACTTGCCTCTCTCGCCTGCTTCGACCTTGATCTGGCTCGGAGTGTCGGAGCTCAAGGTACGAGCCGTTGGGCCGTCGCAGATGACAGGTATTTGTGCTAACACACCAGCGCAGTTGCTGAGCTCGATTGACTCGGCAGGTGTGTGCCGCATGAAGTTTGGTTCGGCCTGGACGCCCGTGCTCGAGCTGCCAAACACGCGCGACACCTACTACTGGCCAGTGGGCTTCACGCACGAGGCAGTGGTTTGTGCCGCATGCACCGTATGTTCCAGCACATCTCTGCCTCTGTGCCTCGCTCCCGCTCCAGTGCTTCTGATGCATCAGAACCCACTGCTCGCATACAGAATGGCATGCGCCAGCCCGACCCTCAGAATGCACACGCGGCGCAAATCAAGCAGCTGCCCTTCCGCATTCCGGGTATCGCCAACCAGGCTCAAGAGGAATTCGTGCGCCAGAGCCTGTTGGTGACGCTCGCCAAGAAAAGCGATCCAAAGCCACTGTCGGACCTCGATTCGATCATTTTGAAGCAGATTCAGGCACGGGCGTACTTCACCTCTGGGGCGGTCCCGCGGCTGACCATATGCTCGTGTGTGCGAGTAGGATGCGTGCAAATCCGATGATCAACTGCGTGCGCTGGATCTTTGCATGCGGCTCTCGCTGCCAAAGGCCGTTGGCATTGCCATTCAGATTGCGAACATTGCGAATCTCTCGACGCTCTCGGAGAAGATGAACAGCATCCTGCAGGTACTTGCCCACCCGACACACGCACGCACGCACCAATCGTTTGCCCTGCGTGGCATTTATCGTTCTCGTTCTTGTTGGCACTCGTACAGCGCAAGCGCCAAGAATACGAACAACGGCAACTCGATGACGGAAGTGGCGAGGATGACGAGGAGAACGACGACGAGGAGGAGGAGGATGAAGCCGAAGCCGACGCCGACGAGGAGGCCGAGGTCGAGCAGGAGAAGCCAACGCGTGCGCCCGTTCCCAGCAGCCGACCTGCAATTCCGAGCCGCGCTCCCGCTCCCAAGCCTGCTGCCGCCACGAGCACCACCAGCTCGATTCCCACCAAAGCGCGGCCGGTAGGAGTGCCATCGCCTGACGTCTCGGACGATGAGGGTAACGATGCCAATGGTGGCGAAGCAGAAGCGGACGCGTCCTCCGATGACCTGATCGAGATCAGCGACGGCGAGGCTGAGTCGGCCGTTGCCAAGAGCCCAGCCAAGAGCTCGCCGGTGCGCACGCCGATGCCGGCCTCGACCACGCTGCGTCCACAAGGCAACATCTTCTCCAAGCGCCATACGAGTACGTGGCCTGCCGTGCGCTCGTTGCTGCAGCCCTCTCGCGCACTCACGCCACTCGGAAGCAGGTCTTGGTCAGAAACGCCCGATCGGTGCCACGGGAGGCACAAGCGAGTCAGCGAGCAAGCGCCAAAAGTAAGCAACACGAGCACGCGTGTGTTCGTATGGCTGTGTACAACATCAACAACAGGGAGCATCTTCATTTGCGAGGAAGGAAGATCGAACACGAGCTCATCATCAACATCAAGCACAACAGATGCCTTTCAATATACACAATACACAACTCTTGGATTCACAAGGCGACTGTTAGAGGGCGTCGATGAAGAGCGTCTGGCCGATAAAGTCGGTGCTTGTGAGCTTGCACAACTTGGTGAGGTTCTGCCGCAGTTGTGGTGCGTGATGCGCAAACGTCTCGAATTCCTGCGCAACGCAACGAACAAGAGCGATTGGATCTCAGCCAAGTGGCGACGACACAATGCAAGCCGTGTGCAAGTGCAATCACACGTACCGACAAGAAGTAGAACATTGAACGGTGGTGGATGATGGCGTTCGAGACCGCTTGAGCCTCCTCGGGCGTCGCATCCGGTGTGGGGTCATCCTCCCACTCGCGCAGCAGCTCACCGCCATCGACCCGCGGTGCAAAGCGACAAAACAACGACTCGCGCAGCAACGGCCGACACTGCTCGAGTGGCACCCATACGTGCGTTACGGGACACAGCAACTCGGAGGGCGAGAACGAGCCAAGGTACTGCATGTTGGAGCAATTCGGCACATAGAACACTGCACCGATACAATCGCATTCCATTCGTAAGTTACGGAATGAGAACGAGCGAGAGAGAGAGAGGAGCGAGAGGCACGCGGGAGGTCGTACCCATGTTGTAGTAACGCAGTGTCGTGTTGGGATAGCGCGCAATGTGTTGCTGTAGGAGCTCGATCTCATGCAACGCAGTGAACTTGCCGATCGAATAATGCCGATATTCAGGATCTGCGATATCGTACAGCAGCAGCAGCAGAAAGTGTGCGTGCATTGGTGAGCTGCGCTCTCGCCCAATCACGGGGAGTGCACGCACGGACGCACGCACCCCACATGACATATTCTGACACCCAATAGCTCGGGAGAATCGTGACCAGCGCGGCGGCAATCAACACGCCATCGAGGCGGTACATGCGATGATACGTGCCATACTCGAAGCATTCGGGTCCCTCTGATCTCTGTCGTCGGTCGCGTGAGTGATCCATTCATCTCTCGAATGAGAGCGAGCTCGAGCAGTTGTGATTGTGACGTACTACAGTAGGCGATCGACAGAAGAAGTTGGAGAACTCGAGCTGTTGAAGCAATGCGTCGGTAGGTTGCAGCTCGTGAATCTCCAACAAGTACCGCACCCAGAGGTCGTGCTTCTCGGACGTGAATGTCGGGCTCTCCATGGTAATCTGGCGGTGGTCGGGGAAGATGAGCAGCGAGCACCAGGATGCGAAGCAGCAGCAATACACGAGCCAACAAACATACCGAGAGCTCCCGTGGTCGTCTTGGCTCGCGCGTGATCGAGGCCGGTGTTTGACGGCGTGATGGTTGGCGCTGCTGTTGTTGCTGGTGCTCGTTGGAGATTCGAAAGTTGAGGAAGCCTGGCGCTGACACACAGACCGAGATCTCCTGCGATTGTGATCGATGGCGGAGGTGCTCCTCGAACCGAGCCACGAGCTCCTGAGCAATAGTGACAATATCGCCGGGCGAGAGTCTGGAGTGGTAGCACGCAAGCCTCGTGAGAATCGTTGGCCAATCCAATGTAGCACTCGTGCACGTACGCTTTACATGGCTTGAAGAGCCGCAAGCAAATGTCGCTCGTCCATTGGCCGAAGCGATGCTGCAGAGTGCGCTTTTGCGGTCTGACGACTGACTCGTTGAGCGACGCGAGCGTGTCGAGCACCGCTGCTCCAGGTATCGATGTGAACGGTGCTCGAGGTGGCGGCTCGTTGATGAGCTGGTGCAAGATGCTGCACAGGTCGACGAAGATGGCAATTCGAGGCTCTGCGTCGTTCGATGGCGCGCAGTCGGGGGTCTGCGAGCAGTCCGACGCGACCGTGGCGCGCGTGGACGAGAAGCCCGACAACGAGACCGAAGACGCTGCGGAGCTCGACGGCGTTTGGAAGGTGTCATTCGACGGTGAGCGCACGAAGCCCGCAATGGCAGCATGCAGCAGACTCTCGTGCTGCTGGTGTTGCTCGAGCTCCTCGGATTGTGCACTCGAATGGAGTGTCTCATCGCTGCTGCCTCGACGATCGCGAGCGAAATAGAGCTCGTCCTCGAGCGACGGGAGCAGATCGTAGTCCTCTTCGTCGTCGGCGATCTGGTACGAGACGCCAGAGTCGCCGGCGGCAGGTCGAGGTGGATACTTTGAATACTTTGAATATCGCCTTAGCTTGAGCGGTGCGCCAGCTAGTAGCTGCCGCCACTTCTGCAGCACCTTCTTTTGCGAGTTCGAGATACGAAACTCCATGACCGGCAAGCGGATCTGCGTGACAGAGTCGGTAAGAGAGTGAGAGCGCGCCTTCAACGAGGAGCTCACGACTCGAAGCGTACAGCATAGTTGGGACAGCAGGTACGCGAGTTGGTCGGTCGATAGAGCCACATGCCACTGCGTGCCCAACCGCAGTTGATCAAGCTCTCCATGACGGCGGCACTCAGCCGCTGCACCGTCATGCCTTTGGCGCGAAATGAAGCATATGGCGTCAACACATGGCTCTGTTCGATTGGCAACCAACCAACGCAACCAGTATGGACGTACCGAATGCCATACGGATGGCGCCGACGCCATTCTTGTGGCCGTAGCTGCACGAGGCCGTCGCGTATGGGCTGCACGGCTGCTTGATGATCGTTCTGCTGTACATTGTTCGCACTGGTGGACGCAATCTCGATCAGTTCGGTGCCATGCAGTGGATCTCGCATATTAGTCCTCTCTCTCGGTCGACGTACTAAAGGCTTCTAGCTGATCGGGCGACAACGATGCAGCCGTGTGTCGGGCCTCGTCTCCATTGACGTGGGTGGTGTTGGCCGGCTGATACTCGAACATCGACGACGGCTCGCGCCTCGATGCTCGCTCGATCGACGCCACAAGCAGCTGTTGTATGCGTTGCTGCTGCTGCTGCAGTTCAAGTTGTTGGATTCGTTGCTGTAGAGTCGGTTGTTGGCTCGAGAGACGATGGGATTGTAGCAGTTGATAGTACGCCAGCAATCCGTCCTCGATGGTCGAGAGTCGATCCTGGAAGGCGCGATCGATGGCGCCTCCTGCTGCTCGAGCATCATGGCCTTGCTCGCCATTGCCATCATCTTCATTGTCGTAGTCTTGTTGATCCACTCCGTGATGGTCATCATGATCTTCACCGTCGTCGTCGTCGTAGTAGATTTCATCAGCCAGTGAACCTTGCGAGTCGTAGAGGTCGGCATCGCTCGAGAGCGATCGATCAGCGGTCGAGACACTGTCGCCGCTCTGATCCATTGCGCCCGAATCGAATCGAATCGAATCGAGTCGAATCGAGAGCCTTGGCTCGATTCACTGGTGGATGTCGTGTATCAGAGTCAACTTGTTGATGTTGATGATGATGAAGATGATATCGGGATTGATGAGTAGAGAGGTTGCGTGCGCGCGAGCCAGCGAATGAACGAATGATCGATCTCGATCTCGACGGCATTGCTATCGCTGCCGCCTCTCGCTCACACGCACCTTCTACCATCTATCTATCTATTTAGCCAGCCATCCATCGAAGGAGAGAGAGGCTCGGGCGCTCGAGACGAGATGGAGCCGCCAGCAGTCGGTGCGAGATACATCGTCACGCCAGGCGCCTCGATATCGAACGCAGGCACCAGTCGCGAACAGTACTACACGCTCAAATGTACGCGCCTCTCTCTCTCGTTTGTGAGAATGCGAAGCCGAGGTCGTCATGACGCTGATGACGATGATGACCTATTGACGCTGGTGGGCCATGCAGACCAATTCAAGCCACACAGCATCGACCGCGCGCATCGCGGCACGCTGACGCGTCTAAAGAACGGCGAGTTGGAGCTCGTGTTCACTGCCAGCAACAACGTATGTCTCGGCTATCGCGACAGAGGCTCCTCGTGGGCCAGCATGCTTACGATCCACCGGCTGTGCGCGCTCAGAGCCTGCAAACCTTCAAGGGCAAGGTCGATGCGGCGCCAGCCAAGGACAAGGTCGATTGCGTGCTGCTGTTCGATGGCTCGTCGTTCCGCATCGAGCGAGTGGCCGGGTGTATGTCGCTGCGCCCGCCATCCAAGACCGACGCAGCACCTGGATCAGGCCCGGTAGCACCGACACCTGCACCCGCGCCGACACCGACGCCAACACCTGCACCAGCGCCAGCGCCGACACCAGCCACGTCGCGCAAGCCTCTCGCCGCAGCCACGACGCCTGCGACAAGGACGAGCTCTGCTCCAAGTGCGAGTGGCAGCGGCATCAGCGCCAAGTTCGCGGCGAGCTCGAGCTCCTCGCGCAAGGGACGCGATCTCATTCGATCGACCATGAGCTCGTCGGACGAGGAGGACGACGACAGCAACGACGATGCGATCGCGTCCTTCATCGAGACCACGATCGGCGGCGGCGGTGGTAGCAGCGATGCCAAGCACAAGGCCGCTGCATCATCGTCGTCGTCGTCATCGGCGGTACCGCAACAGCCTATCTCGCTCACGGTCGGTGATGGTAGTGACGACAGCGACAGTGACAGTGATAGTAGCGATAGCGACAGTGATAGCGAGAGTAGCGACAGCGACAGTAGCGACGACTAGGTTCGCTCGGCAGCGTAGCACCTCGGCTGGCAGCACCAAGCTTACCGCGAATGAACGAGGGTGTGTGTATCACGAGAGCTTACGCCGCGTGGTTTACTGCTGCTGAAGATCCATCGTCTTCAGTCGCGGTCGAGGTCGAGGTCGTGGCGCCAGCGGTAGCAGTGGCGAGGGCTTGCTGCTTGGCGCTCTCGGCCACGAGCCGCTCGTACACGATGCGGCGCCGATCGAACGTGCTCTGATGCTGCGCCTCCCACGCGCTGATGAGTCGCGTACGTAGCGAGAGGGCCAGCTCGCTGTCTGCTAGGTTCTTGGGCTTCGTGTACAGGATGTAGTCATCGATGCCGCCGGATTTCTCGATGCATCTGGTTGCGTGAGTGAGTGAGTGAGCGCGTGAGAGGACACGCGAGAGCATCGAGCGACATACCGTAACGCGTGTGTCGTGATGCGAATACGCAGCCACTCCTGCAGCAGATGGCTGTAGAAGTACTTGCGGTGCACGTTGGGCAGCCATCGACGCTTGGTACTGTGAAGGACGCAGGTTGGTACGTGGCGATCGGTGTGTGATCGATAGCGAGAGCACGCACCGATGGTCCGAGAACGAGATGGAGTTGCCGCTCAGCACCTGACGTCCGGCATAGATACCACGCGAGGCACGACCGGGAGTCGATGCGCCTCGCACGAGCGCGCTGCTTGCCTGACCCATTGGCTTGGACGGGATGTGGACGGAGAGGGAGGCGCGCAGCAGCAAGCGAACAAGCAACAGCCGCTTGCTGCCATCGCCATCGACGCACACACACACGCACACACGCACGCGCTCGCTGCTGAGTCGGATGGCGGGCGAGATCGAGAGCGTATCGGTCGTGCAGCAGGCGCTCTGGCTCGTGAGCGTGGCGTTGGTGTGGGGCGCCACCAATCCGCTGATCAAGCGTGGCAGCGAGGGCGTCTCGCGGCTGCCGCCACGCAGCAATGCGCTCGCGACCATGGTGGTCGAGCTCGTGTACCTGTTCACGCGATGGCAGTACGTGGTGCCGTTCGCCGTCAACATGATGGGCTCCGTGCTGTTCTACTACGCCCTGGCACACGCTGGTACGACGAGCGCGCTGCACCTCTCCCCGTGAGCATGCGTTGGTAGTCTCATGCGCGATTGGCGACAGAGCTGTCGTTGGTGGTGCCGATCACCAACTCGCTGACGTTCATCTTTACGAGCCTCACGGGCACGCTACTGGGTGAGAAGCCCGCCAACTCCGGTACCACTTGAGAGAGCGAGTGAGACAGCACATGGTGTCTGATATGTGCTTCATTCTCCCACAGAGACCTACGCGGGAATGGCGCTGATACTCGCAGGTGTCAGCTTGTGCATCAGCAGCAAGACATAGCCTTCGTTCCTCAATGTCCTCGTCCTTGTCGTTGTTATTGTACTTATTAGTGTTTCGATTAATCCAAATCCAAATCCTGCTCCCCATCTATCCTCGGCTCAAGCGAGCAAGAGAGATATTTTCCATCGACATCGATAAAATCTGCGCCCGCAAGCGAAACAGCGAAAGATACGCCGACGATATTTGCGCTCTGGGTTTTCGCTGTCTCTCGTTCAGCTTCGCTCGCTCCTCTCTCTCCGCGTCTCTGTTGTTGTTCTCTCTTCTCTTCCGCTGAGCAACCTCCCGCTCGGCGCCTCTGTGTCTCTCTCGCTGTGTCGTTGGTTGGCTGCGTGGTCCCTCTCGTGCTCGCTCGTGATATAGAACTCTCGACGCCACGGCTTCCAAGTCGACGACTCCCACAACGATGGACCAGCTTCTGCGTACGTGTGAGCGACCTTCCTCTGCGCTCTTCCTCACTCACCGTCGTCCGCTCTCGTTCCATCGCTCGTTCGCTCGTGGCATTCCCGCTGTGCGCGCGCTCTCGGCTGTGAATCGACGACCGTGCTGCACCACGTCACCCTCCGCACCGTCCGCTGTGGTGGCGGTATCGCGCGCGTCGCCGTGCATTGTGTGCGTGCGTGTAGCTGGTCCACTGCCGGCTTCCACCATGGAGGCCACGTCAACCGCGACGCATGCCGCCTTGCTGCGCCGTCGTCGGCGAGGCGGCGCGGCCTTCGCGACCGCGTCGGCATCGCAGGACGACCCGTCGTCGCTGTTGCCGTCGCCGCGGCATGAGCCCATCGACCCAGGCATGCCTTCGGCCACGGCCTCGCACCGTTCCGACTCGGAGGCCGACGACTCGAGCGCCACCGCCGCTCCTGCGTCGTCGGCGTCGTCGGCGGCGGCGGCGGCGGCGGCGGCGGCGGCGGCCAGTGGCGACACCCGCTCGGTGGCTGCCACAGTGAGCCGCTTCAACGAGCGTGCTCGCTCTTCGCGCGCGTCTGTTACGCTCGAGGGTCCGAAGGGCATCGTCAACCAGAGCGACGAGACGCGCAGCAAGAAGCAGGTGGCGGTCGACTCATGGGTCGACGACGAGATCGTCGACAAGCGCCGCGCCATCACGTCGGCCGTCATGGCGTGGGCCGCCGGAGAGCCCGTGACCGCGTCGCCTCACTCGCCTGTCATGCGCGCCTCCAAGTCCAAGTCCTCGCTGACGCGCACCAACTCGCGGCCGCAATCCTCGGCACCTGCCGCGCCCGCAACCTCGTCGCAGCAGCAGCATGAGGATACCTCGTCAACTGCCACCGCCTTGTCCTCCTCGATCTCCTCCTCGACCTCCTCCTCGTCCTCCTTGTCCTCTTCGACCACGACCACCACGACCACCACCACCACCACATCCTCGTCCCTGTCGAGCTCCAAGGACAAGCGTGACAAGAGCAAGCAACCGGTCGGCATGTCACCGCGCAAGAAGACGGCCGGCGACCTGGGGCCGCTGCTCGGCTCCAAGTGGAAGCGCAAGAAGGACGAGACTGGCTCGCTGCCCAAGGACCTCTCCAAGCGCAAGAAGCGTGCCACCATCAGCGAACGCCCGTCTGGGCCCGACATTGCCGAGAACGACGTACGTTCATTCGAGAGGATCTGCAAGTGGTCGTGCGCGTGTGCCGTTGCTCCCGTCGTTCGTGCGCTCCAACGGTTACTCGTGTGTCTCGTGTATCTCGTCACCGTATGGTACCGCGCACCTGACTAACGTCTTGTTGCCGTGAGCAGGTGTTCGTCGACGAGTTCATGCCACTGCTGCTCATGTACGCCAACGTCGAAACCTCGGATTCTCGAAGCATCATGCAGACTGGTACGATTCGGGCCAGCTCGTCCTCTCGTCGTCTGCTCTCGCTCACGTTGCTGCCTCCCGTCCCGGTACTCTCCAGTGCGCTCGTACTATGGCCGCGACAACAGCTCGGATGCGCGCGTCGTAGCCGAGAACTACCACTTGATGGTGGCCATGAAGCGACTGTTGGATCAAAAGTTCTCGCAGCAGCAAGAGCTGCGAGCTTCGATCATCATCCAGTCCTACTACCGCGGTTGGCTGGTGCGCCGCTCGCTGCTGGAACTCAATGGTACTGTATTGGCCCTGGTCATGAACGCTACCAGGTTGGAGCTTCATACTTGCTTACTTGCTCGCTCGCTTGCTCGCTTGCAGATCGTGCCAGAAGATTGCGGGTCATTGCCTTCAACCGAACCTTTGCACAGATCATTGATCGCGAGAAACAATACAACAACGAGCTCGAAGATATTGTTGCTGTACGTATTCTGTTCCGTCTCTCTGGCTGGCTGGCTGGTTGGTTGGTGGCGTTGTCGTTATCACTGCGCGCAAGCTAACGAACGTCTACGGAGCAGCACTTTATGGTGCCGCTCATGCTGAAAACTGCCGGCGCCTCGGCGCCCATCATCGGCAAGGAGGACTCGGCGTTGCTATTCGCCAACATCGAGAAGGTCGTGTTTGTACACCGCGGCCTCTACAAGAACCTGTGTCTCCTCACGGAACGATGGCCGTTCGTCACGGGCGTCGGCCAGGCATTCCTCAACTTTGCGCCATCGCTCACGGTCTATGGCGCGTACGTGAGTAACTTTGATAACTCTCGTGCCACGCTCGCTCGATTGCGAGTCGAATCACATCCGTTCTCGGCTGCGCTGCTCGAAGTACGTTACTCGCTCGACTCGTGCCATGCTCCTCCTTCTTGTTCCTCAGCTAACCGCCAATCCTCTCCTCCTCCTTTTCCTCCCTCCTGTAGTTCGAGAAGGATCATGGACAGCCTCTCTCGACATTCCTTTGTAAGCCTGTTGACCACATTGCCAAGCTTTTGCCTCTTCTGCTGGTACGTAACGAACGTGCGCTCGCAAGCCGGCTTGTTCGTTCGTTACGTAGCTCTCTGGTCTCATGCTTTTGCATCACACCACACAAACACACAACCACACACACCCCTAGCGCCTTGTCGAATACGCCGAACCAAACTCGGAGGAGCATGTATCACTCGCTCACGCCCACGGGTACGCTCGCTCGTTGGCACTCACTCACGCACTCACTTTGCGCTCGCTTGTTTGCAAGTGTGTTTCTCTCGCCTAACACCTCACTCGGTGCGTGCAGCTTGCTGACAGAAGCCAGCAACTGGATCACGCAAGAGCTCGCCAAGTGCGACACCACGCAAGCGATCCTCAACATTCAGCGACGTATCGTCGGCGGCGACTCGCTCAACCTCGTCAAGGAGCAGCGCTCCCTGATTCTCGAAGGCGAGGTGCAGTGCCAGACGTACACGCAAGAGGGCGGCTCAAGTCCCACCAAGGCCTACACGCTCTTCCTCTTCTCGGACTCGATCCTCGTCACGCGCGGCAAAGGCGGCCGCAAGGCCAAGCCCACCGACTTGCTGCGCGTCGTCGAGCATCTGCCGCTCGATCAGGTCGAGACGCTCTTCGACACGGTCGGGCAGCGTACCGAGTTTGATCCGGCACGCTACTTTTGCTTCTCGTCGCGTAACCGCGTACGTTATGCGCTGGTTTCACAACATTGGCGGCCACTCACTCACTCTCTCTCTCTCACACTCTCTCTCTCTCGTCCTCGACCGACAGATCTACCACTGTCTCGCGCCCGATAAGGACTTGAAGGCGCAATGGCTCGACATGATTCGCCAACAGATTCGGCAGATGACCAAGTTTCGAGGTACGGAGCTCCATATGGTAGATGTCGTCGTTCGTTCACTCATCGTCTGCATGGTGCCTTCGTGCAGTGTTCGGCGTCAAGCTCGCCACGATCCTGGAGCGAGAGAAGCGCCGCGACGGCATTCCCACCATCTTGGTCAAGTGCATCGAGTACATTGAGAGCCTGCCTGTCGACCAGGGTATCGCGGCCGAGGGAATCTTCCGCGTGTCGGCCAACCAAGCCGAGGTGGCCGCCATGCGTGACTACTTTAACACGAGTACGTTGTTGCGCCTTAAGCTCCTGGGTCCACGACGGTCCAGTTCTAATACCGTCGTCGACGACTTGCAACAGCCGACCCCAACCAGTATGATCTGTCTCAGTTCAAGTACAACATCCACACGATCGCAGGCGTATTGCGGTTATGGTTCCGCAACTTGCCCGAGCCGCTGCTAGGCTTCGACCTCTATGAGCCGCTGCTGGCTGCGCAGAGTATGTGCCTCCTCCGCACCTCCAGCCATCGTACTTTTTGTGCCTCGTGCTCATGTTGCGCTGTTGCTGTTACGTTACAGAATCATCTCCTCAAGACTTTGTGTCCAAGCTGCCGACGTTACTCACACGAATTCCCGAGACCCAAATGAACATCCTGCGCGTATGTGATTGCCTCATCCTCGCGCTCACTCTCACTCTCGCTCACTCACTCACTGGATTTCTCGCACGCGCGTGTGTGCGACTGGGTGATACAGTATCTCGTTCGATTCCTCTCCAAGGTCGCCAGCCACAAGGAGCAGAACATGATGGGAGCCAGCAACTTGGCGATTGTGTTCGGTCCTTCGATGCTGCGGCCACGCATCGAGTCCATCGAGTCGTCGCTCAACTGCCCGGTGATCAATCGGGCCGTTCAACTGATCATCGAGCACCTTCCGACCAAGTAACCGACCGCTCGCTGCTGGACAGCGCAGTGTGTTTGAAGTGCTTGGACAGCGCAGTTGCCTGCTCGTTACTGTCGTTGTGTGTGTGTTGTTGTTGTACATTCTACTCGCTCTCTCTCGCTATCTTGCGCTATCTTGCGCGCTATCTTCAACTGACTTGGCTCTCCCTCTCGTGCGTACGAGTACAAGCTCTCATGAGTTGTTGTCTCGCTCGTGGGTGAGAGCTCCCTGTGATAGACTCACTTCTTTGCCGCATCGTATGATGATGATACATAATTCGATTGATTTGATGATGGCTTTGGTATTCGTTTGCTCGCCCTCGCTCGCTCGCTCGCTCGCATGTATCGCACTCAGCTGTGGTCTCTCGCGACAGCGTGTCGCTTGCATATGCTGCTTGCTGTTCAGCGAGCGTGTGCTTCGACCACGTCCGATACGCCTAGTGGTGGTGTTGTGGTCGATAGGCTCACTCGCCCACCGAAGCTCGTGCGCTCGTTGCGCTCGACATCCGCATCGGAAGCAGACGATGCCAAGCCCCGATCGCTGGCGCTCGTGGCGTCGGACTTTGACATTGGCGATGAGGAGACGGACGAGAGCTCACGCGCACCCATGACGTCGGAGCTGCAAGAGCTCAGCGGCCGGCACACGCGATGGTTCAAGCGACGCAAGGCGAGAAGCGACGCGCTCAAGGAGATGGACGAGTGGTTGCCCGAGGAGCTCGGTCCGCTGCAGGGCGACTATGCGCACGTGTTCGGCGAGTATGAGAGTGAGCGCGACAACGACGACGACGGCGAGTTCATCGTGCCAGCGGACGCGGGCGACAACGAGGCGCAGCGGCTACGCAACGTCAAGGCTCTGCAGCTCGGTACGCAAGCAAGAGCAGCAGCACCGCTCGTTGAGGAGTGCTGACACGCTCGCCATCGTTATCATCATCGGCCGCGACGGTGGCGTAGAGATGACACGTGAGATACGCTCGGACATCAAGCAGTACCGCGGCTTCATGAAGAGCCCGATGGTGGTCGGCATGATCTACCGGCTCAAGGAGGACCGCGAGCAGGCATACCTCGAGTACGAGCCGAATGAATCAGGCCGCATCGCGCTGCTCCTGACTCGCGCGTACTGTGACTGTGCGCGTGCGTGCGTGCGTGTGTGCAGCTGGCTGGAGCGAGCGCTGGTCGAGGGCATTCCATCGTCGCCCGAGTATCTGCAGGTGTTGCAGGACCATCGGCAGCGCTTGAACGACGAGGTCTCGGAGCGCTATCACAAGATCATACAGTACGAGTCGTCGGTCGGCACGGCGCTGTCGCTCACCGAGCGCGCCGTGCTGCTGCGGCGCTTTGGCAAGAACCACCGGGCACGCTGCAAGGCGTTCGCGCTCGTCGGCAAGTGGCACTACCTGCACTGCGTCGAGTACCGCAAGAAGCAGGCCAGCCTCGAGTCGCAGTCGCAGCACGCGCGCATTCGAGCCGTGCTGTCGCTCAAGTCGCGCCAGCAGCACGACGACACCGAGGCGATCGGGCAGCAGTTGCAGCAAGCGCTCGAGCAACGCAAGCACCATGGAGCGGCGCTAGCGCCGGCTGCACAGCAACAAGCCCACCGCCACAAGCTCGATCCCGTGTGGAAGAACGTCTTTCGATAAAGTAGCGCGCGCGTGATTGAGACTAAGGGTATCGCTGGGTGGTGGTATTGAAGAAGGAGAGACTTAGAGCGTCTTGAGATGCGCGGCGTACGCGGCCTCATCCAGCAAGCCATCGAGCTGCGACTTGTTGGCAATCTGCACATGTGATTGTGAGTGTGTGAGCAGCGCTATCGTGAACGCGAGAGAGAGAGACACAGCACGCGCCGGACCTTCAAGTGAACGAGCCAGCCCGAGGTCAGAGGCTCCTTGTTGACGAGATCCGGCTGACCCGAGAGCGCTTCGTTGACCTTGACGACCTCGCCGTCGACCGGCGCGTAGACGTCGCTGGCGGCCTTCACCGACTCGACGGCAGCGATCGACTCGCCGGCCTTCTTGGCGGCGCCGACGAACGGCAACTCGACGAACACCAGCTCACCGAGCGCGTTCTGTGCATAGTCCGAGATGCCGACCGAGTAGACGTTGTCCTTCTCCTCGCGAATCCACTCGTGCGTCTTGGTGAAGCGAACTGGCGAGAGAGAGAGAGAGAGAGAGAGAG
>ERZ778026.2802-NODE-2802-length-17064-cov-7.166970_pt1 | contig 17064 bp, 23 predicted proteins | sample MGYA00375756_ERZ778026 | MGnify/ENA primary metagenome ERZ778026 (study PRJEB29350, sample SAMN05389820) | bioreactor metagenome | isolation source: Ammonium sulfate bioreactor | place: South Africa: University of Cape Town | collected 2014-02-18 ... | reverse complement strand
TCCCGGGGCTTGGGCTAATACTAGCGCTTTTTCACTACAAGTAGTGGTTTTTATGAACTTTTTACTCCCAAACCGGTAGTGCGTAATTTTTTTTCACGAATTTTCTCTCCCAACCGTGGGTCCTCTCCCTCTTTGAAGAGGGATTTTTTTTCGCTCTTTTTCACTTTTGTCTGCAGTGAAAAGTAGTGAGTATTAGCCCAGCCCCCCCGAGTTAAAAAATTATTTATTTTTTGTTTTACAGACATAGAACAGTTCTGCGACAACCTCATATCGTTTGTTTCCTTAGAAACTCGGTAAAAAGTTCCCTTAGTAAGTGAGTAAAGGGTCTATCCTCTTCCTGTTTTGGGAAGTCAACCTCCTTTCCATCAAGCTTTCCCCAGAACGGATCCTTCTTGAGCCGTTCCCCAAAGACTGCCACACCTTTTTCTGGCTCGATGCTCCATTGATGTTTATCATAGAGGCGATGCAAACCAGCTGTAACGAGAAAGCCATTCTTCACGCTGATGGCCAGCCTAGTTTTCTTGCACACCGCGAAAGGTCTAATGTGTGCTGCCTCCAAGCCATTCTCCGCGCCAGTGACGCAGCATTTGTTTGCGTATGCACGTCGCACTCCTATCCTGAAGGCTGTGTCTAGCCTTCTTTCGACTTCGGTGAGCACTCTTTTGTAATAGACTTCTTCCTCTTGGTCTTCTTTTTCCCTGATTACGCAGTTTGCCTGCTAAAGAAGGTCCTCCTCTCCCAGGTCCTTGGATTCTCTGTCTAATTGATCCTGTTCCAGTTCATCTTCTTCCTCTTCCTCCTCCACCCTCTTTTCTTTATCCTCATGATGGTAGTGGAATCTTTGCTGGGCGTAACACAGGAAAACATAATAGGCTATTCACAAAGGTATAGTTATCACTCGTTCAACTCTTTTAAGTTCCTTATTCACTTTGTTGCAGTACCGTCACTGACCTGCTCGGTACCTGGCTGCAGCGGAGAGAGGAGCTTTCTACTCAGGTGCTGGCCACAATTTTCTTCGAAATAACGTTTAGATTGGGGAGGAAGGGGGATAAGGCAGTAGATATTGCATTCTTGGAGGATCAAGAATTCTTTGAAAAGGCCTCTGCGGCGATCCGAGAAGACGGCAATTTATTTCGGCAAGAGGTTAAAGAAGCGCTGAGGCTGGCAGCTTTTGGGCTAACCATCTTTCGAAACGTGGAGTCGGACTTCACGAAATGCCGGCCTGGGTTGGAATTGTATTTCGATCATCTAGAGGGTCTATTCATATCACAGACCAAGAAGTACCGTTCTGCCTATTGCGCTCTTTGCTTTAAAGAGTCGTGCAACATACGGCAGAGCCATATCGTGGCGAAAGCGATCTTGGATACCATGATGGAAGGTGCAAGCATCACCTCCATTCGGCTCAGCAATACTCCCAGGAAGCTGTTGCAGTATGCTTCTGCGGTCTGCTGGTACATGCTCTGTGGTGACTGTGAGCTTTCCTTTGGAGAGATCGAGAACTGCTTTGTGAAGGAGATATTCAAGCCCTTGTATCAGGACCCCGACAAGGAGCGCTGCCTACCTGCAAAGCCCGATAGCGATGGGAAACTGTATTTCTTCTTCTTGTCGCTGGGCTTCAGAGCCCTGAGGTGGCTTACCTCTTCTGAGTCTCACCGCAACATCGCCGACACAACCACGGAGGTGCATCTCTTCATGCAAGCGCTACGAGGATATCTGCTGACACCAGCAACAACGCCACCGCCAGCAGACATCCGTGTCGTCATCCTGCCAACAACTCTCGGAGATTTGCACACCGTCGCCTACTATACAAACCGTTACCTCACTGGAGGCTGCGGATGGTCAATTATCGATTCGCATGGACAGCCTACGGTATTCGTTCATTTCGGGTTGATTCAGGTGGTAGTGTCTTCGGCCGAGGCTTTTTCTCCAACGGGTCAAACCATGCCGTTTGGTCTTGAGAAGCCCTACGAAGACTTCGGTGGCGAGGTGAAACCAGCAACTCCCTACCTCATCATCCCAGCCACCGGTAAACGTCAGCTTTCTTCCAGCGCTCTCTCTATTGTGAGGGAACAAATTGCGGAATATGGAAAACTTATCAAGGAGTTCCCGGACTCGGTGCGCAAACAAATTGCCAAACGACAAGAGAAAGGCAAGCCGAGGACCAACCGACTACGCATTGCCGCCATATCCGGAGACAGCAGGATGAAGGACGCCCTCCAATTCCTTTCCCCCAGTTTTGTCACGGAGGATGGCATTTTCACTCTTCCCAACCGCCATCTTGTCTGGGGTCGAACACTGTGCTCAACAAACGAGGCTGGAGCCAAGTTCATCTTTCATATCGGTAAAGGGACTGACAACTGCCCCTATTGTATCTTGTAGCTTCTGGACCCCGATGGGTATATACTCCGAGCACACGTACTCCATTTCTTTGAGGAACAGAATCAAGTGGCGCAGTTTCGTTTCGATTTGGGTGGCAGCAGCACGGAACTTAAGGAATTGGTAGCCAAGCAAGAGTCTATCCTGGGGGGATGCATTAATATGCTTCTGAAAAGAATTTCCTTGGGTGATGGCACGTGGCCCGACAAATGGGAGGAGAGCTTTGATCAGGTAGAAGGTCTAAATCAAGCTGATTGTTCACTTTGAGTAAGCTCCATGAATGTGTTTTTTTTTTGTTTTTTTTGTTGGGAATTGTTGTGCTGACAACCCGATCGCGATATAAGATCCCATTGCATGCCTCGCACATGCGTGTCTGCCGCAGCCTTGCGGATCTGCTTCGGAGCCAATGCCTGGTGTTACCTTCACGAAGGCATCCGAGGGTGCTTCGAAAGGCTCATGGATAGGGAGGAGCTCGTGCTGGACGAACAAAGGAAGCTAATGGCATCTTTTTTTCCGAGAGACCCATGGTGGTTTGAATAGGTGCACCTTTCAAAATAAAGTATTCGCGGGTCTGGTTTTCAGCTTGCTTTTGATAAACAGCTTCTCTTTATGTGTCTTTTGTAAACTCACACACTGAGCATCTGCATACATATCTGGCTGTCTGGAGGAGCAAGAGCTTTTGTTTATCAAAAAAGGAGCAGATCAATGAAACTGTGCACAACAAGAAAATGAGCAGGAGCCTGCGAAATTGTGGATGGGTGGACACTGAGTAGAGGTGCCGATTCTGTGCCGCAAGGCTGTGCGACAAAGAGTGTCTCAAGCTCCGCGAGAGATGTTGCAAGGCCTCCAGAGCTTGTGCTTCCAGTGGGAAGAGAGAGGACCTGTTCACCATGCTCAAGCTGTGTGGCGGTTGCGATATGTGGTGGAGGTGAGAAATAAACTCAGGCCTAGGGTTATTTGGATATGAATTAGAAACTGTATCCCACTGAAATAGTTTCTTTGTAAATGTTAGACTCCTGCGCTACCGCAAATGAGGAGAGCGAACATTGTTGATGGGAGGTAAACCATACAGCTCCTTTGGGTGTCCTGTATCTATTTTTCGTTTTATTATCTTTGGAAAGAGTTTGTCACCCAAGTGGACAGGGTTTTCCAGAGTGTGCTTTATTTGATCGTCCGTTTCTTGTTCTTCGAAGATTTCAACAACTTGGATGACGTGAATCCCTGGAAATTGACCGGAACGAGTGGGGTTGCCGACGGTGTGATTTCTTGCTCCGGTGGGATTCTGTTATCCACGGTCTCGTCATTGACTGGGCTGCAATCGCTCCCACGTCTGGAGGGAAACTCTGGCATCTGGAGGACGGAGGACTCAACAGCATCGTTTTTCGTTGGATCTGAGATCTGTGAAGCGGTCTCTTTCTCCTCCTCTTCCTCCGAGGAGTCAGAAAATCCCGGCCCCATCCACAAGGACCATCGGGTGTGCCGCACCGCGGGGCATTCCTCTGGGATTCCTGAGGCGTCATCGCTTCCCTTGGATTCGCAACGCGCTTCAGGTTCCGCTTGAGCTTCTTCGACCGAAGGTGTAGATCGAAGGTTCCGTTTTGTGTCGCGGTGCTTGTCGATCAACCCCAACAATAATTGAGTCCCTTCTTGAAGGTTTCTCTCGTCGTCTTGAAGCATTTCTTGGGTGGTCACGAGTGCATGTTGTGGCCTTTTATATGTGGTCTTTTTTTTTGTAAACTATTGGGGGTTATGTTATGGAAAAGTTCTTTTTGAGGCCAGAAACGATGCATTGAGAGGTCACTGTTGGAGTTAGTAATGCCTACTCCACATCCGGGACCTAAGAGGAGCGCGCGTTCCTTTTGGCGTACCCATTGTTAACAGTCACGACCAGAAACCAACATGTCGGATTGAAGGCAAAGAGAAGAGTGTTGTGCTCCGGGAGGAACAGGTGGACCGGACCCCAGGGAGGTTGGGGGCTTTGCTGCTGTTCGGCTTGCACGCTGGATGCCCCAAGGGTGTTCTCGCATGGTGTGGACGGCTTCTGCTACGGAAGTCACAATAGAAGGGTTTCGAGTGCTTTCGCAGACATCTCCGGTTTCCTTCCGCGACTGCCTTGCATTCGGGATTCGTTCCGTTCTCCATACGAGATCTGAACCCCATTTCAAGCTCTCGACAAGGAGTTAGAAATGACACCAATTTGGGAAGAAAAAAAGATTGGACCTGTTCGGGATAGCTGCCACTTTTGGAAGTTTGTTCACCGAATAATTACAAACGGGAAAGACAGCGAAGGTGAGCGGCCCTTTCGTGATCGCTTTTTGAGGAGCTTCGCTTGCGATGAAGTGGATGGAAATATCGGAAGTGCTGTTCATGGCTTTTCAGCATCCTCACAACTTCGCAACTTGATTCACTAATCCTTGTGGGGGATTGAATCTGCACCTGGTTATCAGAAAAAAAATTCACCGAAATAAACCGGACAGGATGGACAGGCTGGACACCCTCTTTTTTGGGTTCTGCGCAAAAAAATTTTTTTTCTGTCGGACTTAGAAATTTTTTTGCGTCACACAGCTCAGAAAAAGAGGGAAGAGAATGAGACAGGCGCCATCTTGATGGGGAAGTGGTGCCTCAAAGATATCAGAGATGGTGAGGGAGAACAGGTTTTGTGGTCCAGAAATTGAGCCAAGCTCTTCAGTCGCACTAAGTTCGTAGATCGCCTCTCCACAAGAGCGGGCTTAAAAGTTTAACCGATCAAAGGGTCTCAAGACTCAACACAGCCTACCCATCACAGTTCCCTTGGCATCAGTTCTTGTTATATATATGATCATCTCTGGTTGCTCTTCAACCAAAATTCCAGACCAACGCCACAGGGAAAGAAAGATACTACATGAATATCTTTTACAATTTTTGTTTCGGAGGATCGTTTTGGTGGCGGTACTCACAGCCGTCCTCATGGGGCCTTGCTACAGCATTCAAATGCTTTCGCAACCCCAGTTGTGCAACGTCCAGCTGGCCGATTCCTTTGAAGTCCATCATCAGCCCTGTGTGTCGGGCGAACGGATAGACCTTCGAGAATTCGTCTTCCTTCTCTTTGCTCTCCCGGTACTTCCCGGCAAGCAGTGCCATTGCTGCATCCCTCTCGGGTTCAGGCCACCTGTTGTTGAGCTGTCTGAACCGAGAACACTCCAGAGCGACCCGCATGACACCTATCGGGCGAAGGGAACCACTCCCCGCCACTTATGACAGACGGCGTCCTTGGCGAGGGCGATCCTGTATCCACATTGGCGCAACATCCATGAGAAATCATCGCAAGAGTAGTTTCGCCACAGAGTGGAGTCCCAATAGGTTTCCGTTCCTAGCCGTTTGCTCGCCTCCTCGAGGTGAGCCACCCTATACATCGCCGCACCTTCGCACGGAGACCAAACCACATCATCCAGCTGTGCCGTAAGCAACTCTCGTTCGGTCCAGTGCTGTCCAACGTCGTAAAGCCCACCGTCCTTGTGGTAATAGTGCCCGAGATAATAAACTCTGAATGGAGAATAAAGATGAGCGGTACAGTTTTCATCAAGCAGTTTACCTCTGTGGCGGATCGTTGAATAGCCTCAAAGTTGCCGCACCGAAATGGGATTTCGCGTGAGCGATCCAATCGGATTGCGGTCTGCAACACGGCGACATCAATGCAAAGAAAGTTGTCTGCCAGGAGGATGGCTTTTCTCTTCAGCAACTCGTTTCCCCCCCACGATTGATGCTGCGAAATGTATCACTTCTATCTTGGGAAAGTGATCTTTGTGCAGTGACTTTTGCTTTCTCGACCTCAAAACTCAGTGGTGGAGGTAACGGTGTTTTATTGTAGGAGAAAACAAAAGAAATAAAATAATCCTCTTTTACAGTACGGAGTATGAACTCCAATCCAACCCATTTTTTTGACATGTCAAAGAAGAAACAAATGGAGTGTAGGTATCAGTGCCTTCTCCCTGGCCGTGAAATTTTATTATTGTTGCTTGTAAATTACAAGCACAACAAATTGGTGGGGAGTCTTGGGGGTACCACAGGTAAACACGAAGTCATCTATAAAGTTTACTTTATACTCGTCTAAAATAGTTCAGCGTCGAGTTGTCCAATGTTGGAGCATAACAACGACTGCTCCACACTTGAGTGCTAGCGTTCCCTTTTGGCTTACTTTTTCCAACATTGTCAACGGAGACGACACAAAAGGGCGGCCACCATGAATCGTCAACAGAAAATGTGCTCGACCATCTTACGCATTCTCGTTACAAAAAACATTTTCACTGAAAATGGGTGGACAACCTGGACAGGACGGACACCCTGTTTTTGCTTCCTGCGCGAGAAAAAAAATTTTTGCTTTGGGCTTGGAAATTTTTTTGCACCGCCGCACTCATGCTAGGAAGGGGGGGGGATTTGAGGAGAGACAGGCGCCATCTTGGTGAAGGATGGAGGTCTCTAAAACATGAGACGGGCTCAGGGGTAATTTGTGCTTTCAAATTTGAGCCAAACACTCTTCTAGAAGTGACTTAAGACTTTTTTTCTTCACAGTTCTGGTATGCTACTCAATGAAAGTATTGACGGGGGCCTGCTAGCTGATCTGTCGAGATGCAAAAAATCAACTGGAGGACGAAACAGAAGAATCGACAATTGGCACCTGGTCCTCACCATCGTCCTCTTCGAACGAGTGGCACCCAGAAGCTTCGGGGGGGGGGGGGACGCTGGGATGCCACAAGCAAAAATTCCTAAGTCCGCAGGAAAGAAATTTTTTTGCGCTCGAAGGGCACCCACCCTGCACAGGCTGCACACACATTTCGGTGCAACCACTTCCTGGAATTATGTTTACAAGATTTTCAGATCCGGATATCAGAGAACACTTCAACCACTTCTTCAAACACATTTTTTTCTCCCCTCCCCCCCACTCCTTCATGTTATACAATTGAAGTCGAATCGGAATTTGGGGTTGGGGAGGGAGGGGGGACAGTGCTCCTGCTTGCCGCTCTTGAAGACCTTGAGAGAGGAAAAAATAAAATAAAATCGACGTTCCTGCACCTGCAGCAGGTATTTTATATCAAAAATTGACGCTAGCCCTGGCTGCGCTCACACGCTTTGCCCTGAGGAGAATGGCGAAGGCGGTTGCAGCCACCGCGAGCAGTATGCATGCACAGGGGATGGCCACCAAGGCGATCAACCCCAGGAGCTGGGTGTTGCTTCCATCTCCATTGTTGTTGTTGTTGCCGGTGAGGGCAACGGAGAAGTCCGGATCATACACGAGGGAGGAGTTGAAGGATGGGAAGGAGAGAATCATTGCCGAGAGTCCCTGGAAGGAGATATTGGCCGGGATATTGTGAATCCCATCGGCTTCCGCGAAGTCGAGAAGGTTGACGGTTGTGTCGAGAACGTCGGAGGATCGGATGAGAGCCCTGGTGATTCCGGTCGCGGGAGAGGGAGACCGTGTGACCGACGTGACCGCAGGGGTTGTGTTGAAGGAGAAGTGCAGCGCAAGGTTGTTGCTGACGGATTTGAATCGCCATCCGCTGATGGCGATGGTCATCTTGAGGGAACTCGATTGCACGACGAAGTCCACCCCAGCGCTGCTGAGATTCTGGGGTGCGGTGAAGAGCGAATAGGCGATGGTCAGCAGAGCGGTGCCCTATTTTTCAAAGTGTTCAGAGGGGATGGCTTTGAGGAGGGATGCTCACATTGTTCAGTTGGGCATCGAATCGAAAGTTTTGCGCCTGAGTGGTCGTGGCCCCGGAGCATTCAGAATAGGTTACGTTGTCGAGTGTCGCGGTTGCAATGGGTGTATTGTTTTGCCCCGATTCGACTATTTTGACGAACTGGAAAAAAGCTTCAGCCCCGGTTGATCCTGTGTGTTTGACGTAATAAATATAAAGGAAGGTGAAGAGAGTGAGAGAGAGAGAGGGAGAGAATACCTGCAGGTTTTAAAACAAGGTCGGGGGAGTGGTTGAAACCAACCTGCATTTGAAGGGAGGACACATTCACAGAGACGGTGGCGAGAGGGAATCTCACTATCCTGTAGTTTTTTGAGTCGCCAACCCAGAGGCTGTTGGTGGAGGCATGATAGACGATGCCGTTGGGTGAATTCAGTCCGTATGGTCCCGCTCCAGGGATCGCGGTATTGAAATCCAGTTGGCCGAATACTCCGGTTGCCGGCATGTCGTCGGTGGTTGGGGGCAACCCTCCCGCGTAGGCCACCGCCCTGTTGTTGTACAGATCGGTTACGTAGAGCGTGTTGCCCGCTGGGTCGAATGCCAACCCATATGGGTTGGTCCCGCTTTGAGCAGTTGGGGGCATCAGCGCAGAGTGCTCCGTGGATGATGGCTGCATGAACACGCGGGTGGCGTTTGCCCCATCGGTGTTCACAACTGAGGGTGCAAAATAAAGCTATGAGGTGAGGTGAGGGTTTTTTTTTTGATATCTTGAGGGTAGCAGCTTAAACAAACCCAACAAAAAAGAGAGGGAGGGGGGGGGAAGACAAAAGGGACGACGTCTCTTACCACTCTATTGTTTCCATAATCCGCGACATACACTCCCCCTGCAGAGTCGACTGCAACCGAATATGGCCAATTCATGCCCGATGCATCCGACACAGAGTTGGAGGTGTTGAATCCCGGTTGCCCCAACACCCCATCGGCAGCTGCCCCGGGAGGTTTTGAATACACGTCATCGAATCTCAACACGCGGTTGTTCACGGTGTCGGCCACCCAGAGCGTGTTGTGGGAGGAATCCACAAACACTCCGTCCGGAAAGTTCATGCTCCAGGCATGGTTTCCGGTGTTCGACCCGAAGTATCCGTCGATGGAGGTCCGATTCGAGACCGCGGTGGTTGCGTTGTCCCAATAGACCACGCGGTGGTTCAGCGAATCCGCAGCCCACAGACGACCTCTGGCATCCACGTAAATCCCGATCACCCCGCCGAGCCCCCCCGTGAAGGAGACGTCGGGCGTCGTTGTGGCGTTCAAGAGCGAGACGATGTTGGGATACCGATAGACCGCCCCATTGTAGTCCCCCACGAAAAGGGAATCGGTTTGGGACTCGATGGCTATGCTCGTGAAGGAATAGGGTGCCTGAAGCTCGAAATCTATCTGATGGCAGAAGGGCTGTCCGTGGGCCGATGGAAGGCAGGCAAGATGGCCCACCAGCAGCAAGAGTGCAGGAACCCAGGCAACCCCCACATTGTTCATCTTCTCGCTTTCGACTTTAACCTCTAAAGTCCCACACGCCGTACTGAATTTTTTTTTTTTGGGGCAGTAATTTAAATTTGTGCTAATTTGTTTCTGCTGTAATTTATCGCAGTACTGCGAGGTGTTGGTTTGTGGCTTAGAAATTTTATGGTGTTGGAACACAGGAAAAATTTCTAAGTCGTTCACTTCGTGTACTAGCCAAATTATTTACTTTGCCGAAAAAAAAAAAAGAACAATTGTGTAACGAAGCTCTCGTGAAATGAAGAGTGTGTTTATTATTCCTCGATGGAGGTAAAACGTAGTACAAAATAAAATAACGGTTGAAAACCAATAAGTAGTCCGGAGTCCGCATTATGAGAACAACATTCCACATTCACATTCAAACCTTCAAACCGTAGCCACGTAGAAACCCTTAATTACATCGTCATAGCAATATACCGGGAATCGCACTCCGTTACAATTGCACGGTTCAGTTACGGGACTTTAAAGGTTACTATCTTCCGAGAAAGGCAATGGCAGGGCCTACTCTGCGAAGATGGCGCACAGTGCTCCACTACACAGCGCCATGAAGGGCCTCACAGAAACGGATCGAAAGAGTGAGAAGCGAGCGAACAAAGAGTGGCGAAAAAAAAATAAAATGTATTCAATCTTGGAGAGGCGCTTCTTTTTTGGCATATATGGCAACCGCTGGCCCAAGGAAGCGGTGATAGTTTCGAACAAGTATGGCCCAGCACAGTGTTGCTTCCTCCAAGAGGTATGCAAGCGATGAACGGGTCGTCACACAGTTGAACACACAGGCACTCTCTCCCCCCCCCCCAAAAGGAGTACTTCGACCTGGGTCGGCTCCTTCTCAGCAGAGACGAGGTGATGGAAGACGAGCTAAGTGAGGTGATAGAATGTGGGTTCAAGAGTCTGGCCGACGGATTGGCTGAGGACTGAAAAACGAAGTGGCCGCGTTCTTGGCCAAAGCCTTCGCGGGGGGAAGATGTTAGGGAGCGAATCCTCTTCTGGGTTCGGAGAAACGAGTCTTCAGATGTGAAAGAAAGGACAACAGGAGCGCAATGTCGATCCGCAGCGCCCAGAGATCATGGTGGAGCCTGTGCGCAAGCGTGGCTACCAACCTGTCGTCATTGGAGAGAGGGTGCGATTGGCACTAAGGAGGCTGCCTCACAAGGTCGGGAGACATAGACGCAAAAGCTATTCAATGCAAGGCATGGTGGCAAGACCGCGATTCAAGCACAGCGTTATCTGATACGCCTGCTTGAGTGGGTTTGGACCTCCCGGTCATAATTGATACAGTCGTTCAGTGGCTGAAGTGTTCTCTGATATGTTGCTCAATCTTGAAAATACCTGACCCCCTTCATTCTCATACTTCATGATGGTGCATTTTAATTAGCTGGGATGGAGGTTCGACAATTTCATCGGTACTGACTTATATTCGTGTTCACCATCTTTGAGGAGCAGACTTTCCAATCGCATCCTCATCGGGAAATCTCATCGCCGAGAGAACCTCTCTTGCCAAAATGCATCCTGCTCATATCATGCAAGGCCTCGAGGAGCCTCAACAAAGCCAAGCCTTCCAGGTGCCGGGGAAACTGGTGCTTTCCTCCAAGGGCAAGGTCTTCAGGAAACAACCCGTCATCAGAGCTTCCGAGTCTCGTGCGCCTTCCAAGAGCTCCTCTATGGATGCCATGCAAGGTGATGACTCTCCCAGTCAGGAGACTCCTGACGGAGGCAACAAGTGCGATATGCGGGGCATTTGGATGAAGAAGAAACAGGATAGCTTGTGGGAGAAGGGAGAGATCAAATAGTGAAGGACAAGGCGTTTACTTTAGCTGCGCCAAAGAGAACAATAAACAAGCTGACGCCAAAAAAAAAAAAGTGCATAACAAAGTCCCACCTGTTCCGGAGTAATCCTCCGCAAGCTGGAAATTGCTCTAAAAACAGCCTTGCTGGTTGACATCAAACAATGGAGGTGCATTTCTCCTTTATGCATGCCTCCAATTCCATGTCGCTGTGACAGCAGGTGATGCATGCACAGTGTGATCGTGTTTGGATTAGGAAGGAATGCGCATACTCGAGCGTAGATCAAGAACGTGCAAAGCAAACCATAGCCGGCAAGGCTGCCTCCGGAAAATTCATCAAGAGGCATGAAGAAACGCAGCAGCAGCAGCAGCAGCAACATCACCTCCGCTCTGCCGAGGAATACTCAAACACGCTGCGCAAGCATCTCTGGACCATATCGAGGTCATTCGAAGCCTCTGGCATGAGTCCAACGGAATCCAAGGAACGAGAATGTCCATCATTGCATCACACAATGGGATGGATGTGTTTCTCTTGTCCAAGAGATGTGGCCGAAGCATCCCCACTCATTGATACGATTTGAAGTTCTGCTAGCCGAGTGTGTGTGGGTTGCATCACTTGTTGCATCGAGCCCTCCACCGGTCTCTTTTTTTTTATCATGAAGTGGGATGTCTTGCTCATTGCGTGAGTCACGAGACCACATCATCCCTATCTTGATGAGAACAAGCGCTTCTTGCTATCTTCAATGATGAGCTCTTTTATCGAACGCATCAAACGACGAAGCGAATGAAGAACAACAACAATGGCCATGGCTCCGCTGTGTATAGCGGGTCTGCAGCTGGTCATACCAATCCTCCTTCTCCTACTAGAAGCGCAAGACGGAGACGTCCTCCAGGGGGTGCACTCTGGGGGGGTGTTTCTGCAGCGCGATTCCAAGGACGATGGAGGAGAGAAACAGTCTTATTGGGTGCGGATGATGCAGCAGGAAGACAAGGACCTCCGCCACAAGACACTGGGGAAGAAGAGGAGCTCAATGAAGAGACAGAAGGCATGGACACCGGATTCACTGCGGGCAGTCGGCACACAATACAGGAAGGGCGTGGAAGGCTCGCCCCAAATTGAGGCCAGGCGATGAGGACATCAGTCATCTCTGAAAATGCGGGGTGGACACCATGGACAGGACGGACACCCAGTTTTTGTTTCCTGCGCGAGAAAAAAAATTTTCCTGTGGACTTGGAAATTTTTTTGCACCACACTACCCAGAATGGGGGGGGGGTTGAGGAGAGACAGGCGCCATCTTAAAGAAGAATGATAATCTTGGAAACATGAGGCGTGCTAAGGGGGAACAGGTTTGTGCTTTGCAAAATTGAGCCAAGCATGCCATCGGTGTGCAAAACGGTTCTGCTTGCAATGTTACGCCTTGCAATGATTGATTTTTTTATTTTTTTTTTTTTCTTTTGTGTCAACCCGCTCGTCATTGTGTGACACCTGCAAGGGGGGCTACGTGCAGAGAGAGGGGCCGAGGTGTGTTGATGACCTGCGTGGGGACGCTGCTAGTGTGGCTGGCCATTTACGCACATCCCTCCCTAGAATTAAGCACCCTCGTAAGGTCTGTCCCCGAACAAATGGTGCAAGAACTTCTCGCAGAAGAACACATTCTCGCGGATGTGAATCTCTGCACAGAAAAAGCACGAGCTTGCGTTGGAATTTTTTAATGAGTTTTGAGGTGTTCATCGGCGCCCTGCAATGGACCAAAGGCTAGCTTTGATGGGTTTGCATAGATTTGATGCGTTCCAAGGGCGTCATCGTTCTGTGATCCAATCTTACATGGATGGTCACCCTCTTCATCGAAACCATTGTTGACCTGAGTCCCGCACTCAGAGCGTTCGTTGCACACACCTCATGCAATACTTGCTCCTGGAATTTGTCTCCTCTATTCAGTCCAGAAATGCCCTTTCTTTTTTTTTTTTTTTTTTGCGCTCTCGATCTGCTGTTCTTTCGGCAAGAAGCGAGTCCAGTTCCGTTTGCCTACTTTTCCATGCTCCACTGTTGGGCAACTCTTGAAGAGAGACGTTCCGTGAGGATTTTCGTGTTCTTTCACCCCTGCGAACTTCTCCCCGTGTGAATTTTGTTCCATGGGGCATCAACACAAAAAAGAAGAACGACAGAGACAAGACAAAGTATCGCAACTCGCATCCCTTTTTCCCCCCCCCCTTTCCGTCAGTATGAAATTTTTACCGGAAGAGGCCGCCACACATATGGACGAAATATTTCCCCAAGAGAGAAAAAAATAAAATAAAATAGCGCAGATGCAGCAAGCAGAGAACACGGAGCGAAAAGAGTCATCAGGAATAAACTTTACTCACTTAACTTAGCAGACAGCATGAAGGGCAAGAATCCAAGGAAGAAGAGCTATTTTTGTGCCATCAGTATTTCCAAGTATTTCGCTGCTTGTGGTAGCTGAGCAAGGTTCATGTAATGGCCCTACAAAAGCAGGTCACAAATAAAGGTTTCCAAGAAAAGGCGGAACCATTACCATTATGCATTCCGAAGAATACTTCAAAGCATCAGGATCAATCTGGAGTAATTTGTGGGTGAAAGCAAAGAGGATGTAGTCCGCATAGGTGACTTTATCCTCAAACAGGAGGAAGGGATTCTCGAGGTTGCGGTCTAGAATGTTGTTGATACTGTCTTTGCATTCGCTCCATCTTTCATAGATGGCGTCATACATTTTGGGAAGCTGAGAAAGGGGACTCATGTTATCATTAGAAAGGAAAAAGCAAAGCACTTGGAGGGGGGGGGTGGTCATACTCGAGCACCGATAGTTGAGATGAGCTTCAAGATAGCTGTGTATAATGAGATAGGCTACCAAAAAAAAAAAAAAAAAAATATATTTGAAATGGAATAGGAAGAGCTCCATACCATCCACTATCGTTTCAGCCTGCAATTTTTGTGCCAGAGTTTCAGGCTCAAGGTTCCCGATTGCAGCAAGATACCTTAATATAGTTCCTGGCTTGGTGTGTTAGTTCGAAGCTAAACAAAAACAACACATACCTTGATGGAGCACAAGACCATCTATATCAAGAATGGGTGGATAGCTACCGAGAACGATCTCTCTCTTGACTCGTAAGTCATTCCATTCCTGGAGAAACATGTAAATTTAATTTGTTCTCGATAGCATCAGCCTTACTAAGTGGCTACCTTTTCATTTTCCAGGGCGAGTTCTGACCACTGGCGGTCTACTGCCACCAAAAGCATACGTGCAGCATTCACATATTCTTATAGACAAAGAGAGAGATGCCACAAAAACAGGGGTATAGTCAACAGTTGAGGTCACGAGGCATGGAAAGAGCAGCGAGGTGAGTCCTTGAATGACAACATTACCCATAGATGTTCCCTTGACATAGGTGAGGATGACATCATCTTTCGGAATGTCCTCTTCCGCTTTCTTTCGTTCAATGAACTCGAGATCTCGTTGAATTTCGGAGGGCAATTTCTCTGACAGATTTGGAAAGAGGTTGTCATGGAGTTCTATATGCGCCAAGCATAGAGCTCGCAAGGACGGTACTGGAACAAGTGATGATGAGGCGATAAATAAGGATGATTCGTTAAGAGCCTGTTGATAAACGGAGGACAGGGCACATCCTCACCGGTATGATAGCGGAAGAGGTACAGCTCGCTACAGAGATCTACACCCTTCCCTGAGAACTGGTAGAAAAGGTGCGGTGGGCGCCACTGAAGTAGTCTTCTTTCTGACTTCAAGAATTCGGGAGGGAGGTCTCCTGTAAAGGATATCTCCTCGAGTTTCAGGCTCGCTAAGGGGAATCAAAGAAAGTTGGGGGAAAAAAATGTGCGCCCCCCCCCCCCACCACCCAAATGGGTGCAATAATAAAACGAAAGCCCTTATCATTATTACCTATATCCAGTAAATGGCCTAGGCACGCGGAGCTGCTGTAATCAGGAGTAATTATCACCTTGTTCATGCAGGGAGTGAAGTAATAGTAGTCATCTTTTGGCATCGTCCCAGTAATGTGGCGGCAACGCCATAAGTACTCTTGAAGCGGCGCGTATGAATATGAGTGAATTTGAATCAAAAAATATCAGTGGGGAAGGCGTTTACCGTCTCTGGTCCTATCCAATTGGTACAACAGCCCGGTTAGTCCCTTTCCTCCGCTTTTTGAAAAACGAGAATAATTTGGCAGAAAGTATAATCTCTCGCCAACAGTAAATTCTCCACCGCTTTATGAGGTTTTTTGAGTGTTCTTGAAGTGAAACGAGAGGTTGGTTTCTCCCTACCACTGAGGTGGCGGAGTCTCCCCCCTTGTGTGTGGTCTCTCGTATTTCATCTAGATGCATTGGAGGAGCACATTAGTTATCGTATGTTTTTGCAGATGAGAGTCATAAATATTTGACCTTTGCTGGGTCAAATGTGAGCACAGCATGATAATATCTCTTACTGGAAGCGGTGGGGATCATGTAGAGCATAGTGGGTGTCCTTTGGCATACTATAAATTTTGCGTGAACTCGGCAAGGGGCCTTCCCTATCAACTCGATCCGGATAAATTCGGTGGTGTCTAATAACATCAAAGCTCTGTCAGAAACAACCATCCAGCCACAAAAAAGAGAGGGGGGGGGGAGAGAGGAGAGGGAAACAGTTGTTAACCAGTGTCCCAGACGAAAATGTGGTCAAGCACGTCGTCTCCATTACTGTCCCTCTCAACGAGTATGACGTATTTTAAGAATGAACGGAAGCTGCATTTTAGGCAAGATCGCATGTTATCGGTCCGGGTGCTGGTTTGAGGGGGCCTTATTATCGGCATTTTCTTGACCTCGAGTGTTTCTTTTTGATTGAGGCAAGAGAAGAAGAGGGATGGGGTTTTACTATCAACTGAAACTTCTCCCTGGGAATGAATACCAAGGTCCAGCATCAATAAGGTGTCGAGCAATGCCTCACTCGCGGGGCTGGGTGTGGTTTCATAGAAAAGAACTTTGCGGATGTCGCTCATGTGATGTGCTTTTCGCTCCGATGCTTGAAGGAGGGGTTCTCCTCGCGTTTCAACTGGTTGATATGATCCCTCTGGGCTACCTGTGTTTTGTAGTTAGAGAACTGAAAAGCGTTCGCTTGTTGTTTTTTTTTTTTTTTTCTTCTTTAATCCTATACCCCCAACTTCGGAGAGCCTCCAAATCTTGCCTGAGGGTGGGTCCAACACGACCAACGAGGTCCCAACCTTTGAACAGGGAATAGATAATAAACCCCTGTTCAAAGGGGGAACGGAACCACCTAAGGAGTGGTGCGTAACCTCCATAGAACTTTAGGAGAATATTTGCGAACAATTTCAAACATTAATTTTGGCGGGTAAACCGGACCCTCGAAGTTAAAGACCCAACCAAGATAACATACCATTCGGAGCGATCACAAGCCCTGCGCCATCAGACAAGTTGTAAGGTTCTTTTCTCGCGCCCCCCCCCCCAAATGCAACAGTTTTTTCTACCTATCCCTCAACTTTTCACACAGTGCTGGATGAAGGCCTTCCGTGCCGCAAGAATTTGAAACTCGTCGCCATACGATACTGCCCAACTTATCGAGAAGTTTGTGTCTGGGAAGAATTTAAAATTGCTCACAATTTTTACGCTCTGCGCACATGAAAGTCCGATCGTGACCTGACTCCGAGAAAGCAAA
>ERZ778026.2792-NODE-2792-length-17115-cov-99.248300_pt1 | contig 17115 bp, 11 predicted proteins | sample MGYA00375756_ERZ778026 | MGnify/ENA primary metagenome ERZ778026 (study PRJEB29350, sample SAMN05389820) | bioreactor metagenome | isolation source: Ammonium sulfate bioreactor | place: South Africa: University of Cape Town | collected 2014-02-18 ... | reverse complement strand
CATCATAATAACTAGTTTACACGCAACAAGCAATCGAATTTCAACTCGAATAGATGTCACTTATCAACATTCTCTCGCTTTTTTTCCTACAAAAAGAACACAGAACACGTTGGTTTTTTCTCTTTCGTTGTTGTTGTTGAAAAGTGTGTGTGTGCGTTTTTTCTTCTCGTAAAATTTGTTTTTATTTAAGATTTGATTCATTGTGTAATGTCTAATAATGATATTAAACTTAATCTTCGATATAATTATGAAAGACAATCGACGACTATTCAAGCTTTACCAACGAACACAATTAATGAAATCATTGGCGAGCTAATCAAAATTCTAAATCTTGAAAATCTACGTCCAGAAAACATCGATTTTGTTGGACTGATTGAAGATCGATATTATCCGGTTGTATTAGATAATAAAGATTTAGCTTTAGAAGAACTTCATATCAACGATAGTTGTACTCTATGTTTTCAATCCAAAGACGAGCAATCAAATTTGTTTACTGTTTGGCATTCAGAGACAAATAATCGATTAGACTTTAAATGGGATTCAAATCGGACCAAATTAGGTGATCTTCTTGAATATGTCATTGAATTCTTTTCATTGGAATCGATTCCACGTGAACGTATTCATCTATTTCAAGGCCTTACAGAACTGAATGTAGCATCAGATTATGATAAATTATTGAAAGATTTGTCGATGAATCATCTAACATCTTGTAATGTTGGAATTATTCCACCGATAACCGCCGAACAGAAAGTTTCGACAAGTCAGTTATTGAAATTAAAACTTATTTATGAAAATTATTTTAATAAAATTAAAAAAACTATTGTTTATCCATTATCGATCAATATGAAAGTCAATGATTTAATTGAACAACTTCCGAAATTCTTCAATATGAAAGAATTGAAATCAGAAGATATTCAATTTGTTGGATATGGTTTATATAGTGCGCATTATCGAATATCGAAATCAGATCAAACGAAATCATTGAAAGAATTGAGGATCAACGATGGAGATACGCTCTTTTTCGAACCAACAATATCAAACGATTTCTGTTTGTTAACAGTCAAATTTGTAGAAAAAGACAAACAAATGAGTTTTAAATGGAATCGAACTAATACAACACTTGCCATGTTATTTACTGAAATTATTAAAGAATTTTGTTTGGAAACAATCGATCGGCAATGTCTTTTGTTGACAGCTGAATTTTTAAATCAAGAATTCGATTATTTTCAACAATCGAATGAATTATTAGATCATCTCGGTATCAAAGATCGAGATTCACTGAATCTTCAAATTGTTTCAACGGATTCTGTTCGAGTTGAATGTGCATTTTCTACTGGTATGAAAATCTTGAATGTATCCAAAAATATTACAATTGAAAATTTAAAAAATCAAATTGACAAACAATTTGAACAATACGAAATAACGGAGTTGAGATTATTTGATCGTATGCATTCGACAATCGATTTAAAAGATTCAACGAAAACTTTAGCTGATTTCGGTGTACAAACCAATCAAATTGTTTATGCTCCTGTTCGATTCGAAAATAAAATAAAACTCGACTCGAATTTTATCAACATTCCAATCATGAGATCGACTTCAATCGTTGCAAAACAACAACTCGATGAAGTGACTGTCGTTATTCAAAATTCAACTCGATTTCAAATGTCGATTGAGTCAACTGTTCAACAATTATTAAACAAATTAGATTCACCATTAGATCAATGGAATATATCAAGTGGTTCGATTATCATCGATTCGAGCCAATCGAATCGAAAGCTTTCTGATTTGGGACTTGAATCCGGTGATATAATTCAAGTTGAAATGAAAGAAAAACTAACGAAAAGAAATTATCAACTTGAAAAAAGTGATTTTGTCTCAACATTGAAAATCGATATTCCAATAATTTATCATTCAACACCTCTTGGTTTAGCGAATCTTGGAAATACTTGTTACATGAATAGTGCTCTTCAATGTTTAGCACATGCTCAACTTTTAACAGATTTCTTTTTAACGAATCTAACAGAAGATTCATCATGTGATCCAGAATGGAATCAATTCTATACGGTTGGTTCTGTCACTGGTGCTTATGTTGATCTTTTGAAGAATCTTTGGATGCCAAAAAGAACATTCTTTACATCATCATCATTTCGACCAACTCATATCAAAGATACAATCGGTCTTCAAGCACCACGTTTTGCTACGTTTGATCAACAAGATGCTCAAGAATTTATGACACATCTTATTAATGAAATTCAAAAAGAATTCAAAGAGAAAAATCCTTCCGAATCGATGACAATTATCGATGAACTTTTCTCAGGAAATCTTCAATCAACAATAACTTGTACCGAATGTCAACATCAAACGAAATCAATGAATATTATTAATTTCATTCCTTTGCCACTCGGTCAACATGATCGTCCATTTCGTGTGATTTTTATTAGCACTCAGGGAACTACGGATTGTACAGATGTTCATGTTCCAGAAAACGGTCTAGTTAGACATATTATTGAAGCATATATTAACCAACAACCAGCATTCCAAACGTTTATGTATTTAATTGTTGCAATGACAAATGAAGGACAAATTGACATAGATACGCCGTTGAATCAATTGTCGAATAATGAAATAACACTCATTGAACAAGATCAATTTATTGGAAGTCAAGCATTCAATGCCACGTACAGAACTCCTTCAAAACAACTTACTATTCGTCACTGTCTACAAGAATTTTGTTCAATTGAAAAGCTCGACGATGCTTGGCTTTGCCAACAAGATACTTGTCAAAAGCCAACAAACGCTACAAAACAACTTCAATTAGTTAGTCTTCCGCCAATACTTGTCATTCAATTAAAACGATTCTCCCAACATAATGATCTCAGATACAAAATAGAAACGTTCGTTGATTTTCCAATTGATGGACTTGATTTAACCAATTTTCTACCTTCATCATCCTCCCAAAAACAAGACGAAGAATATATTTATGATTTATTTGCGGTTAGTAATCATATTGGATCTATTTATACTGGTCATTATACAGCTTATGCACGTCATCAAACCGGTGATCGATATCAATGGTATAAATTCGACGATACTTTTGTAACACAAATGTATTCCACTTCAAGTATTGTTTCAAAAGATGCATATCTTCTTTTCTACGTCAAAAGAAACAGATCAAAACCAACGACAGCAACATAATTTATAGATGAAACAGATTTATATTTTATTTATTTATTTTTGTACAATAAATTTATTTTTAAATCTAGAAGAGAACGAGAATGAAGATTTGCCTCAACACCCTCACCTCAAGAACACGAACTTGCGAGAAAGTCGGTCATGTTTATTCTCGTATCTTGTGTTGTTCTTAAGAAGAAAATGAATTATATCAAAAGTCATTTTATTAGACTAATTTTAAAAAGAAGAAGCTCATTATAGTTGTATCAATAAAAGTTTTTATCGATGACTATATCGCATTCTTTTACATTCGAAGAAAATTCTTTGATACTCGGGTTTTTCCATCCACCGAACGGTTTAAAATCATTGAAAGTCGGATCATTATCGAAATTTTTGTACCACAAAGCTGGTTGTCCGAATTCAGCTCGATTTGCCATAATTGAAGTCCAATCCGAAGATGACGTGAAAATTCCCCAATTAATACTCATAATATTTGCTTGATTAATTAATCCAAGTAAAAACTGCATATTTTTACTAACATCACTACCCCAATCGCCTGAAACGACGAACCAAAGCATACCAAAATTAGCACCTTGTTTTTTCAAGTTATTCACTGTATCCAAGATCTAAAACGAGAAGAAAAATAAATGTGTTGATGATGAAAAACAAATTTGCAAACTTGTGAAGCAGGGTTTCCACATTGTACACACGGATAGACGTAACCATCTACATATTGTATGCCACCATTTTTAGCGTTTATAATTGATTGAGCTCCGTTTGGATCGATTTTACCATTACTTTCATAAACACGTACAATGGCAAATTGATATCCATTGTCTTTAAACAAAATTGAAATCGATTATGATGTCAAAAAACATGAAGATATTATACTTTTTAAACATTGAAATTGGTCGGCTGAAGTTGCATTTGAAATATCGACACCATATGTTGCCGATACAATTGATGGTAAAGCGATACACAACAACAAGACGTACAGGTAGTTCGACATTTCAAAATAATATTCGAATGAATGAAGGTATGTTATCTGTCTAAACAACGGCACTTTTATCTTTGATATCAGTTCTTTATGTTTTCGTTCTTCGAGTTACACTTTATCCTTGAGAATAAAAGATAAAAAAAAGTAGGAGATATTTTCAAAGATATTTATTAATATTAATTAATTCAAGAAATAAAATATTCTAATAAAAATTCTTATCAATTCCAACACCACAAACACGTGCATTTCCAACATACTGTTTGATACTCGGTTTTTTCCAGCCACCAAACGGTGAAAAGTCGCTAAACGATGCTCGATCATCATAATGTGCATACCAAAGTGGTGGAGCACCAAATTGAGCCGTATTTCCCGTTATTCCTTGCCATTGCACGTAACTCGAATAAATTCCCCATTTGATTCCCAAGGCGTTAGCTTCAGCTATCATTCCATGTATGAATTCAATATGTGCTGCATGAGTACCACTCCACGATCCTTCGATATCAAACCAGAGCATGCCAAATTTTGCACCGCTGGAATGTAAATGATTGACGGTGTCTCGAACTTGACCACCTGGATTTCCGCAACTATGACATGGAAATATATAACCATCGACGTATTCAATACCAGCAGCATGTGCATTTTTTATGGTTTGTGCTCCACTGGGATCGACTCGTCCAGTTTCCATGAAAACACGTGCGACGGCAAAACTAAAACCATTACCTAAATCACAATGTGTTATTGTGGTGAAACATATTTCTTTTTCTTTAATGATTGATAGTTACTTTTCAAACAATGAAAATCAGCTTCCGATACAGCTTGGGAAACGTCAACACCGAATGTTGCTTTAGCTACTGATACGATTACAGAGAATAATATTACGTACGACAACATTTTTAAATCAAATTTTTCGTTTTTGCACTGAGATACACAACTATGACTGACCCCTTTTTATGAGATAGAAATCGTTCTTTATCTTTGAATCAAAGTATATGAATATAATGTTATCTATAGAAGAACGAATTTGTTGACTTTGAAAATAGTGAATGAAAAGAATGTTTATTTTTTTCCACATGTTGAAATTAATCACCACCCAGATTGTCCCAATCAGCAGGAAAGACATTTGCAGTGAATCGACCGGCGTAATTTCCTGGAGGATAATAATTAGCAACCACTTTTGCTTTTAAATCACCGGTTGTAAATGCAATACCAATACCCAATTGAACTGAATTATTCCAAACAACTTGTGTAAAATGTCCCGTTGTTAAACCGAATACTGGATTCGAATAATTATAAGCTGAAACTTCATTGTACCAACTGTTTACTGGTGATGAACCTAAATCAACGAATTTTAATCAATCGAAATGTTTTCTAGGAAAAAAGAAAATTATTACCGTTGACAAAAGTAATGGGATTACTTGAACCCGTACCCCAAAGATTTTCACCTAAACCTGATCCTGAACTATGTGCAAAAGTATCATTGGCTGCTAAAACTTCTGCATAAGCTTGAGCAATAGCATTGATTGTCGAATTGAGTGCAATCGGTTGAGCTCCATGTAATCGTCGATAATAATTATGAGCTGCGAGAGCCTGTTGACGAAATGTATTTAAATTGATTGCTGATGCATTCAATTGAATTTGAATGAATATCATTGTTACAAATAAGAAAAGCGACCTCATTATGCACGACAAGTCAATATATTATTCGTATTTACCTTTAAGGATAATATCGAAAGTGAGTGAATTTACTTGCATATATACAGACGCTGGCGAAATAATATTTATTCAACTGTAAAAAACAACAGACTCTTACCATTGTTACTAATTGATGTTAAAGCTAAATCGATCGATCAATACTAATGATTGTCAAAACTGAATCAATGTTTTGTTTGTTTCATAGTCAAAAATTGAGGACAAAAAAAGCATAGACGAAGAAAACGCATTGCATATCAAATCAAATTTGATTCTTGTTATTGGCTTATGATGAGAAAAAAATATACGAAATTTTGCATTAATCACACCATAAGCGCTAGTACATAGTTCTAAAATGTATGCATCTTGAATATTTCTAATTTTCGATTAGTCGTGCAAGTTTTTCATATGACTAATTTAAAGTACTCAGATGATATTTTCTCTTATTTTTTATTAAAGAATACATAAAATAAAAGCGATTTAGACTTATACAACCTTAAATCACCAAATTAATCACCACCCAGATTGCCCCAATCAGCAGGAAAGACGTTTGCAGTGAATCGACCAGCGTAATTTCCTGGAGGATAATAATTAGCAACTACTTTTGCTTTTAAATCACCGGTTACAAATGCAATACCAATACCCAATTGAACCGAATTATTCCAAATAACTTGTGTAAAATGTCCTGTTTCTGAACTGAATACTGGATTCGAATAATTGTAAGATGAAACTTCATTGTACCAACTGTTTACTGGTGATGAACCTAAATCAACGAATTTTAATCAATCGAAATGTTTTCTAGGAAAAAAGAAAATTATTACCGTTGACAAAAGTAATGGGATTACTTGAACCCGTACCCCAAAGATTTTCACCTAAACCTGATCCTGAACTATGTGCAAAAGTATCATTGGCTGCTAAAACTTCTGCATAAGCTTGAGCAATAGCATTGATTGTCGAATTGAGTGCAATCGGTTGAGCTCCATGTAATCGTCGATAATAATTATGAGCTGCGAGAGCCTGTTGACGAAATGTATTTAAATTGATTGCTGATGCATTCAATTGAATTTGAATGAATATCATTGTTACAAATAAGAAAAGCGACCTCATTATGCACGACAAGTCAATATATTATTCGTATTTACCTACAAGGATAATGTTGAAAATGATTCGATTTACTTGCATATATACAAATACGAATGCTTACGACCTCAAATGTATTCAACTGTGAAAAACAACAGACCGTTATCGTTATTATTCATTCATTGATGTTAAAGCCTTAACAATCAATCAAGATGGATTATAGACGTATTATCAAACATTTAGGGACAAAAAAAACATAGTAGAGAAAAACGTATTGCATATCATGTCACGGTTTTCATATTAAGCATCAATCAAATTTGATTAGACATTTGCCTGTCGATGTTAATTCTTGTTACTGGCTTATGATGAAACAAAAAAAAAGAAATAGAAAATATTGTATTAATCACCACCAAGATTATCCCAATTAGCAGGAAAGACATTTGCAGTGAATTGATTTTCGTAATTTCCTGGAGGATAATAATTAGCAACCACTTTTGCTTTTAAATCACCGGTTGTAAATGCAATACCAATGCCGAATTGAACCGAATTATTCCAAACAACTTGTGTAAAATGTCCTGTTTCTGAACTGAATACTGGATTCGAATAATTGTAAGATGAAACTTCATTGTACCAACTGTTTACTGGTGATGAACCTAAATCAACGAATTTTAATCAATCGAAATGTTTTCTAGGAAAAAAGAAAATTATTACCGTTGACAAAAGTAATGGGATTACTTGAACCCGTACCCCAAAGATTTTCACCTAAACCTGATCCTGAACTATGTGCAAAAGTATCATTGGCTGCTAAAACTTCTGCATAAGCTTGAGCAATAGCATTGATTGTCGAATTGAGTGCAATCGGTTGAGCTCCATGTAATCGTCGATAATAATTATGAGCTGCGAGAGCCTGTTGACGAAATGTATTTAAATTGATTGCTGATGCATTCAATTGAATTTGAATGAATATTATTGTTACAACTAAGAAAAACGAACTCATTTTGTACCCGAATAAATCAATATGTGTGCTACTTATTTATATACGAATGCTTTCGAAATAAAATTTATTCAACTGTGAAAAAGCTATTGACGTCAAAGTGTTATCGATCGATCAAAAAATGTTGATTATACAGTTATTATTTAAGAAATTGCGTTAAAATGTTTTTCGTTTTAAATTAAAAATTAGTTAATGATGTACTTTTTCTACATAATTAGACATTTGACTGTCAAAATCGATTCTTTCTATTAGCATATGATGAAGAAAAAAACGAAATAGAAAAAAAATGTTGTCTTAATCACCGCCAACATCACATGGTTGTAAAACATTTGCTACAAATCCACCTTGAACATTTCCTGCCGGATAATAATTAGCAACAACAATAATCTTGAGACTATCAGATGAAAGTGCAAAACCAGTACCAACTTGAGTTGTTGCTTTCCAAATAAGTTGAGTAAAATGTCCAGTTTTCGATGAATACTGAGGATCACTGTAATTGTATTTAGTGATTTCACTGAACCAACTTTCAACGGCTCGTGAACCATTGAAAGACGTGATTGCACTTGATCGAGACAATCGAAAAAGATTTTCACCAACTCCCGACGGTCGTCCACTATTATGTTCGAAAAGATTATTTGCTGCTAAATAATCCGCATAATCTTGAGCAAGTTGATTTAAAGATGAATTCGAAACAAGATTGGGAACACAATAGAGTGCACGTTTTTCATTTGTTGAAACAAGAGCTTGTTGTCGAAGTGTAGTCAAATCAAGTTGAGCACAAATTTGACCGACAAAGATTGCAAATAACGGGAAATATTCTACGAACATTTTTGTTTTCTGTTTGATTTCTTATTTGAATTTGTTTGCCTTTTATACACCAGCAACAGACAAACTGAAGGTACATGTCATTTCAATTAATTCACCTGAACTAAATTATTTTCATAATTTCTAGTGATAACGAGCATATGCCATGTGTACTTGGCTTCTCTTTCTTTCTGTTCTCTTCTCGTTGTTTTTTTGTTCTTCTACACGATACGTGAATTGACTGTGCGTTTCTCGAACTTTCGAGACGAATCGTTTCTTTATTTCAGTTTTATATAAATACAGAATTGTTTCTCATTTTAATTAATTTAATTTTACTATTGACAAACAAAAGTACGTATTACATCTTAATCCTATAGACATACGGTTTCTAAGGTAGCGTCATCTTGTCAAATCTCGATTTTATCCAATAGACTTCGATTCTATTGTGTTCTCAAGTACATTGCCGAGTCAAATCCAGCATATAAATAAACAAACGAACGAACGGCCTGGTTTCTATTTGTATTCATTATTTGATTCCAGATATCGAAAATGTCGTATTCGCCTGAAGAATTTACTGATCAAAGTAACAAAGCAATTGGCCAAGCATTGGAATATGCTCAAGAACAAAAACATATTGAACTTGTTCCATTACATTTGGCGCATGTTCTCATCGAAGATGAACAAGGTTTAGCTCGACAATTGATTAAAAAAGCTGAATTCAATGTTCAAGAAGTTCTCGAAGCAATTGATTTGAAATTAAAAAAACTGTCAAAACAAGATCCACCACCAGCTAAACTCTATCCAAATTCATCGTTTATGAACGTTTTAAAACAAGCAAAGAAACTATCAAAACAACAAAAAGATTCTCACACAGCTATCGATCATCTTTTGGCTGCATTGTACGAAGATTCAGATACAACATCAGCGTTTGTTTCAGTTGGTTTAAGTAAAAAACGAATGGAAGAAGTTATTAAACAAATTCGACAGAATAAAAACGTGACATCAGCTAAAGCCGAACAAACATATCAAGCTTTGGAAAAATACGGTCACGATTTAGTTGCCGATGCTGAATCCGGCAAATTAGATCCTGTTATTGGCCGAGATCAAGAAATTCGTCGTTGTATTCAAGTTTTATCTCGACGAACAAAAAACAATCCCGTTCTCATCGGTGAGCCTGGTGTTGGTAAAACAGCCATCGTCGAAGGTTTAGCCCAACGTATTGTTCATCAAGATGTGCCCGATACTTTACCAAGACGTTTAATCGCTTTGGATATGGGCGCATTAGTTGCTGGCGCCAGTCATCGTGGTGAATTCGAAGAACGTCTTAAATCAGTTCTCAAAGAAATCGAAAGTTCCAATGGCGGAATAATTCTCTTCATCGATGAAATTCATTTAGTTCTCGGCGCTGGTAAAGCCGAAGGCGCCATGGATGCCGCCAATCTTTTAAAGCCAATGTTAGCTCGAGGTGAACTTCGTTGTATCGGTGCAACAACATTAGACGAATATCGAAAGTATATCGAAAAAGATCCCGCGTTCGAACGACGATTTCAACAAGTTCTCGTCAAAGAACCAACAGTTGCCGATTGTGTTTCGATTCTCCGTGGTCTCAAAGATCGTTATGAATCACATTTCGGTGTTCGAATTCTCGATTCAGCGTTGGTCATCGCTGCACAGCTCTCGAATCGATATATCACCAATCGATTTCTGCCGGACAAAGCCATCGATCTCATCGACGAGGCTTGTGCGAGCATTCGAGTTCAATTGGACAGTCAACCGGAAATTATCGATCAACTCGAACGTCGAGAATTGCAATTGGATGTCGAAGCAACGGCGTTAGCTCAGGAAAAGGACGATGCGTCCAAACAACGATTGAAACAAGTCAAAGAAGAATTGGCAAAGATTCGAGAAGAATTAAAACCATTGAAAATGAGACATCGAGCCGAGAAAGAACGTGTCGATGAATTGAGAAAATTGAAGCAAAAATTAGAGAATCTTCAAGTGAAAATGGCGCAAGCTGAACGAGAGAAAAACTTGGCTTTAGTTGCCGATATGAAATACGGTGCAATTCCTGATTTAGAAAAGAAAATCGCCGAAACTGAACATCGAATTACTGAAGAAAATAAACAACAACAAGATCGTTTGTTAACTGAAGTCGTTGGACCCAATGCCATCGCAGAAATTGTCAGTCGATGGACGGGCATTCCCGTTTCGAAATTATCGCAAACTGAACGTGATCGACTTTTGCAATTGAGCGAACATTTACATAAAAGTGTCATTGGACAAGACGATGCCGTCGATAGTGTTGCTGAAGCTGTTCTTCGAAGTCGAGCCGGTCTTTCACGATCGAATCAACCGATCGGATCGTTCCTTTTCTTAGGTCCAACTGGTGTTGGTAAAACTGAATTAGCGAAAACTTTAGCTTTGGAATTATTCGATTCAACAAAATCAATGATTCGAATTGATATGAGTGAATATACGGAATCACATTCAGTGGCTCGATTGATCGGTGCACCACCGGGTTATGTTGGATTCGAACAAGGAGGTCAATTGACTGAAGCTGTTCGACGACAACCGTATTCGGTCATTCTTTTCGATGAAGTCGAAAAAGCTCATCCACAAATTTGGAATACTTTACTTCAAGTGCTCGACGATGGTCGACTCACCGATGGCAAAGGTCGAACTGTTGATTTTACCAATACAATTATTGTTCTAACATCGAACATTGGCGCACAATATATTCTCGAAGAAGTTGACAATCATCAAAGCAAACTATCTCAATCGATCAAAGATCGAGTCATGAAAGAAGTTCGATTACATTTTCGACCGGAATTCTTAAATCGTTTGGATGATATTGTCTTCTTTCAACCATTGACGATCAATCAATTATCATCGGTTGTTCATTTGCAATTACGTTCACTCGAAGCGCGTTTGAAAGAACAAGATATCACCATTTCTCTTACGGACAAAGCGATTCAATCGACTTTGAAGAAATCTTACAATCCAATTTATGGTGCACGACCATTGAAACGTTATCTTGAAAAATATATTACAACTGAATTATCGAGATTATTGATTCAAATGAAAATTCAACCACATTGTCATGTAACAATCGATACGGATGCCAATGATCAATTTACATTTCAAATTCAACAATTACAACGAACCAATTCGAATTCACCATCGAAACCAGCTTATAGTCGTCGACGAACTTATGAAGGTTTGGATGAAGAACCAATGGTGACTGATGATTTCGAAGAAGAAGAAGAATTCGATAATAATCAATTTTCGGGATATGACAATTCCAAACGAATGAAACAATCACCTCGAATTATCAAATAAATTGCATTTATGTATATTTGGCATTATTAACTCAGCAATAGAATAGATCATCTTTAAAACATATTTTACTGCTATTTTTATTCTTTTTCTTTTTTTTAAATAAACATATCAAATATGAATTGAACTATGAGTTTTAATCAGCTATTTGTTCTCTCTTCTAAATAACATCGTTCTACGCTGATGCACTTGACATATATACACGCAAGAAAAAAGAAGATTTTAATTTTTTTTAAATGGAAAATCTTTAACTAAGATAGGTGCAAAAGGATTTTGATTTTTTTTTACAAAATAAAAGGTACAGATATCGCCAACGTAGCCATAAAGAAGGATTTCTATGACTACTGCGTGCAGAATTATGGTTAATAGTGAACATCCTTTTATATCATTATATATGAAACAAACATTAGAGAGAGTTTTTAATAAATATAACTAAAAAGTCTACTAATTTTATTGTTTTCATCAAGTAATGAACCAAACCAATTGACTAGAAAAATTTTTTATTATTTTCTGCTGGTACAATTACAGGTTTATTTGTGTCCAATGTGATCGATCGTTTAAAAATGAAAACGTCATCACGTTTGCCAAAGAGTCCATACTTCAAATTCATTGAGTACGGTCTACCGTCGACTGAAAACCTTGAATATTACGAAGAATTTGTCACGTCAGTTGATTATGCTCGACGAATTCCTCGTTGGGTTGGTTATTCGTTATCACGTGATTATTTATCTCGATGTTCGTTTCAATCGACTAGTACTCGCACAAAATCCGAATTTAAAAGTCATTGTCAATCAACGCCAAAACAATTTCAAGCAACGAATCAAGATTATTTGGATTCAGGCTGGTCAAGAGGACATTTGGCACCGGCTGGTGATCATAAATATGGTACTCAACAGGGAATCAATGAAACATTTATCCTATCAGCAAATATTGTGCCACAAAATCTCGATAACAATGGAAATTATTGGTGTCGATTTGAATGGTTTGTTAGAGAATTAGCAAGAAAATTTGATTTCGTTCATATTATCACTGGTCCTCTGTTCATTCCATATGACAAAAAAACAAGTAAGAAACAGAAATAAATTCGATTTGTTGTAATTAGATCGATTTATTTTTATTTAGGATGTCGATACAGATCCGAACTTTCCTTCGAAAGAAATTTCGTATACAGTTATCGGTCACAATGAAGTTCATGTTCCTACACATTTATTTAAATGTATTTTAGCAGAGAATAATGAACACAAAAATACGACTGTTGGCTGTTTTGTTATACCAAACAAGCCAATCGATCGAAATCGTCCATTAACGGACTTTGCTGTACCAATCGAAGATGTTGAACGAAGATCAGGCTTACAATTATTTCGTCGTCGAATTCATACAAATTAATTAACGTTTTTATGTAATCAAACATCATGTGAACTAACTGGTCATGATAGAATGCCACCTGAACTTTTGGAACAAATTAGTTATACGCGAAAAATCAATCGATGTACTACACTCGATCAAGTCAATCAACTTTGGACTGAAGTCGAAAATAAAAAATACAAAAAAATCGATAATATATTGAAAGCAGCATACAACAAAAAATTAGGTGAATTAAATCAAAATGCAGTCTAAATTATGAAAACGACATAAACTAGATTCAAATACTCTTGTGATTGTTTTTTTCTTTCTGGTTTAATAAATACTTCTTAACTAATCGTGACGAAATAAAAACTTGAATTTATGACGTTCGTTTTTCTTTGTTTTGACATTTGTATTCATATATTAATTCGCACGAAAAAATCTTCGAAATACTTAGTATTGAAGTTTTTAAATCATGAACATATTTCTTTGAAGAAAAAGTTACATGAACCATAGTTTTTTGCTCATATCAACACACTCAAAGTCATTATCTTTTGTCTTTTCTTTTACATAAACAAAAAATCTAAACAATATAGATATTCGTTTTATCATCGTTCTCTTTTTTTGACAAGATTTCTTCTTCTTCTTCTTCTTCTACGTATTTATTTTATCAAACAACAGAGTACACTGAAGTTATAGATTCTTAGTTGAATGTTCTTTAAAAGTAAAATGTAAGTACTTAACTTAATAAATTGTGAATTGTTTATACAGTAGAAGGAATAATGTCTGTTTGTGATTTGCTTGTTTATCAATTGAAATAGATTATATATTCGTTGCTGCAAGGTGTGAAACCAATTGAGAAACAGCACTGTTTTGAATAGGTTCTTGTTGTAGCGAAGAATGAGAAGTTTGATTACCTTGTGTCATCCAGAGTGGCAAAACTGTTTCATATTCTCCACAATTCAGACAAAAACCTTCCCAAACATCGGATGTAACTTGAGTATTGCACCCTGAACATTTTTTCTCACTAGTTTCAGTAACACCACTCCACCATCGACTATTATTGTTCTGTCTTTGTTTAAATTTTTGTATAGCTAGTTCTCGCGGTTGTCGTATTTCGAGATGAGAACATCGAAATTCAAGAGGAAATTGATGAACTTTAATTTTTTCCAATGGAAAATTAATTTTGGAATATTTTCGTACAGTAACGTGCAGTTTATCATATGGTGTTACATCCCAATTCTTATCAATTACTCGTGCTTCTGTTTTGATTTTTATCAGCAATGATTGTATTTTGTTATAGAATACATTCAATTCAGGAGAATGATCAATAGGTAACACAATGAAAGGAATATCTTTCCGATTACCCCCTCGCTTTTCTCCTGAGAAACTTTTAATACTTGTAGTTCGAAATACAATCCTAGGAATAGACGGTATATCTTCCAAAGAAGGATCGAATTTTCTAAATACTTCCTCGAGTGCATCCGCTTTTAATTCGCTAAAAAATTTTGCAAGTGTTATATGAAAATAACCATCCCAAACATCAGCAAGTGTATATCCGAGACCATTTGTCGGCGCACATAATCCAAAATAATGATTAAACGCACCGATTCCACGAAATTCTTGTTTCAAATTTCCGTTGTTTGCTTGAATACCCATTTCTATCGGTTTCAATTGAAGATTGACAGCATAAGCTCTAGTTTCATAATCTTTCTCTGGTTCTAAACTTGCTGAAAGATCATCAAATGTTCGCTGAGCAGAATTATTGTAATTTCGACTATTCTCAGAGCGATAATTCTGATTATTATTGCCACGATGGAAGTTGCCTCTACCAAATCCTCGACTTCCATACGACTGACGAGAACCAGTTTGTGGACGAAAATTAAATCCGTTGTTTTTATTTTTCCCGTTGTTTTCCATTATTTTTTCTACAACAATGATATATATATTATACTAAAAACACATTTATGAAATCTATGTAGTATCGTTTCTTTTCATGTATCTCATAAAATAGAAAAGAAATTTGATATGGTGATAAGATAGCAACATTACCTAAGCTAATAAATCGAATCCTAATCTAGATAATTTTTGTTGTGTTCGAATCATTCGAAAATAGACTTTTGCTCTCTCTTATCTTCTGTTTCTAATGAAAGCCGACACATAGTGGGGAAATCTGTTGTTTTTTTTACTTCTAAGGTAAAAATAATGTTTGCTTAATTAAGTGTCACAATAGTGCTGCTATGCTGCCAAATGGATGTCAGAGATTCCTAGTTTAATTTTTATCGTTTATAGCTAGTTATTTTATGATGCAGAAATAGTATTACATTCAAATATATTCTCTATATCTTTTTCTCTTTTCGATCAAGACTAATGTGTGTTATAGTAAACAATGATTACCTTAACATAGGTTCTCTTTTTTGTATACTCAAAAAATGACTACGTCCTAGAACCGGTCAGTGTGTCCGACCCATCAAAGATTTTCTGATTTTCAGCTCGAAACATAATTTTTTCCTATGGTTTCATGGAAACATTAGTAATTAACAGTTTTCTCTAAGCTAATATTGTCTCATAGCTGTGACAAAACTCATACTATGATACACCATTCGATAGAGATTCGATCGGCTACAAAATGATATTAAATGGTATAAATATAGTGATGAGAGTTTTGTTCCGTACAACATATGTTTAATGCTGCCAAAACTTCATAAATTTAGACATAGATAGCATCGGAGTAAATTGCAAGTTTTTCTCACACTAGATAGAATTCTTCAGACTATTGTATGATGTGAAAATAAAGTGAAAAAATGTTCCTTTCGAAATTTCATCGTTCTGGTAGTTCTTGCAAAGACAGAAAAACTCATATATTCTGACACTTTAGCAAACCAAATATGCATTTTCTTAGAGTATAAGGATCATTTTGTAAATTAGACTCTAAAGCACAATAGAAGTAAAAACAGAAATTAACAGCAAAGCATGAGATTTCGAATTCGAATATAATTCAGCTGACAGCTAGATTACGACAATTATAAAATAATCGATATTTTACAACAACAAAAAAACTAGTCCAAATAAAATTTTAATTTTCGAACTCGAATTCGAATTTTCGAACAAAATTCTCTCACTTATTTATGCAGTTGGTTTGAAAAAACAAATTTTAAATTTAATCCGAACAATTTTTTTTAAATTTTTTCAAACGAACTGTGTAAATAAGTGAGAGAGCTTACTTCGAAAATTCGAATTCGAAAATGTTTTTTTTTTGCTTTGTCAAACAAACTGCGCAAATAAATCAGAGAATTTGGTTTGAAAATTCGAAATGAAACAGTGAAAATCTGAGTGAGAAGTAAAATTTTTTGAAAATATCGAAATTTAGAAAACGTGATTTATTCTCGAAGCCGAATTAAGCAGCTACTCAATTTTAGTGAAATTAACATTAAAATTTCGGCAAATTACTCCATAAGACAACATAATTGAGAAAAAAAACATATATGACAGAGATAAGATAAAATCTATTTGACTCATCTGTTATTGCCAAACTTTACTTTTTTTTTTAAAATGTGTTATCTTATTCTTTGATGAAACTCACTTATTCATATAGAGTATGACTAAACATATAATATCATTTGTTTTTTACGTTTTTTTTCTACAGATATTTCATCTATTCTTATTTTATTAGATATTGAGATGAATCATGTCCAAATAC
>ERZ778026.2773-NODE-2773-length-17227-cov-108.484976_pt1 | contig 17227 bp, 18 predicted proteins | sample MGYA00375756_ERZ778026 | MGnify/ENA primary metagenome ERZ778026 (study PRJEB29350, sample SAMN05389820) | bioreactor metagenome | isolation source: Ammonium sulfate bioreactor | place: South Africa: University of Cape Town | collected 2014-02-18 ... | reverse complement strand
GTTCAGGTTCAGGTTGAGTTCGATTTTCGGAAGAATCTTGTTGCTGTTGTTCTTCATCATTATTGTTGTTGTGTGCTGATGTGGAGGTTTGACTTACGACTGTTGCATACTGTGTTTTATTTTTAAGATTTTATTTTCGATAGATTCTAAAGAAATGTTTGTGATTTTGTTTTGACTTACATTTGCTCGTCGTTTGTTCATCATGATTCGATAGATTGGTTTGCCTAATAACATCCATGGAATACAAATAACAGCGAGTAGAATTAAAGCTGTTTGAAGAGCTTTTTGACCAGAATAAAATACCACCGAACTTTGAGGTTCTTTTGGATAACTAACCAATATCATGTTTATCAGATCTATACAAACCAAACAAAAACAAAAAACATCTTTTCAATGGACAATTCTCTCTTACGAATAAGTAATGCTGGTGCGTCGGTTGCCATACTTCCATCATAATGAGTCCATTTATAGAAAATCAAAACGATTAGATAGAAGAAAATGCACACTAAAAATAAGATTTGTGGAAGAAATTCTAAGTAAATTGCATGACGATGATTGAAATGTCTAACAAACAAAAATGTGAATTGATTTTGTTGAGAAAGAAAAAACAAACAAACGTACAAATGATTCCATAAACTCAGGCAAACACCGAAACCCATTTGAATAATTCCAATAATAATTGCAAATTTCATTTTAATCGAATTTGTAAATGTGATTTTATTTTCCGATAATTGCCAAACAGGATCCAAACCAATTGGATACGGTGTTCCCGAATACATTTGACGATATTGAGCAGTGCCACTGTAATTATACGGAGTTGGTTCTAAGATGACTGTTTCACTTCGATTCAATGTCGATTCACTACAAAAAACAAAAACAAAATCAACAAATCGAATTGAGATTTTTCAATTTGAAAAAATTTACTCGAATTTAACTCTCCATGCTGAACCGAAAATATTCATTGATTTCGAGAAAATATCGTTATAAATTATTCCGGTATAGATCGAAAATAATCCCATTAGTAAAATAATATATCGTCCGCCGAAGAAAATCGTCCAAACTTCTTGATTTCGCCATTTATCTTTCAACGAACGTTCTTTTAAAACCATCCAAAGTCCGAATAAAGTCATAATTAAACCGTGACCCGCATCACCAAACATCACAGCGAATAGAAATGGAAATGTAATGACAACAAATGGCATTGGATTGATCTCGCGATACGTTGCAACACCGTAAGCATCGACTAAATTTTGAAAACCTTGAGTAAATTTATTTAATTTATGATGCGTTGGCGGTTGTTCGCGAGTCATCATTCGATTTAAAACCGATGAAACTGTTCCGCCACCACTTGCTTCCTTTACAATTCAATTTCAAATATGGAAAAACAATCAAAGAGAAAGATGAAACTCACCGATCCTTTTCGTAAAGCTAATTGAATTCGATCGAGTTCGGAAACCGGTGCCCAACATTCGGCAATCAAACATTTTCTCGCGACATCATTGTTAAACATATTCATCGTATGATAAATAGCTTTGATTTTTCTGACTTTAATTTGCCATGTTCGAAGATTTCTCGATGTGGCTGCTAAAACTCTCGAACGATGATCTTGAGTTTGACTGAGAACAACAGTCAGATCTTCGAGACGTGTCATTACGCCCATGGCTAATTCACGACGTTCGTGAGGATTCTCCGGACATGGATAGACATTTGCACGGAAACCTTCGCAAATCTTTTGAACACGAGTTTTCAATTGTTCACCTTGGAAAAACACGACGAATACTGTCTTATGAACTTTTTCACCCTAAGCAAAACGAAAGATTAATTGAAGAAAATCAAGTTTTGGAAATGAACAAACCGAAACAGGATCTTCGATGAGATCGGGAATTTCGGCTTGTTTGAGAAAAACATTGCCTCGACAAACACGCCATAACATTCGTTCGAATGCAACGATACGTTCACGTGGAACAACACCCGTAATAAATCTAAATCAACCAACACAACAACAACAACATTTATTCAATTCAATTTAATTCTCAAAAAAGAAAAGCACGGGGGGACACATGGAAAACAGACAACCAGCTAAGCAAAAGCCGAATTCAATTCTATTTTATCGACTAATTTTACCCAAGTTTCATTCCCGATGTTGTTGTTGTTGTTTGTCCACCTAATTCAATTTCATGTTCACCAGTTACATCTTCTAAAATGCCAACAGGTGGATTCGATTGAGCCTTTAGAAAATAAACAAACAAAGAAGAAAGAACATGCCAATGTGTTTTTTTTTACAATCAAGAAAATCAATTTCAAGCAAAAGCTAAAGCAAACGAGCTGTGCAATGGTATGTGTGTCCCCCGTTTTGTTAGAAAAATCAATTTGAAAATCTACCCTAGTTTATTATGAGTGATCATCGAATATTCGTGTAGCAGTTGAATTTGATCATCGTCCGATTCCCCCTGATTATTACGCTGGCGTGCTGGTGCAAATGCCATTGCTGCCTAATTTTACAACTCGTGTCATTTTATTTTTAGAAAGCAAAGCTTTTGCTTGAAAAAGAAAAATCTTTCCTTTTTTTTTTCGTTTCTACGGAACTTACATCGTCGAAGAATGTTTGTGTCATCGTCAGATTATGTTTTAATTCGGTTAATTCGTTGTAATTTCGAAGTAAAGCATCGGCATTCGTATTGATTTCTTTGAGTTCGTGATCTAATTTCTCAAATGTTGCCTAAACACAGAAAACAAAAAAACGAATATTGAGAATGAATCGATCGATGTGAATGAATCTACTTCGAGATCGATCATTTCTCGAGGTTTAGGCGCATCGGGATTATCCTCGGGATCGTAGATTGGTAGATCGTCTTTTTTGATTTCTGTTTCGAGAAAACGAAGTTTTCGTTCCATTTCTTCGCATCGTCGAACTTCATTGACGAATTTCCGTTGAAATGAATTGACATTCGGATTTAAATCACGAAATTGAACAATTCCTAATTCTCCTAATTCCGAAATACATGAATAGGCCGCATCCGGTTGTAAGAAGAGCTGACATAGAGTCATTTCTTCACTTCGAAAGATCGTACTCATCACTCGGCTTGACAAATCAAAAAAGAACACAAATATCTAAATGAAAATCAATAATTTCTCTAGTTATCGTTTCGATCACACGAACGAGAAAAAAAATTATTATCAATAAAGATTCCATCTTATGAAAAAATCTAAATGGCCTCCTTTTTCTATTCATCATCATTCAGCATTCAATAAATAGAAGCGACACGACGTCGACAATAACAACAAATATTTTTTTTCTTATTCTTCTTCGTCATCATCATCATCAATTTTTTATACCAATCAAAAACACGTCGGTTTTACGACAGATGGCACCAGTGTTTACCATATATTAATCATATTATTCGATGTGATATGTCATATCATCAAATGGATTAATAATAAAAGAATATTTTATTTCGAATAAAGGTCTTTTATGTATTTTAATGACTTACATTTGTTCATTACTTCGAAACATATTTATGAGTTATATATAGTTACACTTGTGATTTGGTTGATTGATTTTCTTTTTCATTTGATGTTTTTCAAGGATGTGTTTCGATAGAACAGAACAAAATCTGTTGAAGAAGATCGATATTGACATTGTGGAATGAAATTTAAAACGGTTTTTATCCACAAAGAAAATTGCAAAATATCGTTAGTTGCTCACGCCTTTAAATACATCGACAAATCCATGAGATTATCATTTCATACGAAAACATATCTTTATGTCAATTAAATGTCGTGAATGCAACAATGTTGCGCCTAATCAAACCGCATTTTTAACTTATGAAATATGTGCTAATAAATCAATGATGATTTTTTAGAAAGTGCATTTCTAGCTGAAAAATACAATGATCAACGATACGAATGTGTCAACAATCATTCTGGAAATTGGATTGCTAACATTCAAAATATTCGATAATGTCATTTCTAAAAATTTTTCAATAATTACTTTTTTCAATTGAGATATGAATATTAAACAAGAATCATGAATAAGAAAATGTTACGTTACTTATGTATAGATTAGATATAGAATGTACAGGTAAGAATAAGTAAGCAATTAGAGATTCTACCAATACTTTCATTTCATAATGATCTTGATCTTTGTGCCTCTTTCAATATCAACTTTTCTTAAAACTTAATCAATGTCCTATATAAGCAGGACGACGTAGTATTCTTTAGAATCAAAATCTATTTTAATCAGCTGCCTTCTCTATCCGCCCTTGGATCGAGTGGAATTCTAATCCTAAATTTCTTTTTATTATTTATTTCCGACAAACCATATATAAAAAAAAGAAGAGAGAGAAAGAAGATTATAAGAAGAAGTAGTGTCAATCATCGTGCGAAATAGCATATTTTGAAGTTGCACAATGACCTATTCGAATGCGTGTATCATAATTTGATTGTATAGTACACATAAAGATGGTCAATTAAGACGACTTCGTTTCCCATATTTTACGTCTTCATTTGTAAATTCTTTGAATTTATTTTGAAAGTTTCACCGTTGACCACTTGCCAGTTTTTTGTATTGAGTAAATACTTATCATCTTCTAATTCTTCAATGTTTTTTGGTGGCGTTTGCGTCAATATCAACCCAGGGTGATCAGATCAATACGGTCGCCGTAGCGATACACAACGATAGCGTATATGGCCATTTTCCGCAGTTTACAGTCGCATTTTATCGTAAATGTAAAGTAGAATGTATTTGCTACAGATTCGAGTAGTTTTCGCCTAGAATCGTTTGACAATCTGTTTCAGTTAAGATCACTTATTGTGCTAAGTAGAGTTCGACGAGCTCTACATGGACCGTAAGGCCTGTTTCATCGGAATTAGATATTTTATTCTGAAAAAGAGCAAACACAATAAAAAATTATTTGTTGTTTTTTTTTGCAAATCAAAAACCGTTGTAGAAAGAAAAACACTTTTTCGAAGATAATAGATTACTTAATCTTGTTTATCGGTATAAGGAAACGTTTAAATGTATTGTTCGGATAGAATGGTAGTTAAGTCGACTCTTGCATTTTGTCGACAAATACTCGATATAAGTCCTGTCTCATGATTTCGAACAATCGAATCTGATGAAACTTGAATAAATCCATCATTGCATATATCCATTCGATGTAAATCATCTAGAACTTGATTCGATCCAAAATAAGGATGTTCAATAACTTCTCCTTTGAAATGATGACCAAGAGTAACACATTCGGCACCATTGATGATCATTATATGACCAATATCAAGTGCAAAATTATAAACTTCATCACATTCAATGAACGTTTGTTGTCTAATATCATGAGGGAATATCCATTTATCATTGATACGAATTGGATGCCATGGTGTTATAACTAAACCATTGTCAAAGACGACCATTGGAGCTCTTTTAGTTTTTCGTTTGATTTGAATTGTATAATTAACTGTTGCAATTTGTTCGTTCGATGTTCGAACAAGATCACCTTTACGAATATGTTTGACTTGTTTTGTTGATCCATTTGCTAATTGTACAAGACAATCACCGGCAAAACAACCATCATACTCCTCCTCCTCGTCGTTGTCTTCATTATTCGACGATGATTCGTCTGGATTTCGTTGATCATAAATACGTTCACAATCTTCTGAACAGAATGTGTCATTGTAGCCTGAAGTTTCATAGTAAAATCGTTCACATTCTCTGCATTCTAAACGAACATCAGTATTTGTTCTTTTGATAACTACATCTTTTCTTTGTCGAATTGAAATTCCTTTATTACAATCGATTGATTTTGTTTCAACATCAATGAAATCATTGTTAGATTTTTGTAATTGTTCTAATTTTTGTTTACATTCATTGATTTGACTTTGCCATTGTTGAATATCTGATTCAACATAATCATTATTCGATTGATTTGCTCTTAATTCTTGTGCCATGGATTCGAATTTGTCTTTCAAAATATCTTTTTCTTCATTAATAATTGAATGAAGACGTGCCTTGTTTTGTGCAACAATTTCTTTAATATTTGCAATCATATCGTTTTCCCAATCATCAATAACTTTGATGAGTTGTGATAATTTCAAATTTTGTTGATTATTTTCATTGAAAAGTGTTTGTCTAACGATGTTATGTTGTTGAATTAAATCTTCGAAATCTTTGTCAAGTAATTTTCGATGTTCGAGATGATGATCTTTGCAGAAAGGTTTCAAACATCCCATACACATCACACTGCCTTTTTGTTTTTTTCTCGATTGACTACATGTGTAACAATCATTTTTATTCGACATATTATCTAAAACAAAAAAAAACGAAACAATTTTTTTATGATTTTTGTTCTTCATAAGTTCAACAATTCGATAAAATTGGTTTTGAAATGACAAAGATCGCTGATTTGATAGATTCTCCAATTGTTTGAATAAGAAAATTCGGAGACAATCGAATTCGATTGCGAATCAATTTCAATGATTGTCGAATGATTGGCATCAGTAAGAAGAATATTTTGATTTTGAATTTGAGTTGCATCTTGAAGCCAACTGATATCTTCGAGAGTAATTGTTTTAACGATTTGAAAATGTTGATTAAGAAGAAGAATTTGACTTTGTTTTGTATTGCAAAGCATGAATTCGATTTCAGTTTGTTGATTCGATTGAAAACGTTGAATTGCATGTGGACATTTCAAATGTGAAAGAAGAACAATTGTTTCGCCAGTCGAACGATTGATTTTAACGAGTAAACCTTGATGAAATAATGTGGCTAAATAATATTCTGAATCAAAAATAATTGCTGAATTAACATGTGTTGTTTGATGAAGAGTCGGATAATTGTAAAGATGATGATCAAAATCTCGTTGTACAAATCTTAGTTGACCTTTTGGAGTGGTGGAATATCCATGTTCAGTTGCATACCAATCTTCGATGATCTTGTTTTGAGAATTCAAATGAAGAATCGCATCGATTCCTGTACTTGTAACGAGAAATGAATTGTTTTCTGTTCGATGAAGACTATGCAAATCATTAAATGATCGATTTTCAATTCGTTTGATTTCTTTTCGTTGAATGAGATCAATGATACTGATAGAATTCAAACGATTATTTGCAATATATAAATAATGATCTTCAATGAAAAATCCCGATGGAGTATCGAGATCTAATGAATAAACAATTTCTTTGTTTGTCCAATTGATAATCACAAATTTGCCTCCTAATTCCGGTTCAAATCCAATTTGATTTGCTTGTAAATCATTGATACCTTTTCCTGTTCCCGTTGATTTTGAATTTTTCTTCGAATTCTTTTTCCAATGTTGTTTCAATACATCAAATTGATCAGTTAAAAAACTTGCGGCAATATAAATGCAATCATCACTTTTTCTTGACGATGATTTTAATAGAAGACGAATTCTCTCGAGTAAACTTCTTTTCAACGAAAATTTCTTTTCTTCAATTTGAAAAATCTTAATAAAATCTTTGAAATAATTGTCAATCATTTCCATTTGATCAGATTTTAATTGTGCAAAATATTGTTCAAGTTCTTCTTTCGATGAATTCAATGAAATTTTAGTTTCCATTTGAGGTAATTTTGGTATTTCGATCATTGTTAACGTTCGATTATATTGATTGAGTAATAATGAGCTAATAAAACAATACAAAGATTGTTGATGTTCTTCAATCAAAATCAAATTGATATCCAAATAAATAAGATTCGTTATGACGATGAGAATATTCATTAGATCTGATGCTCGAAACTCATCGATCGTCGATTGTTCGTTACATTTTTGCATTGACTCGAGTATTTCGATAATTTTAATTGAAGAAGATAATTCATGGAAATATTTTTGATATTCTTCAGTCGGAAAAATGTCATTTAATTTGATTATTTTGCCAATATTTAATTTGAATTCATTTTCAAATGTTTTTTGATTAAGTATTACAAATGTTTTATTGGATTTATTTAATAAATTAAGAAGAAGAATCGTCGGAAAATTATCGATTTGAAGTTGATCGAGAGAATTTATATTCCATAAAATATTTACATTTTCCAAATCTCTCGGAAGTTGTTCTTTGATTTTGTTGAGTTTCTCTTCGAAATTCTGCATATTTCAAATAGTCGATTTCTCTTTCTTGATAAGAAAGAAACGAAAATAAGTCACATGGCTTTATTATTTTTATTGATAAAACTAGATGACACAAGAAAATTCTCTTGAAGTTTTTTTTGTTTCTTTAAAATCATCTTTCAGTGTACAGCGACATCGTAGTATAATATATCAATATACGATTGTCAACCAATGTGAATTCGAAATAAAGAATAACATTGAATGAATTTGTTTGAAATATAATGATTATATTATTTCATACATTACCACTCGACATAATCTATCGAATATTAGATCATTTACATGATCAAGACTTATTTCTTTCGGCAAGAAATGTTTGTCAACGATTGAATATCATTCTTGATTCATATCAAAGATTTAACGTAATTATATTGACATTTCAAAACAATTCTTGTTTTTGTTTCCATAGACACTTACAAAACTCAACCTTTGGACTAGAAATATTTCTACTGAAACTGCTCGATGTCTTAGTGAAGTATTGAAACACAATATGGTAACTTATGATTTACATTATACTCATACGGTTTTCATTATTGTAGACACTTACATATATCGATTTTAACAGTACTATAATTCAGCCAGAAGCTGCTCGTCAGCTTAGCAAAGCATTGCAATACAATACAGTCATTTACAATCTCTATCTTAAGTCTTAGAAAATGTTCATATTTTTATTTTGTATAGAAAATTACGCATTTGGATCTTAGTTGTGTCATTTTTGGAATTGAAAGTATTCGATATTTCAGTGAAGCATTGAAACACAACACAGTATTTTGACATTAATATATAAAAACTAATCATGATCTTCGTTTCCATAGAAACTTACATATCTTAATCTTGAATCTAACAATTTTAAAGCGGAAGTTGCTCGGTATCTTAGCGAAGTTTTGCAACAAAATACAGTAAACTTATTCTCATCTGTGATTACATTTGAAACAAATATGAATACTTATCTTTTCGATAGACTCTTATGCAGCTCAATCTTCGTTACAACTATATTGGACATGAAGGCAGTCGATATCTTAGTCAAGCATTGAAATACAATACAGTCAGCTTTCAAATTCTCTTTCACTTCGATGAAATATTATTATTTCTCATTTTTGTAGACGCTCACACACCTCAATCTTGCAAATAACAACCTAGGAGATGAAGGTGCTCGGTATCTTAGTGAAGCGTTACAACAAAATACAGTCATTTTACATCTGGATCTTCATTTTTAACAAATATGTTTACTTTTCTTTTCATAGGCACTTCTACAATTGAATCTTCGATATAACGACATTGAAGATAAAGGTGCTCAATATTTGAGTCATGCATTACAACAAAATACAGTAAATCGAATTTTATCATTACAGTTAGATGCGATGGCAGTATTCTTTTCTTCAACAGACGCTTACAGAATTCAATATTGATTGTAATAAGATTGAAAATGAAGGTGCTCGACATCTTAGTCAAGTATTCAAACATAATACAGTAACTTAACTTTCCAATCTCTTCTTCATTTTGATCAAATATGATTACCTGTCATTTTCCCAGACACTTACACAATTTAGTCTCCACCATAACAATTTTGGATCTGAAGGTTATAAACATTTGAGTCAAGCATTACGATATAATACAGTTATTTTATGTCGATATTTTGATTTCTAACAAATATTCATGTTTGGATTTTTAAAATAGAAATTGACAAAATTGGATTTATCATCTAGTGCGATTGAAGATGAAAGTGCTCCATATCTTGCTGAAATCTTACAACGAAATATAGTAACATTTCATTTGCTATTGTATTCGAAATTGATAAAAATCATTCTTTCTTTTTCGATAGACACTTACAGAATTCAATCTTTATTTGAATAAGATTGGAAATGAAGGTGTTCGCCATCTAAGTCAAGCTTTGAAACACAATACAGTCACTTTTCATCTATATATTCATTTCGAACAAATAGTTTTCCATTTTATTTTCATATAGACATTAACAGAACTTAACTTGGGCTATAACGAGATTCACGCTGAAGGTGTTCGATATATAAGTGAAGCATTGAAACACAATACAGTCACTTTTCATCTACATGTTGATCTCGAACAAATAGTTTTTCATTTGTTTTCATAGACATTAACAGAACTTCATCTTTCCGATAACAAAATTCATGCTGAAGGTGCTCGATATCTTACTGACGCATTCCAATACAATCAAGTCAATTTATATTTGATCATTCTCTTCTAATAAAAACATCATCACTCTTTCTTTTCATAGACACTGACAACGCTTAGACTCACGTCTACCATGCTTGGAAGTGAAGGTGCTCGATATCTTAGTCAAATATTACGACAAAATACAGTTACTCTTCATCTACATACTGATTCATAACGAATATCTATGCTTTTTGGTTTTTGTAGAAACTTACTGAGCTTGAAATTGCTGATAACGCAATTGGAGAACAAGGTGTTCGATATCTTAGTGAAGCATTGAAGCTAAATACAGTAAATGATCAGTGTCTGCTTGAATTCTAGAGAAAATGTTGGCTTTTTTGTTTGATTTAGTCACTTACAAAACTTGATCTTTCTTTTAATGAGATTCAAGATGAAGGTACTCGACATCTTAGTCAAATGTTCCAGTACAACACAGTAATAATCTTTCAAATATTCTTTTAATACTCTTAGATTTTTCTTTGATTTGATTAGACAATTACAGAACTTCGTCTCATTGACAATAATATTGGCGAAAAAGGTTTAGAATATCTTAGTCAAGGATTAACATCTAATCAAGTCATTTTCTATCGAATAATTAGATTCTATTGAACAAATATTATTTTTGATTTGCTTAGACACTTAGAAAACTTGATATTAGCTCTAATGGAATCAGTTATGAGAATGCGAGATATTTTATTCATGCATTACAACACAATACGGTTTTATTCTATTTACCTCGTTGAATTCTATTAAATATCATTGATTCTTTCTTTGTATAGATGCTTGCACAAGACGGAGGAGAAGAAGATTTAGCTGGGATCATTTGGTGATTTACACGACACAAGCAAAGTTGTATATATTTATCTTGTTCAATGAAAAAAGAAAATAGTTTTGTTTTTATTTTGAATTTAGAGAAAAACATCCACACTATAACGATCATGAGAAATTCTCTCGAGAACTTTTCCAGCTTCTACTTCATCACAATTTTTGCATTCTGAGATAATCTTAATAAAACATGATTTTACTGAAGTACCTAATTTCTTTGCACTTCCACATGTATAAAAACGTGCATTCTCATGATATAATTTTGCAATATCTTGTCGATCTTGCCATAACAAATCTTGTACATATTGTTTTTCTTTACGAGAGAAAGCCATTTGAATTTGTACAGCACCCAATTTCGACCATTTATCAAGTTCATTAGCATAGAGATAATCTTGATCGGATCGACAACCAAAATACAGAATTGCAGAGCCCACTTCTCGACCACAAGCTAATTGTGCTGCACGTTCTTGAATAAAACCACGAAATGGTGCGATTCCTGTTCCAGCAGCAATCATTACAATCGGAATTTTTGTATCTTCAGGTGGATGAAATGTAATATTACTTGGACGAACACTACATGTAATTCGGTCACCTTCTTTTAATTTAGCAAGATAATTCGAAGCAACACCAAAATATTGACCATGTCCACTCAAAGCTGGACTATTGAGAACATCGATGGTTAATGTAACAACATCTGTATTCCATAGAGGTGAAGATGAAATACTATATTGACGAATTCGAAGTGATGGTAACATTCGAAGATATTGAGCAAATGTTAATTGACACGATGGATTCAATTCTAAAATATCCAAAAGACTAATTCGTTTGTCGAGAATTTCTTGTTCGTAGACATCTCCAACTAGATTAAGTAATTTCTTTTGTTCGTTTTCATCTTCACAAAGATTGGCAACAGTTTCCAATTGTTTTTTAGTAATCGGTTGAGTTAATTCGACATAACCACTAAGAACGTCAAAAGCACTAACAGGATGATTGGTTGGTAGGAATGTTTCTGTTGTTGAAACGATTTTAATATGTGTATCAGTTGTTAATTTAAAGTGTTTGAGAACTCGAGTGACAACCTCAATTGGATTTGTTGGTAAAACAGCGAGATAATCACCTGTTCGATATGTTTGTCCTTCGGGAAGTTTGATTTCTAAATGTCGCTTTTCTGGTCCAAGAGAACTTGCGTTGACTAAAATTTCATTTCGTTGAACAATTCCAACTTGATTAATTTGTCCGAGATTTCTTGTTGATTGAACAATTTCGATGGTTAATTTTTCTTCACTGGTTACATTTTGACCGTTGGTTTCTTTTCGAAGAACACGAAAGAGTTTCTCTTTCCATGAATCAAATGAACCAAAGAAATCTCCGGCAGCATCGGCTTCACCTCGTTCAATAATTCGGTGGCCACCACATTCCCCGATAGTTTCATCAATAAATTTTGGTATCTTCTGATAAGTATTCACCCAATCATGATGTCCAGCACCAAAAACAGCATAATTAACATTTTTTAATGTTGGTTTCGTTTGAAGATAAGCAACAAATTGTTTAGCATTGTCACATGGTTGACCTTCATAAGAAGCTGTAATAATAATCACTGGTTGATCTGTTGGAATTAATCCAACAGCAGAATCAAGTGTAGCAACTGTTGCATTATAACCAATAAGTGGTGCTTCTGTTGCAATATTTCGTGCAAATGATTCACATGAACCTGAATTACTACCATAAAAAACTGATAATGGTTGAATAGTCTTGGTTGTTTCAGCATTCAGTGTATTTGGTTTGTCTGTTGATTTGACTGATGTAATTGTATTGAATGATAATTCAACAGGTTGTCTTGATCGAACACGTATTTTAAGACCTTCAGGTTTAATAGTTAATGTTTGTTTAATGCGAAGATCATACGAAGGATCAACGAATTCGATATTAAAATGTTTGAGAACCAAAGCCAGAGCTAAAAGACTTTCTTGCCAAGCAAATGGTCGACCAATACAAGCTCGTTGTCCATTTCCAAATGGTTTCCATGCATTCGATGGAAGTTTTTCAAAACCACCATTCAACATTCGTTCAGGAAGAAATTGTTCAGGTCGATCCCAAACTGTTGGATCACGATGTAATCCAGGTAAATAAACGAGAATCGTATCATCTTTAGTGATTTGATAATCACCAGGAAGAATGATACGATCTTCTTTCGGTTGTAAACTAAATAAAGGTGCTGTTGGTTGTAATCGAAGTGTTTCTTTTAAAATTGCATCGATATATTTCAATTGACTTAATGTTTCAATTGTAATTTCATCAAATTGATCAACTTCAGCTTGTGCTTTTTGTAAAGTTTGAGGATTTTTCAAAAGAAAATACGTTGCAAATGAGAGTAGACCTGATGTTGTTTCATGTCCAGCAATGAGAAATGTAACCATTTGATAACGAATATTTTCATCCGAAAGTTGATAACCTGTTTCGGGATCTTTTCCATGAATCATTCGATTCAATAGATCATTGACATCATTGGGATTTTGACGTCGTTCTTTAACAATTTCATCACAAAGATCATGTATAAACTGAATATTTTGATTATATTTCCGTGTTGTTGCCATCATCAAAGCATTTTGCAGAGTCAATCGTCTTGCTCGTCGACCACTTTCGAGAAGAACATCGACCATAGCATCAACAAAATGATGCATTTGTTTTTCATAGAAACTATTAAATCGATAATTAAAACTACATAAAGCAATTGTATCCAATGTCAATCGAGTAAAACTATCACAAGCATCGATAATTTCTCCTTGAAATCTTTGCCAACGAAGAATTAATTGTGAAGCAATATCGATCATCGATGGAAACATATCTCGAATAGCTTGAGGACCAAAAGCAGGCATGAGAATTTGATGTGCTAATTTCCAATTTGGTTCTTGTGTATGTGCTGTAAAAAGACCATCGCCTGCAATAGCTCGAATTTCGACTAATGGTCCACTGACTTTCTTATCGAATTTGGATTGATCACAAACAAAATTGACTAATTGTTGATTGGAAATAACAATGAGACTTCGTTGAAAGATTGTTATTCGATAAATGGATCCATACAGTTTTTGTAATCGTTGTAATGATTCAGAGAAATGATCGGAATCGACTTCTTTTAAATTTCCAATGAGAAATGATTCAACTGGTTGCGGAATTGTTTTTGTCATTATTGAAAAAATCAAATTGTACAATTGTCAATCACATACGTATTTATATATCGAATATTTTCTTGCGTTCTGTCAGCACCTTTGAAACGTATTTTGCATTCGAAATGTACTTCGTGTATTTTTTATTCTTAAACATCATCAATACGAAGAAAAAAAAACATCATCGATTTCAGAGAATTTGCTTGAGAACATCGTTGAAAGTCAGTTTGCCTTGAATTCGAATAATATTAGGATCATTTGTTTTCGTCCAACCGATAGTATCATCGTCAATACTTCGATGTAATTCAATCATATTAGTTACAGTTGATTTTGACCAACCGAGTTTATTTCCAAGATTTTCAACCATTTCATCTGTCATTGATGCAACTTCAACTGGTTTTTGTAAAAGATCACCAACGATTTTAGCAACATCATTTGGTGAATAAGTTTGTTGAGCTTCTAATTCAATGATTAATAATTTGTTAAGTTCATTTGAAGGTTTAATCATATATTGAGCAGCAACACGAGCAATATCATTCGTTGCAATATACGATGTTTTCTTATTTAATCGTTGGAAAATAGTTCCGATAACAGGTGAATATCCAGCTTTGAAAGCAGAAATCGAGTCCAACCAATTCTCCATAAATGAAGCAGCTCGTATAAAAACAATTTGCGATGTTGTATCCTTTAATTGTTCTTCTAAAATATGAGCTGTTAAAATATTTCCTGTTTTTGTTGGTTGTTCAGCTCCCCAAGAACTCAAAACAACAACTCGTTGAACTTGAGCTGTTTGAATGACTTGAGCAAATGCTTGACTAACTTGTCGTGCTGATTGAAACATATCCGATCCTTGAACATCAGTTGGATTCATCACGAAAACAGCTTTTGCACCTTGAAAAGCTCGAGTCAATGCTTGAGCATCGTAGAGATCAGCAAGAGCTACATCGATGTTTCTTGATCGAAATGATTCGGCTTTTGTTTCTGATCGAATAACAACACGAATTGGAACTGATTCACCAAGAAGATAATCGACGAGAGCAGAACCAACGTGACCGGTTGCACCTGTTACAACGTAACTCATTTTTATTTACTTTTTTTGCCTCGTGCAATTCAATTTATATACTTATTGTCGTTCTCTTTCCTTTGAAATGATAGAAATCGGCCACATGCGTACTTTTCGTACGGCCAGACCGTGTAGAATTGAGTTTTATTTTATTAAAAGCAAAAAATCAAAGTCACGCGCAGTGTTTTTGTTGTTGTCTGAGAGGAGAAAGAGAAAGTCATTTGTTTTCTTTTCGTTTTCGTTGACGTTTATCTTTTGATTTGTCGGGAAATAAAAGTTTATCATGAATTTGATTTTGTAAACAATAAACAATTAAATCTTCACAAGCGACAGAAACTTGAATTCGTTCCAAATTCGCTTCTATTCTCAATTGTTTGACTAACTTTTCTAAATCGGATTTATTCGACATCACTTTTGTTTTACAAAAAATAATAACAATTCAAATAACTATTTGTAATCGAGTGAACTTACGTTAACGTCCAAAATGAATCTTATTAGCAGATGTTGTTGCGAACAATTTCAGTCCGATTCTTGATTAAGTATAACGTTGACATTCCTAGACATAAGTCAACACAACAACGAGAGAAAAACACCGTCAATCAACATAGATTTTTCTATTTTATATATTTATTCTTCTTTTTTTTCTTTCTTATTGACAAACTTCTCACATAATCTGTCCCATTCGGGCGTGTTTTTCTCCAAATGGGTTTAGATTTAATGAAATCGATCAACCGTATCACTTCGTCTATAAAAACAACACCTGAAAATCGACAACGAGAAGAGAACTTACATCAAAAGGTTCGAGTTACTTATTTAGCAAATATTCGATTGGAATTCTTTTTTTTTTCTTTTTAAGAATTAAATTTACTTACAAAAACATCGAATCTCAGTGTCAAAGGTAATTTCATTTTGTTTCTTGTTTTGTAAATTGATTTTGTTGTTGTCGTAAATAGAAGTTCAAGAATGGTACAAGGTTTGTTCCGAGAATATTTCATAGCGAAGACAAAACAAATCATTTTAGGAATTTATTGAAAAAAACTCATCGGGTAAATTCGATAAAACTGAATTTACTCAAGTTTATAAAAAAAACTTTCTCCAAAAGAAACAGATGAAGGTGTCAACAAGTAAACTTTCATTTTGATTCTTTGTTTTCCATTGAAACAAATCAATTGGTTTCTCTCATACCAGAGCTTTTACTGTAGCTGATAAAAATGGTGATGGATCACTTGATTTCAATGAATTTCTTCTTTCTATTGCCGTTGGAGTTCACTCAGCTACTGCTGATGAACGACTTCCGGTTATTTTTGACTTATGGGATGTTTCCAATGATGGACTACTCGATGTTAATGAATTAGCTCATTTAATTTCAGCTATGGTAAAAACCGAACAATTGTTTCGATCGAAATGAAAATTGATTTTTGTTTTTAGTATGATCGTGCTCATGTGAATGATCGTCAAGGTGATAAAAACCCAACGACTCGTGCAAAAGAAATCATCAAAAAACTCGACGCTAGTGGAGATAAAAAATTAATTTTAGATGAATTCGTTAAAGGGTAATTCAACTTTCCAAATCAAAATAGATTTTGTGATTGTTTTTCTTTACAATTCTAGATTAAAAGGTGATGAAGTCATCGCTGGTCTTCTTGCGCCGAAATAATAGAAGAAAATCAGTTTTTTTTCTATTGATCGAATAAATTATTTATGTAGAAATTGATTTATTAGTTCGTTATAAAGTTCGATATATTTCTGATGAAAATCGATCCATCGATGAGATTCAATTGCGATTAAATCTTCGTACAGATAATTAGCTTGAGCGAAATCATTGATTCGACCGAATGATTTAACTTGAATACCGAAATAGATCAATCGAA
>ERZ778026.2753-NODE-2753-length-17358-cov-9.796105_pt1 | contig 17358 bp, 30 predicted proteins | sample MGYA00375756_ERZ778026 | MGnify/ENA primary metagenome ERZ778026 (study PRJEB29350, sample SAMN05389820) | bioreactor metagenome | isolation source: Ammonium sulfate bioreactor | place: South Africa: University of Cape Town | collected 2014-02-18 ... | reverse complement strand
CAGGCAAGGAGTTCCCAAAGGCCTTCGACGTGCCACCAAACATTCGAGGCTTTGGGGTGTATCCCGCGGTGACTCTCAAGAACGCTGAGATGTCCTTCAACTTTGGCGCCACTCCCTTTCGCTATCCACCTCAGGTGCCATTCGTTGGAGTGTCGGTATGGGAGCTGGCAGCTGGCAAGCGTAGCATCTGCGCTGGCACGCGGTCGTGGCTAATACCGAGGCGGATATAATGTGTAGGAGGCACTCAAGAACGTGCGCCACTACTCGAGCGCTGAATCGCGACCCTCAGCACGACCTGGTGCAGCAGGTGCAGCGGCTGCAGCGTACGTTACTGCCTCTCAGTGCGCCTCTGCTGAAACTTACCAACCAGCTCCAATGTACCTTGTGCGCCAGTCGAAAACCCTTGATCCTCGTGCTCGAACCGTCGCAAGAGCTCGCTGACCAAACACATCAGATGCTGTCAACGTTTGTCAAGTATCTGCCGGCTCCCATTCCTCGCTCGGTGCTCATCGTCGGTGGCCAGTCAGCGGCACAGCAAGTCGAGGAGCTCAAGAAGGGGGCCGATATCGTTACCGCAACGCCTGGCAGGCTGCTTGGTACGTTACCTACCACAATCACACACCCCCAAGGCCGTACTAAGCGCGACGATCTCGGTGTAGATTTGGTCGAAACCTCGCGAATCGACCTTTCGAACGTTCGATTCTTTGTGCTCGACGAGGCCGATAGCCTGCTTGACCAAGGCAGCAAGGACATGGTGATGGCGATCTTCCGATCATTGAATACGGCCAACAAGCTGCAGACGCTCATGTTCTCAGCGACGTTGCACTCGCCCGAAATTGGCACGCTGGCTGAGGAGATTTGTCGGTTCCCGACATGGGTCGACCTCAAGGGCAAAGACTCAGTTCCTGAGGTAGGTTGGCTTGGCTTGGCTTGGCTTGGCTTGGCTGCTTGTTGCATCCCATCGTACTGACCGGTGATTGATTGCATGTCGACAGTGCGTACACCATGCGCTTGTACAATGTGACCCGACCAAGGACGAGTCGTGGCAGACCTGCACGGGTCCCACCGATGGCATTCACAAGGGTTCGTCTAGTTGCCGCCACCATCGTCCACTCCCGTTTCCCTCGCTGAAGCATCCGTGATGGTAACCACAGCCGGGGCCGCCGCTGGAAGTGCCGAGTACCTCTCGGAGGCAATCAAGAAACTCAAGCTCGTGATGCTGAAGCGTGTCATCGAAGCCTACAAGATGGATCAAGCGTTGATCTTTGTGCGCACACGCCTCGATGCCGACAACGTCGAGCGCTTCCTCATGCAAAGTCAAGGTACCTTGATTGATTTCACACACTCGCGCACACTTTCTCTCGGTACTCACCGGGATCTGCGATCAACCAATCAATCGAATCAACCTGACAGCATCGGTAATGCTGAGCGAGTACGCGTGTGCTTGCTTGCACAGCGACAAGAAGCAGCTGCGCAAGCAGAACCTAGCCGCCTTCAAGGACGGCAGCATTCGATTCTTGATCTGCACTGATGTGGCTGCGCGAGGAATCGATATTCACGAGCTGCCCTACGTCATCAGTATGTAGCCAGCAGAGCGCCGAAACAACGATACCGACCTGAATGACACTCACTCGACTTGCGTGCCTTGGCGCAGACTTTACTCTTCCCGACACTCCCGAGATGTACATTCATCGAGTAGGCCGAGTGGGCCGAGCCGATCGTATGGGCCTTGCCATCTCGCTCGTTGGCTCGCATAAGGAGAAGGTCTGGTACCACACGTGTCCCTCGAAGGGAAGAGGTTGCTTCAACACCAAGTTGGTCGATGCCGGAGGTTGTGCCATATGGTATGACGAGCCGCTCTATCTCACGGTACGTCGCCCCGTATCGACTCGTGGCCAAGGAGTGCAGCAGCGGCTGAATGAACTCGGCTTGGGCACATGTGGGAAACAGAACATCGAGAAGCGGCTTGGACAGTCGATTCCAGCACTGGGCGCCGATCTGCAATGGACTGGCGAACAAGTGATCTACGGCCAGAAGCGAGACGAGCAGACAGTTGGTATGAAGAAGGCCTCTACGACCCTCGTTGAATGCGCTCGATCGTGATGCTGATGCTGATGCTGACGGGGGTGGGTCTGCAGAACACTTGCACACGCAACTTCTCAAACCTGCGGTGGCCGAGCTGGCGGTGCTCGAGAACGATATGCAACTCAACTACCTCACTCTACTGCACCAGTCTCGGAACACATGAGCTTGTGCGAGAACACCCGCACTTCCAAGCAAAGCACATCAAAAATACACTCTGGACCCAGACACGAGAGCGCGAATGGCTGGATACCGATCGATCGACTTGACATGTTGGTATTACTGTGGCGGTGAAAACGCTTGCATGGCGCGTACTGCCGCAGAGAAGTGTGCGAATGGAACCACCATCACGAGTCGGTGCTTCGTGAACACGGCATCAAGCCCAACGATCTCATCGTCGACCACTTGGTAGGTGAAGCTCATGGTAGCATACTAATGACATCTCGCACGGTCAGCGATGAATGGCAACGCGAGAGGGAGAGATGGATTCACACACGCACCTGTTTCAGAATCTCATCCTCAGGCATAACGTATGTAATCAGCTCATCGGCTTGCTTCGCTGGCTTCTGGCGCTTCTTCTGGCTCGTGGTTACGGTCTCCTTGAAGACGTGCGAAAAGAACAGCAAGTTCTCGAACCCGAACTCGGGCGGGCGATTGTTTTGGCGCTGCAGCAGCGAGTGACGTGAGCTCCTTGGTGGCTGTGCATCATGCACCACGCAACATATCGTGTGGGAGAGCAGCTCGACGTACATCCTCGGAGTTGGCTTCTTCCAGCTCGGCTTCGAAGCCTGAGAACAAGTGAGGCACCAACATTGGAGGAATGCTCTCAATGCGGCCGCTAAGAATGATGCCAAGCGAGCCCGATTCATCCCATAGTGACGAGAAGCGCTCCTTGAGTTCGGCAGGAGCCTTGTGCGTCAATCGCTTCCTCAAGTATGGAATGAACGAGAGATCCTGCAGGATCGTGAGCGGCATTGATGAGAGAGAAAGCCGTTCGTTAGTTGACGTCCAACGAACGATTGAACGATTGAATGAGGTGAGATCGAACGATGGCAATCGAATGTTGGATTGCTACCTTGTGACGTTGCGCATGAGCGACTGACAAGAACCCGAACGCGTCGTCTTGACCTTCGACCTTGACGAGCGTGCCGATGCGTTGTTGCTTGGCCACGATGTAATCCGCAATCTCCGCCACGTTGATAGCGACGACCTCTTGTTCAAGCTCACTCATGTTCATCGAATCCTCGCCATTGTCACCGTCGTCTTCGTCTTCTTCTTCATCGTCGTTGTGGTTGTCGTGCGCAGTTGTGCTCGAGGAGCTGCCGCCATCACGACGATGCCTCCTTCGCTTCTTCTTGGATCGAATCAACGAGTCGCCGACGAACAACTGCTGCACCAGAACTCGAACACTGTTGTAGTCCTCCTCCTTGGGATTGAAGAACTCGAAGTCGACGTTGATGACCTGCTCTCTCGATCGTTCGATCCCATCGATGCGTTGGTTAGTTCGAGCGCCATCGAGTTGTGCCTGCTGCTGCTGCTCAGGTACCGCACCATCTCTTCGCCTTCGCCATCGCCATCGACGTCATCCTCACCGACCCAGCCCTCATCGTTATCGTCACCGTCATCATCTTCAACCTCTACATCATCCTCACCATGCCTGCGCTTCATCTTCCTTCTCTCTCCACCACAAACAAACGAACAAACGAACGAAGCAACGTCACAACGAGACGAGCAACAAGCAAATAACCATCGATAAAGCAATCGCTCGCTCAACACCTGAGCCACAACGAGCTTACTCCATAAGAAATTCCACAGAATCCAAGCCTACAATGCTTTACTGAGTCACTCCTCCTGTACTCCACTCGTTTCTCTCGTGGCTCAGAGAGTGAGTGGGAGCCACAGTACTCGAGCAGCGTTTTCGATTTCGATTTATCGTATTTCGCTCTTCGCCCTCTCGCGCACGCAGCATCGACGACGAAGAGACACACCGAGTTCGCGAGGTCGCTAGCGATACTGCTGGATCATCACGATCGACCAAGATACGCAATAGTAGTACTACTACTACACCACAAGTACAGTAGGGTGGGTCATTGAGCTGCTCTCGACGCGCGCGACGATGAGTCTCTCCAAGTCGTTGTCGTCGCTCGACAAGGCCGTCAAGGTCGCTGTCGTATCGTTCGGCATCAAGGGAACGCTATCGCTCTTGTCGTCGCTCTCCAAGATGAAGTACGATACGGTCGATGTATTCTACGTGTCCGCGATGAGTGGATCTTTGCGTGGGAGGCGAGGGTTTCTGATCGAGCTCACACACACACACGATATCGTCTAACGATCGCCATGTCGTGCGATAGGCTTCCTCCCATGAGTTCATTGGTCGACACGGCACGATTCGCCTTGTTCGTCGGTACTCTGAGTGGAGGATATAACGTACTCGAAGCTGCATTGAGCTCGCTTCGAAACAATCGAAAGAACGACCCCGTTCCATCGGTACTCGCTGGCGGTCTCGTCGGTGTGGCGCTCTTGATCGACACCAAGGACCGACGTCAACCGATCGCGCTCTACACGTGTGCCAATGCGCTGCACCTCGTTTTCACGGTGATGGTCAAGAAAGGCTACGTGCCCGACGTACCTGGAGGCACTCAATCGTACTACGTCCTGTTGACGTGCCTGTGTGCGTGCTGGACCTTGTTCGCGTGTGGCTTCTATCCCAACACCTTCTTCGACTCGTACAAGAACTTCCTCATCGACTTTGGCAAGGTTCCTTGGGTACGCGCAGCACTTCTCGAGTTCAAATGCCACTTGAATGCTTCAAATCATCCAATCCAATCAGCAATCCAATCATCAATCCAATCCAATCCAATCATCAATCCAATCCAATCATCAATCCAATCATCAATCCAATCATCAATCCAATCCAATCCAATCCAATGATCTTGCTGCACGATTGCTGATTCATTGGATCCACCAGAAAAAACTCGAAATCTATCGATCGATGTACAAGTGCCAGCAAGAGCGCATCGCCAATGGTCTCCCGCCAAGCGACGAGCCTCCCGGCCAGTACGAGGGCTTCTGCCCCATCATTCATCCCAAGCACTCGTGCTGGGGCTTTTGGTGGCACGTGTGGTTGCGAGCCTTCAAGAAAGGCATGCGCTTCTATCTGCCGATCCACATGGTCGGAATGGTGCTCGGCGGCTTCAAGCGCCCGTTGGAGAGGTATGCGCCAGTCGCCACGACCATGTTGGGAGCGCATCGCGTGTGTGAGCCAGCAGCCATTGTGCTCTTGTTGTCGTTGGCTTGCTCACCAATCCCATCTGCCACAGTGCCAAGCGAGTGCTCTCGGGCGCCTTTTGGTCGTCGGCCTTCCTTGCGAGCTACATCTCGATCGTTCATCGCGTTTGGTGCTTTGGCCGTCGCTGGATGGAGCGCGAGCACAAGTCGCACCTGCCTCTCGGAGGCTTCTTGAGCGGCTTCTCGGTGTTGTTCGAGCACGCCAATCGCCGACCCGAGATGGCGCTCTGGTGTGTGCCGCAGGTGTGGAAGAGCATGTGGAACTGTGCCAAGGAGCACCAGCTCGTGACACCGGTGCCACAAGGCGAGGTGTTGCTCTTCAGCCTCGCCATGGCCTTCACCATGTACTTTTACAAGCACCAGCGCAGCACCATCAAGCCGACTTACCTCAAGCTTCTTGACCTGCTCTGGAAGTACGAGCTCTTCGTCGAGATCCGACCATCGCAGTTCTTGCGCTTCTGGCGCTGAACCCGGCCTCTCGTTCGTTCGCGCTCGCGCTCCCTTGCCCTCTCACTCGTAATCTCAATCTCGATCTCAATCTCCCTCGTTCTATGTATCGGGTCGCCAGTAGTAGCAGCAATCGCTATCCCTCCCTCCACTCACTCACTCACTCACTCACTCGTGCTTTGTTATCTTGCCACTGTACCTTGCATCTCTCTCTCTCTCTCTCTCTCTCTCTCTCTCTCTCTCTTCGTGACTCTCTGTTAATCTCACCTCCACAACACCTTCGCCATTGATCAATGATAGAGATAGATAAAGATTGATAACCGATTGTACTTGATACTCATCCATCATCCACTCATTCGTAAGGTACACACGTATTACGTACAACTCGAGTCGGTTCGTGGTTGCGTGGAATCTTGCACCCACCAACCAACCAACCAGCGCAGCATTAGAAGAAAGACCGAGATCGGTTGCGGCTGTTACGCTTCTCGGCTCGCGATTCGCCATGTCCGCTCGAGTCGCCCAACGCTGGTGCCGAGGCACCGGCGGTAGTGGGCCGCACGGGTGTTGTTGGATCATCGTCGTCCGCCTCCTCGATGCCTTCGTGGTCACTGTCATCCGAGAGCGACAGCGAATCGCAGTCCAACTCAAGAGCCGAGAACGACGACGACCTCCGACCGGAACGCGTCAGCGGCACTGCGGGATCGGCTTGCTCGACAGGAGCGTGCGAGTGGAACAGGCCTGAGAACAGCCGCTTGCGCGTCGAGGCAAGCGAGATCTTGCGTTCCTTGTCGGCGAGTGGCAGGGGCTTGTTGCTACTACTGCCGCTGCTGTTGTTGCTGGCAGAGGCACTCGGTGCCGAACTCGGGCTCGCCCACTGCGTGGCGGCTCGAGTGCGAGGGCGACCCGGCTCGAGCACCAAAATGTTACCATCGAGCAAGCCGCACCAGATCGTTCGGTTGGCAGAGATGATGCTTCTCAGTCCCTGCTTCTCGGCGAGGAGGTACTCGAATAGTGGCTTGCGGCTCTGCGATCACGAGAGCAGTCGCGAGTCAGACGATCATCATGGAGGTGTGGCGTGCGTGCGTGCGTGCGGAGCGAGGAGGCAGCAGCATCGGTACTTACCGTAGCGTCCCAGGCAATGACCGAGTTGTCGTAGGCACCGGTCCACACTTGACTCCCGAGCGTCGTGGCACACGTGATTCGATTGCCATGCGCCTCCAGCTGGTCGACCAGCTCCACCGAATCGGCACTGGCTTGCCACACGAGAATCGACTTGGAGCACACCCAAATCTCGCGCGACAGAGGAATGGTTTCCATGTGATTGACGAGGTTGTTCAGTGGCACGTCCCACTCGCCGAGCTTCTCGCCTGTTTGCGAGCTGCACACGGCAAGGCGATTCTCGATGCCCAGCCACACGCGATTGTTCACGAGTGCCATGCAAGTCACCGGCCCGACAGTGACTCGAGAGATCAGTTGGTAAGTCTGTCACACGATTCCGAGTCAGTCAGTGAGAGGCTCTCGGTGACTCTCGATCGAGCGCCACGCACCCTAAGATCCCAAATGCGAATGGCTTCCTCGGCTGGACTGGCACTCCAGACACGCGTGTTCGAGACCACCAGAAGCGATCTCACCATACACGACTGTGCATCATGTGCAAGCCATTCTTTACGCATCTCGATCGTCTGCAGACAGTAGTATGATGGGTGTAAGAGAGAGAGAGAGAGAGCACGTATGCGAGAGTGAGTGAGTGACCGAGGCGTACCTTGGCATCCCAAACCTGAATCATTCCATCGCTAGAGCCGGTCCAGATCGAGTCGCTCGATTGCACGTAGACCATCGAGTAGATGCGATCGGTATGATACTTGAATCGATGCAATGGCTGTACCTCATGAGAGAAGTCGGGCTATCACCAAACGAGAGTCAGCGAGTGAGTGAGTGAGTGAGTGGGCTGAGTGATCAGTGGGTACCTCAGCAGGAAAGATGACCAGTGTTCCATCGGAGCATCCGACCCAGATACGATCGTAGGCCTTGACGAAGCAGTAGGCAGTTTTGGGGAGTGGAATCAAACGGCTTGCGACCTCGGTCTCGGCCGAGATTCGTCGATGCGGCCGTTCAGCTGGCGGTGTTGGCGGAGCGCCGAGCTTGGAGAGCGATTTCACGAGACGAACGCTCGACGAGCTCTCGAGCGTATCACCAAAGTCACCGAGGTCGGCAAGCCACTTGACGATCGAATGGAAGCTCGGACGCGAGGCGGCGTTGCCCGTCCAGCAATCACGGATCAGAACAGCGAACGCCTCGGGGCATTGGTCAGGAATAGTGGGGCGGAGGTGATGGTGGATGATCTCGTTCTTGAGTCGATGCTCGTTCAGCTTGCCATACTGATTGACGTAGTCGGGGTTTGGATAGAATTCGTCGAATGGCGCGTCGCCGGTCACGAGCTCCCAACACACCATGCCGAACGAGTACACGTCGGAGCGTTCGTCATAGATGGTGCTCTGGCTGTCGATCACCTCGGGCGCCAGCCACTGCCAAGTGCCGAGCAGTCCAGCAACATCGGGGGCCACGTACGCAGCCAAGCCAAAGTCAGCGACCTTGGCACATACGGGAGCTTCGGGATCGGTCGATACAATCTGCCGCAACAACAAGAAGGACGAGTAGCATCATCAATACCAAGGGGATCGAAGGAACAGCAATTTCGTTTCCGTACAAAGATGTTTGGGCTGCGGAGATCGCGATGGATCACTGGAGGAGTGATTGATTGCAAATAGCTAGGACAAGACGAATCGACGATCAGCACGAGACACAGTAGGAGGACGAGGAGGGGTCTCAGGCATACCGCATTGCTCGAGCAACATCAAAGGCGATTCGATAGCGTAGCTTCCATGGAAGGCGTTCTTCATCCAATACTCGCACGATTGAGTTGATTTGTGTGGTGGCCACTTGGGCATCAGGACGGAGCAACTGATGCAAGTCACCATTGGGAATGAACTCAATGACCAGTTGGAGAGGTTGTAGCGTGATGCCGAGGAAGTTCACAATGTTGGGATGTCGGAGCGATCTGGACAACGATGAAGAGCGCGCTTGGTGAGTAAGTACGTTTGCATAGGCGTGTGGTCGTCGTCGTACCGCATCATGGTGGCTTCACGTTGGAACTCGAGGAACTTGTTGGCACGCTTGATCGGGTCGCTGGAGGCACGAGGATCAGATGGTAGACGCTTGACGGCGACGCGGCTCGAAGCGAACAAGGCCAAGTAGACCTGGCCACTGCCACCCTCGCCGAGCAAGCGCTGGATCTGCAGTTGGGTGGCGTCGATGTTGGGGAACGAGACGAAGGCGATATCGGGCGCCAGTTGGTCGACGCGAACCGAGCGAGAGCGAATGCCATGGCAGTAGACGAAGGGATTGTCGGAGGTGATGGCGGCGACGCACTCCTCGAAGCGGAACTGGTAGGGCGTCTGCACGCCGTGCGTGGTACAATGGGTGCAATTGAGCCAACGACTGGTCGAGTCCTTGAGCTTGGGATAGTAGCACTCGAGCAACGACTCGGTGACGCTCACGAGCTCGGTCAAGAGCTGCAGCGGGTCGCCCGAGATGGAGCGCACGCGAATCGAGAGGTGGTAGATCTTGGGGTCGTAGGTGAGCAGCGTGTTCTCGCCTCGAAAGCGAGCCAGCAGGCCGGTGGACCACATGGCCAGCATCTCGATGGCGGGTATGTGCAAGACGCGCACCATGATGCGCTCGAAGAAGCCCAGCGGCATGAAGCCGAACTTGAATACGCGGCCGCGTTCCGAGCGCTCGGGAACCGACCACCAGTGTTGGGCGAGAATCTCTTCCGGTCGATCGGGCGAGAGCAACGACGGTACGAGATAGGTGGCAGGCGGCTCTTTGCTCGAGATTGGTGAACTTGGTCGAACAGGAACGGGGTCTACCGAGCGACGAATTGGAGTACTAGCAGCGCCACCAGCAGGGGAGGAGGTCGAGGTCGAAGAGGTGGTAGTGGTAGCAACTCCAGCAGCATTGATGACGGTGGTGGTGGTTGTGGTGGTTGTCGTTGCAGTCGACGTGACGGAACAGTGTGGTGACGAGGACCGGTTTTGTATAGCGGCGTTTGAGCCCGAGCTAGGTCTCGTTATCGTGGTGCCACTCACTACGATCGAAGAGCCGCTCTTGTTGACGCGAGTACGACTGGGTACCGGTGGTGGAGAGGAGGTAGGTGAGCCTGGATTGGAGGTCGAGAGTCCTGGAGACGAATCACAAGAGGCGTTCGAGGTGGTGGTGGTGACGGCGGCGGTAGAGAGTGGAGAGGGTGCTAGGGCGGGAGGGGTGGTGAGTGCCGGTGATGACGAAGAGTCGAGCAGTGTGACGGGTGACTTCATGGGATGGAGGACCGAGAACTTGAGCAGCAGCGCCAGGATCTGATCGTGCAGTCTCGGTGGGTAGCGCTTGAAGATGTGCGGTACGTTGCGATGCTCGAGAATGCCGTCCTTGACCCAGGTGGAACGGAAGCCGATCAAGTCAGCCATGACATCAGCGAGCCATGAGGTGTCGAGAATCACCAGATCCGAGAGGCCCGATTGCTGATCGTCGTAGTAGAGCAGAATGCCAGTGTCGCTGAAGAGCGTGATGGCAGGACGAAGTTCGGCTTCCGAGAGGCCAAAGTCGAGCGCCATGTCACGCCACGCGGCCCACGTGATGTACTGTGTGTCGAGCGACATGATGCGGTCCTTGAGGCGCATCCATGTGACGGGAGTGATGATGGGCATGAAGCCCGCGAGGTCCACGAGGCGCTGCTTGAGCTCCTTGACTCCGGTGCCCTTCTTGCAACTCACGGTGTAGATGCCGTCGAGGCCATTGAAGCGGCGCTTCGGATAGTGGCTCGATAGCTCGGCCAACTTCTCGTCGACGAACTCGGGCGTGCAGCACTTGGCGTCGAGGTGTGTGCCGACCATGAGAATCGGTGGATTGATGCCGTTCTGAGCGCCGGTAGCACGGATTTGGTTCATCCAATACTCGAGACGCGAGCTTCCAATTTCAGCAAGGTGGAACGCCACGATGAAGATGGAGTTGCCAGTCAAAAAGAACTACGAACAACAATAGGAAGCAGGGAATGAGTCGAACGCAATAACAGTGGCAGCAGTGGATGGACCAGATACCTGATGGGTTGGATAGAATACTTGCTGCCCACCAAAGTCCCAAGAGTTGAACGAAATGTCCTTGGCAGTCGAGAGACTCACGCCACGTTGGATATTTACACCGTGAGTGCTGATATTCTCCTTACACGATACACGGTTGCTCTTTTGAGCAAAGCACTTGAGTAATGTGGTCTGTGCGATACGACAAACAGCCAGTCAGGCAGGCAGCCAGTCAGTAAGTGAGACAACGCCAGCCAGCCAGCGTAAGTCAGTTTGTGTACAGTACCTTGCCGACTCCTTCTTGACCGACAATGACGAGCTTTCGTTCGCGCCAGAAGGTATTCAACGGTTTCGGACCCTGTGCGATTGGTGGAGTGAGCGACAGCAACAGGGTACCATATTTCGCAACGACGACGACGCAGGTGTGCGTGCATGTGTACATATGCATACCTGTGTCAAGAGATAGGATTTGGTCTTCTCCCAAGGACCCGAGCGATATGGCGGCGGAATCTTGGTGAGCTTGTTGCCTTGAACGAATTGTACATCGACGAGAGCCGGGCAGTTGAAGGCGATCTCGAGTGGCAGCGTGAGCAGACCGTTGTTCTCGAGATTCAGGTACTGCAATGCCGTAAAGGTGTGCCACAGCACTTTGGACAGCATGGCGGGATTGAGAGCTCGATTGGCGAGGTCCAAGCGCGTGACGCCGTCGCCAGGCGTGCCATGGAGAGCAAGTTGTGCAATGGCAAGCGCATTGTTCTCGTGAGTGAAGGTGCCTCCAACTGCTCCTTGCTATTGAGACGACAGGTGAGTACGCTGCATTGGCGATCGAGATTGGTGACATACGAGATCGGATGGGTTTGCAGCTCCTTGTAAGATCTCGACTGCTTGGCTCTTGGCAGGATTCTCAGTCGGCGACTAGACGCGAGAGCAGTCAATCAACCGATTGGGTGATCGAATGAGTGAGAGAGTGACGGGTATGATGTCGTTGTGAGCGTGGTTGCGAGCGATCGAGCGATACCTTGCCACGAAAGAGCGCTCGTGCATTCTGAGCGAGCTTCCAAAAGTCGATGATACTGTCGGTGGCAGTCATTTGTTCGGCGTGATGCTTGCGATTGACGACGACCGGGATCTGTTCGATAAAGTCGCTGAGCGTGATCTTGAGTCGAGCCGAGCACTCAAAGTACTGCAGATCGTGCTTCTTGGCGAAGGCGTGCGCCTCGACCACCGTGACCTGACGATCCTCCTCGCGATCGATCTGGTTACCGAGCAGTATGATGGGGAGGATCGAGAGCGCCTTGTTGCCTTGGTATGCGAGGAGTATCTGCTGCAGGAAGAGCTCGACCTCGAGGAAGGTCGCGCGGTCGTGGATCGAGAACACGAGCACGAAGGCCGCGCACTCGCGGAACCATGAGGTGCGCTTCTCGACCGAGCGCTCGCTGCCCGGTGTATCGAGGAGCACGAACTTGTACGAGTCGCCGAGTACACGAACCGAGTACACAAAGGTCTCAGCCGCTACTCAATGCAAGGGCGTCGCGTTGGAGAGAGTGAGTGAGCGATAGATCGATCTGGATCGATTGACGGAGCGAGGTTGCGTTGTACCAGTCGTTGGTTCGTATGCTTGCCAGAACGTATCATACACGAGCTGTCGAATGATACTCGTCTTACCTGATCCCTCAGCACCACAGAAGCACTAACCAACCAACCAACCAACCAACCAGCCAGCCAGCCACACGCACGACAGTGAGTTCAGCTACTCACGCTCAGCCACGATATCGCGCACGCGCTCTCGATACCGTTCGTATCTCGGTGCATTTATCCATGAAAGCGATAGGGCCCACTCGCTCCTGGCCTGCTCGCAATCGATCAACACCAACAACGACGAGGCTAACGAGCGATCGATCCGAACGGTATGAGTGGGCAGCAAGCAACAACAGCAGCGAGTAGCGAAGCAGCAAGCAACAACGACTGAGGAAATGGGCCCTCCTGTAGTGCCATTCAGTAAAACCAACCCGAGTGCTGCTGGTTCTCAGGTGCACATCGAAATCGCAATTACTGTTCTCTCGTCGATATCTCGATCGCTCGATTCGCTGTGAGTAGCACGGCGCCAGCGCCACAGCAAAAAAAGACCATGTCGCATCAGTAGAGATCGATCGATCGATAGATTGAGAGAGAGTGTCGGCTGCATGGTTTTGCTCGCCAGTCAAGGCCACACTGTGCCGGGTCTGACAAAGCTAAGAATATACAGTCGCTGCACTATGAGGGAGCTACCCAGAACGAGCGCGTCAAGACCTCGGCCGCTGCTCTGGGACCATTGGTAGAGGAATATGCACCACGGACGATAACATCCCAACCCGCGCGATGGCGGTTGGCGCCCCTCGTTCAGCGTGGACCGCGACGAGAGACCGCGAGTGACGGCTCCGCCACGGTCCTGGTCCGCTAAATATCCATGCCACGAAAGCCGCCGCCTTACCACACCGCCGCGCGACGAGCGATTTTGATTTTGGGTTTCTCGTACTATAGAGGTACGATTGTAGATACACCTCCCTCTCCATTCGCTGATCTCACTCAGCCATTCGTTCATTCGCTCTCTCGCATACACACAACCAACAACGCATACCACAAGCTGATCTCTCTTAGCCATTGTGTTCCCGATGGCCAAGCCTTCTGCTACGGCGGTGGTCAATACGGCGTGTGTATCCTCGTCGTCGTCGTCGTCATCATCGACCTCGTGTTGGAGCGAATCTGCACTCTTGGCTGAGAATGAGCTCTTGCGGCAACGATGTGAGTTGCTTCAACAAGGCATCGACTCGTTGTATCAGTTGTACTCACAACAAGCTGCGAGCGTCAAGCACATCTCGACGCTACTCTCTCGTCCGTACCCGCCATCACCGTCATTGACGCCATTCCCGCTCGCAGCCACCACCACTACCACCTCCGCCAGCTCGACCACTCCCAACGGCAGCGTCAGTGCTTCACCTTCCGACAGCGCCGCCACTCCCTCGCCCATGTCCGAGCGTCGAAACTCGAGCAGCAAGACCAGTCGTGCATCGGCCTCGTGTGGTGAGCTGGGTCGTCTCGCCAAGAAGCATGGCCACGCCACTCCGCCGATCGCAATGCCGCCGTCCTCGACGTCCGGCAGCTCGCTCGTCGCCACTGCGCACGCGACCTTAGCGTCCAGCCCATCGGCTGCCATGCCGCCGCCATTTCAGCTGACTCCCGCCACGGCATCTTCGACAACCAGCGTACCTGCGCCTTCGACCTCAACCTCTTCTTCTTCCTCCTCCAGCAGTACCTCGCAACACGTACGACGCAAGAGCAAGTCACCCAAGTTCTCTCGTCGCGCACCTATGCGATCCTCGGCCAATCCCACGCCCACCAAGAGCATCGTCATCACGTTCACGCCCGAGACCGAATCTGCGATGCGGTATGATGGCGGTTGCCTGGCTATTTGCTACGAATTGACCGCTCACTCATCATTGCATCTATCATGGTGGTGGTGGTAGACCCATCATCAATGTCGTCGAATCTCTCGTCAAGCTCTATCCGACCGACAGGCGCATGTCGTGGTACCATGGACAATGCAACGTCACTCGGCAAGGCGAAGGTATTGTTGGTGTGCTAGCCATCGAATCGACAGTGAGTGATTGAGTGATTGAGTGATTGATCGAATCGTGGCTCCAGGTACCTTCTATCAACCAGGTAGCGATGCCATTTGTGGAGTCTGGGACAACAACGAGCTCAAAGAGCAATTACCAATGTCCCATGCTGCCGGCGATGCTTGGCATGGAGCCGATGGTCTCAATAATGCATCGCTCATTCGTCCGACCTCGCCGCCATTGAGTCCTCGAGACCGCAACCGCGTTGCATTGTACGGAGCCTGCTGCTGCGACCACATTCGAGACCTTCGCATGAATCTCGTCTCATACATGCACGATGCTACAGACACAGTGGTCAACGAGGCGAGCAAGGCGTCGTGTTTCGCTCGCTGTTCGATACCATGTTCCCGGACGAGCTCCGCATCTTCATCTTCAGCTACCTCGATGTACAATCGCTTTGTCGAGCGGCGCAGGTCTGTACCGAGTGGCGGCGAATCACCAACGACCCATCTCTGTGGTGCAATATCCATTCCATGCGATGGGGTCGCGTTGGTACGTTGGTGCTACACGCTTGCGTAATTGCTGGGGCCACTCGAGCGCAAGTCTAATCGATCAGCGAGTGCAGTGTCGCTGCGCTCGTACGACTGTGCCTTCGACTGGAAGGAGGCAGTCAAGGGCCAACACCTCCTGGAGCGTAACTGGACGCGAGGCAAGTACCTGACACAGAAGCTTCGTGGCCACAGCGGCTGGGTGACGTGTGTCGACGTGCACACCAACAAGCTCGTCAGCAGCAGCTACGACGGCACGGTGCGCGTGTGGAACACGCAGACCGGCAACTGTCTCCAGACGCTGCCGGGCGACGCCAACACTCACGACGGCCTCTCGCCCGTCTGGTGCTGCCAATTCAAGGGCAGCCACATTATGGCCGGCTCGTCCGACAGCAAGATTCGCCAGTGGGACATGAACACCGGCCAAGTGGTGCGCGTCTTTGAGGCGCATGCTGGCGGCGTCAAGTGCTTGCAAGTACGTGACCACCATCGGCGGTGCTCGAGCATCATCGATGTGACGGTACTCGCGTTGCTCACGTACCGCTCGCACAAATGTGATGGCACATCACTCGCAGTACGACCCCGATACCAACCAGATGCTGAGCGGCAGCGACGACAAGACCTTCAAGATCTTTGACGTACGCACCGGCGTGTGCACCGGCAGCATACCTGCCACTGGCGCAGTGGGAAACCTGCAATGCCAAGGCAACGTGTTGATGGCGGTACTGAAGCGCGAGAACGACGTCTTTTGGTACGATATGCGAAATGGCTCCTTGGTTCGTCAGCTCGCCGGTCATGAGAAAGCGGTACGCACGCACATGCCCACCTTCTTCTCTGCCTGCCTGCGTGCCTGCGTTCCTGCGTGCCTGAACCTTTCTCATCGTCAAATGCCGGGGTTCCCAATCCGTGTAGGTCTATTGCTTGCAGTTCGACATGAGCCAAAAGCGCCTCGTGACCGGCGCTCGAGACCGCATGATCTTTGTGTGGGACCTCGACAGCGGCGAGTGCATCAAGCGTCTCGTCGGTCACGACTACACGGTCATGTCGTTGCAATTCGATTCACGGCGCATCGTGTCGGCGTCGGCCGACGATTCCATCAAGGTGTGGGACATCAACTCGGGCGAGTGTATGCAGACCTTGACCGGTCACACCGAGGTCGTCATGAGCGTATCATTCGATCCCACCAAGATCGTCTCTGGCTCAGCCGACAAGACCGTCGTCGTATGGGACTTTTTGCGGCCTCGTGCTTAGTTGTTGTGGTCAAAATCAAACGCAACGGGGCTGTCTCCATCTTGCCATCTATCAAAGTCTGTCTGTTTATCGATCTGGTTATTGGTATTGATGTCTCCAATCGATGATATCTTCATCGTTAGTGTACTCTCGCGGCACGCATTGAGATCGAGAATGTGCGCATTCTCTCTCTCTGGCGACAAGTCGGTCGGTTGCGGTTCTCGGCTGTCGCGTTGGACGCTCGACCTTCCCCTCCGAACTTGCTTCGTGTGAGCCAGCGAACTCAAGCACCCTATTGTCGCTCGAGTTCTCCGTGGTGACGGCGGGTGCTTTTCCGCCGTATGCCCGATGCGGCAAGGTTGGACGCGCTGGCAGCACTTGCTTTTTGCACAAGTTTGCGCTGCTCCTCGGCGGAGGTTGCCGCACACGATGTGCAGGAAAAGGACGGGAGGCTCACATCCGTTAGTTCGTCTCGCTCGTCTCCCTTCCTCTCGAGTGCCTCTGCCACGTGTGTCGCTGCTGCGTGTGCGATCCCCGCTCGACCTACTGCCGGCCTCGCCAGAGTACGTGCCACCTCTACGCTGCTTCTCCCACCTGTCTTCAATGTCGTCCTCGTGTCTTGGGCCTCCAAGACAACCAAGAGACAAGGCGGCGACGCGAAGGGAAGGATGGAGACATCGCCACACGCTGCGCGTACCTCATACATATCACCACTCTGACGCATATCGCAACCAAGCGCCATCCTCTTCTTGATGTCTTGCATAGCGAGCGAGAGATTGCTGCCGTTGTTGACCTCTCATTTGGATTGATGCAGCTTGTTGGACTTCCCGCGCGACTGCTTGCATCACCAAGCACACCGAGTCGTGTCTAGCCCCCAAACCCCGATGGCTGCTCGAGTGCCATCATCGCTGGCCGCTGCCTCCTTGGTGCTCGTTGCGATTGTGTTCCTCTCGAGTGTCTCGCTCGTGTTGACGCAGATTACGATCACGAGCACGAGATACACGGCCAACTACGCCCAATCGTCGACCGTGCCTC
>ERZ778026.2734-NODE-2734-length-17477-cov-9.682700_pt1 | contig 17477 bp, 3 predicted proteins | sample MGYA00375756_ERZ778026 | MGnify/ENA primary metagenome ERZ778026 (study PRJEB29350, sample SAMN05389820) | bioreactor metagenome | isolation source: Ammonium sulfate bioreactor | place: South Africa: University of Cape Town | collected 2014-02-18 ... | reverse complement strand
TGTGTGCTGCTCACTCTCTCTCCTGGGGAGTGGTGGGGAGAAGATATAGACACAGACGAGTGGGGGTGGGAGGGATTAGGTCGGTGGTGGTAGTGGGGGTTGGAGCGGGGCCCCAAAGGAAGAGAGAGGAGAGAGGTGCGCGAGCAACGAGGACAACAGCGGAGAGAGAGGCGCTGAGGACTAGATAGGGACAGCCACTCTCAGTGAGACTCACCCACTCGTTCAGCCCACTGAGCCCTCGCTGAAGCCCCTTACCAACTCGCTCCTCTCCTCCCCTTCACACGAACCCGTCTCCCTTCCTACCGGGAATAAACCCCAACCAATCATGCGCACAAGATAACCAGTGTTAGTTCATCGATCACAATACCTGTTCATGAATCGATGGGTATGGACGTACATACATATGCTCGACGAGGGTGACGTGTGGCGTGCGATGGCCTGAGACGTGCGTGACAGCGCACGACAACGACCGTACGCTTCGTTGCTCGGGTGCTTGCTGGGTTGTTATTCTTGGCTACCTTGGTGTAATGGCAAGCCCGCACGCACGCTCTCCGCTCCACTCCACTCCACACACGCGCCGCTAGAACAAAGTCAAGTAACATGTATTGTAGTAGTTGGGCTGGTTGTACTATATCTCGCTAACAAACTAACAAACTAAGCGATCGAGCGCAGGTGCTGACCATTGGATGTGCACGATACGATACGATAAGCAGTCTCAAGCATACGCGCTCTCCCTCTGCTGGCAAGTGCAGTTTATGGCTTGGGGCTTGCACAAATCTCGCACGTCGGTCGATTGCCCTTCATGTTGAAGAACGTGCAAAACTATGGTCCCACTCACAGAGTCAGCGAATTGGGTTCCGAGCGAACCAGCGAGCAAGTACCATACCTGACATTCCCATGGAGCACCGGCATTCTCGTCGTCATCTGGAATATCGCGGATCGACTCGCAGAGACTGCAATTCATTTGGTCCCATTGATTGCGGAACGAACAAGTTTGGCACTCCCACTTTTGAGCATCGCGAATGTCCTCATGCATATCGGCGACCACCTGAATCACCACCGCAGACGCCGATACCAAATCAAAGGGTCACCATACCATCCAACGACACACTCTCTTTCTCTCCCTCTCTTGGAACATACCGTTGAACCCAGTTGGAAGCGATGGAGTTGCAAGAACTTGATGTTGCCACCACGCGTCTCTTCGGTCTTGTTGCTACCAAAGAGCGAGATCTTCGAGTCGATGGCGTACTTGCAGTCCTTGAAAAAGTCTTGCGACTTGATGGTGGCACACACTTGGCCATCAATGTAGGTGATGGCCTCGCCTTCGATCGTGTCGACCGAGATCGTCACGAGATGCCACGTGCCAGCTCGCATGCGTGCTGTCGAGCCGAGGCCAAAGGCGCCCTTGCCTCCGAGAGCTCCCTCGGCGTTGATGTACACGAGCGCCTCGGTCTCGCAGAATTGCGCCGTCGAGAACAACGCCTGCAACGTTCCCGGAGCTGGCAGCTCGTCGATCTTAATGTCCATCGTCAACGAGTAGCGGTTGATGCGCTTGCCGCCGTTGCCCCTGAGCGGGATCGGGAGAATGAGGCACGCCAGTCGGTAGAGTTTGAGGTACTTCTCGCCAAGGTGCACCTTGTACGCCATATCGCCACGGAACTGCATCTTGTACGGGTGCGCTCCGGTCGTGAACGAGAAGCGCATCTCGTTCTCCGATACGCTCGGGTTCGGGCCACCGGGTTGGCTCATGGCCTCGGCCCACGCAATGGCCTCGAGTGCGTTCTCGACCGTCGAGTCCTGGCGGCGCTCCTTCTCGAGCTCGGCTTCCTCGCGCAGACGCTGCTCACGCTCCCGTTGCTCGAGTAGCTCTCGTAGCTCGTCCTCTCCCTTCGGCTCGAGGTGGATTTGCGACAGACGAAGCGCACCGGCTCCACCGAGCGCGAGCAGCATGTCTTCATCGGTTTCGCCGTCTCCAGCACCCGGTGCCGCGCCGTAGTCGTCGTTATCTCCGTCGGCCGCCACAGCGTCGGGGTCCTTGAGCATCTCGACAAACTCTTGGTACGAAATGTTGCCGTCCTTGTCGAGGTCGGCCGTTCGCACGAAATCGAGAATGTCGCCCGGCGTGAGGTTCTGCACACCGAGCCACTCGAGCGCTCCGTACAACTCGGCCGGCGACACGTAGCCGTTGTGGTCAATGTCGAACAGACGGAAGGCATCGTACAGCAAGATGCCGCGCTGCTTGATGCACTCGCGAATGCGTACGGTCTGTGCGCGTTGTCGCAGCATATCAAACTCGTCCGTGATCGTAAACACCTTGCACAGCGGAGTTTCGTCCCACTTGCGTGCCAGTCGACGGCGGCAGCCGATGATGCGCGTAAAGAACACGCGGCGCTCGTGGATCGTGCTCTTTTGCAACGCTCGCACCAACAGCGCCAACTGCGGCTCGTTGAAGAACATGCTGCTGTCGAGGAACCTGTGAGATACGTAGGCCGTATCGGTCTGGAATGCCGCTCCCTCGACGAATCCATGCGAGCGATCGAGAATGCAACCGCTGGCCGTGGTGCAGCGCAACGCGAGCGCCGTGTCGTGACGATCGAGTACATCACGCTCGAGACGCAAGTGCAAGATTCGGCGGATGGTCTCGGCCTCTGCCAGCGAGATGGCCACCGAGTAGCGTCCGAGTTGCTCCTCTCGGAAGTGCTCACTGCTCAACAGTGCAAACACTTGGTCGTACGTAAGTGCTGACGGGGACGAAGCCACCGCGGCGGTAGCAGCAGACGATGACGATGACACGGCATCACGAGCAAGAGCAAAGACGCGCTCGAGTTCCGTCGTGTCGAGCTTGCGATCGGTAGCGGAGCGAATGGCCAATTGCAACTCGTTGAGGTTCATGTCGCCACTCTCGTCAATGTCAAGCAACTGTGCTGCCTTGATAAAGGTCTCGCGATACGCTGGATCGATTGAAGCAAGTGCATCGGCCACCGAGTGACGACGCCATTCGAGGGCCGATCGCGACGGTACCCACTCGAGCACCACGACGACGTTCTTGATGCGTCGATCGCCCGACCATTGCGTATCAAAGTAGTTGCGCGAGAACATGACATACGGCGGGAACTGCACTGGATCACGGTGGAACAGGTGGAACTCGCTGGCCGGGAAGAACGGTGGCGCTCCGCGCTCGGCGAGGCTCGCGAACCGCCACGGCTTGGGAGCCTCCTCCTCGCGGCTGTACGCCTTGTCGAGGAACTTCTCTTGCTCGATCTCGGCCTCGACCTCCTGCTGCTGTTGCTGCTCCTTCTCTTGCTCCTCTTGCTGCACCATCTCGGCCTCGAGCGTACGCATCGACTCGTCCAGCATCGTGCTGCTGCCGACGGCCGCGACAATGTCGTTCGCGAGACGCTCCTCGGTGGTGTCGAGGATAAAGTGGCGGTGTTGCTCGATGCGATGGCGTAGCGACACTTGGAACTCGATCGGTTCCGGCACCGCTGCCTCGAGCGAAAAGTCGATCGGCTCGCTAAAGATCGCCAACGCGCGCACCAGGCGAGGGTCGTCAATCTCGTCGTTTTCGTTCTCGCTCAAGCGGAAGCTCTCGAACGAGCCGAGCAACGTCGAGTACGCGTTCTTCTTCCAGATGTTGGTCAGATTCTGCACCTGGAGCATGTTGAACTGCACACGCTCCGTACGCATGCTGTTGATCACCAGCCACGCGTTAATGTCTTGCAACACCTTGCGAACAGCATCGGGCGATGCGTTGCCCACCACCTCGCTGTTGACAATCGCCGGTACAATGGCCTCGGAACTCGCACTCAGCGCAGGCAGTGCCTTGCGCAACTCGCGTCCCATCAGATCGCGAACTTCGGGTATCACCAGCAAGTGAATCGTCTGGCCTCGCGCAATCTGGCGCATGCGGAAGGCGCCTTGCGCCAGGTCACGGAACACCATGTCCTTGCCGAGCGTCATGGCCGCCTTGGCATTGAGTACATGCTGAATGTCCATGCCCGTCGTGTGGATCTGGTCGTAGAAGGCGAAGCGCTTGTTGGCGACGATGCCGCACTGAGCGAGCTTGACGACACGGCGTGTGGCGCGCACGAGAATCATCTTGCGATCAAACTCATCGAGGAACACCACACCCTCGCACCACGGCAGGCCGTGGTCGAGCAAGAAGGCTGCCACCTCGTAGTTCGACATGCCAGTGATCAGCGCTCCCGTGTCGATCAGAGCATTAAAGTGCGGCTCTCGTGCCGACGCAATGCGGTTCAAGAGCGACTGCACGCTCCAGCCCTCCTCGACCACCTCGTACGACACAATGTCGGGCGACGTCATGGTGTGGATCATCATGCCGTCCGAGCCCTTCTCGTAGCCGCAACGGCCCATCTCGAGCGGTAGCAAATCAGACGGCGTGCCCGAGAAGCCGATACGACGGCGGAACAGCATGTCGCCACCGCACTCTTGGCCGCAGGCGCTGAGCTTCGTGATCTGGTGCCGCATATGTGCCGGGAAGATAAAGTTCTCGAGATACCAGTGGATGGCATCCGGCAGCAAGCGGATCAGCTCAAAGAGCTTGTTCATCTGCTCCTTGTTCGAGCGCTTCAAGAGGCGCAACGATACGACCTCCTTGCTCTCGTCGTATTCGGCGAGTGCCGCCTCTTGCTCGAGCGTCGCCGAGGCAGCTGGTTGGTCTTGTTCGATGCGTTGCTGCTCGGCCACCAGCGCCTGATACAACATCTGACCCTTGATCGTACCGCCTGCCTCACGCACCCAGCGTGCATGCAGTTGGCTCGACTTGCGCTGCGAGAAGGGACCAATCTCCTTGGTGAGCGTCGATCGAAGGTTGGCCACCATGTCCTCAAAGTCCGTGACGCGCAGACCCTCGTAGCGGTACGCGAGGATCGTGAGGCCGATGATGACGTCCGGATGAGCAAACTCGGACGACTCGGACGGCACGTCCTTGCCGACGAACGGAATCGCGAGCTTGGCACGGCTGCGCGGCATGAAGGGCGTGTTCTTGATGAACTTTTCGAGGTCGGCCGCGTTCAACAGACCGAACGTCACGCGGTCGATCTTTTGCAGCACGTGCGGCAAGAACGAGCGCAGCCAATCGTGTGCGAGGTTGAGCATCTTCTTGTGCGACGGCGACAGTTGCTCGTTGACGATCTCGGCGAGCTCAGTGTTCTTCTCCGAGCTGGCGCCTTCGAGAATGTACTTGATGGCGTGCTCCTTGGTGAGTCCCGACAAGTGCTGCGCCTCGAGCCACAAGTGTGTCCACTCGGCCATCGTGGGCTTCATCTCGCTATGGTACCACTCGGCATTCAACAGCACCACGTGTGGGTTGCGCTGCAACGCGCGCACCTCGTAGCCACGATCGATGATCACGCGCAGGCGCTCGAGGATCTCGAACGCCCGGTTGCTTTGTCGGAATCCCACTGCCATGCGTCGGCGCTCGGCGTAGAACACGGCGTCCAGAATGTGAATCGGTAGCTTCCAACGTTGCGGGTGGAAGTCGAGGTCGTGCTTCTCGCCGACCGGGAAGTTGAGCTCGCTCTTGAGCGGATGGAGAATGAGATCCACCTCGTCCATGATCAACACACCCTGGCGGAAGAGGCGTAGCACCTCGCCGAGTTGGTGGGCATCGCGTTCGAGCTCACCCGATCGCGGACGCGTCTTGTCGTTCACCATGTCGAGCAACTCGAGGAAGCGCAGCTCGATACTCTTGATCGTAGTCGGCGTGCTGATCACGACTCCTCGGGTCTCGGTGGCGTTGCGCAACTTCTGGTACATTGTGCGGTCGATCTTGGAGGCGCGGTCGAACGACAGCGTGTAGATGCGCTTGTGCATGATCGACGAGAAGGTCGAACGCATGACGCTGCGTGAGAACTCGAGCAACGCCGGTGGTACGATCTGACACACGAGCGACTGTCCATCGCCGAGCATCAGCGTCAACAATGGTCCGACGACCGTCGTCTTGCCTTGACCCATGAGCATCTGCTTGACGACCGAACGGCCATTCTTGAGGTTGTCGATGAGGTCACGCACGAGCACCACCTGCTTCTGACGCAACAAGATGTTCCACGTAAACTCGAACACCAAGAAGCGCGGGTCGTACACGCGTCCTTGACCATCGATGCAATCGACGTAGTAGCGACCGGTACACAGTTGCTCGGCGAGTGCCTCGCTGTTGATCGTGAGGCCTGCACGAATCTCTTCCTCGACCGCCAGCGCGCTGCTGCCATCGGAAGACGACGACAACGACGACGGCTCGATGATCGCGTCCGAGAGAGAACCGGTCATCGACGATCGAGCCGACGACGCCATACCGTGAAGGGCCGACAGTCGCTGCAGCAGCTTCAACAAATCGTTGGCGCCACTGATGCAGCGATTGATCTGACCGACGCGATTCGCGTGCAAGATGGTGGCCACCAAGATGTCGAACAACAATTCGATCGAAGGTGCCTCGAGGTACGGGTTGAGCTTTTGCAGATCATGGTGCGCTCGAGACGACAGCAGCGTGCCAAACAAGTATTCGGTCCACAAATGGGTCTCTTGCTTGCAGTAGCGCTTGAGCAAGTACGAGTAGCGCTCCATGGTCGAATCGGCATCAGCATCGCTGGCGATCGCCACATGGTTCGCAAGCTCCACGACACGCGTCAGGGCATTCTTGACGTACGCCGCATCGATGCTACGAATGTGAATCAGTGCATCGATCAAGCTCGAGAGAGTCGAAAGAGCCCTCGTAAGCACGACCTCCGGCGTCTCGGCGACCTCTGGCTTGGCCTCGGCGGGTGTCGCGTCTGAAGGCTTGAACACACACGCCAGCGCCTCATCGAGCAAGAAGGCGCACTTCTTGACCATGCCATTGTTGGTACGGCTGGCAAACTCTTGCATGTCGGCCTTGAGACGATCGATCATCAGCACGGCGACGTGCGAGCTGGCTTGGTCGTGATGAGACACGTCGAACGGAAGCTGTGACGAAACAGGCGGCAAACCCGAATCCTGGCGAGGACGCTCGACCACGAATTGCTCGAGCCCCAATGGTGCCAGAGGTCGACCACAAAAGTTCTGAATATCGTTCTCGGTGAAGTTGAGCGCACCGTGGTCGCCGGTGATTGCGCGCAGTGGACGCGAGTCGCATCCAAAGTCCGACAAGACTGGCATCACCCATTCGCGACCAATCTCTGGCAACACGGTGCAGGTCGGCGGCGGATCGGGGATCGTGGGCGCCTCTTGGCCCTCGGCGAGAGTCCATGGTCCAGGTCGGAAGTTGGGCACGTTGTCAACCAGTATCGGGATGATGGCTTCAAGCAGCGTGGCCAGCGGCGACTCGGGCTCCTCCTCGTCGGGGAAGCCCTTGACAATGTCGTTGCCAGTGTAACGACGAGTGTCCTTCCACTTGGGCATCAGCTCGCACAGGTGCGGGTTGCGAGCGAGGATGTTGAGGATCGATCCGAGCATCGACTGCTCGCGGCGGTCCTGCAAGAGCTCCGACAGCAAGACGGCGAGCGAGCGCGCACAATCGGTGACACCGATCTTGGCCTTGATGGCGCCGGTGAAGAGGTTGTAGAGGAACAAGAAGCCGAGGCGGAAGCGGTTGCCCAAGCGGTCCTCCTCTTGCGTCCAGAACTGCCAAGCGGTATCGAGAACCATGACGCCCGAGAGGCTGCGAGGCGCCGCATAGCGAATGGTCAGTGAGTCCCATGCCGATTGATCGGCATCGAGCGCCGAGAGATCGGTGTAGCGCCACCATGCCGAATCGCGAGCTCGCGGCACAATGTAGGCCGGCGCCGTCGGGCTGCCGAGAGCCAACGCAGCGAGGTAGAGCTTGCGGTTCTTGACGAGCGTAATCTCGTAGATCGTGTACTTGCGCGGATCGAAGCGCGCATCCGACACGTCGCAGATGCAGTACTCGAGCAGCTGCTGCTCTTCACGGTGCGCCAAGCGGCACGTGGTCGAGACGTGAGCGAGCTTCGTGACATAGTTGCTCATCTGCTTTGTGAGATCCCACGGACACACGACCGGGCTGTCGATCGTAGCGAGGGCGATCTTGAGACGGCACGCATGGGCATCGGGGTGGAAGTCGTTGTTGGCCGAGCCGAGTGTATCAAAGATGTGCTGCTCCTCTTGCGAGAACTCGGTATCGGTTCCGATCGAATCCACGAGGCGGAACACGGCGTCGTAGTCGCGATGCAAGAATCGCAACAACAACAAGTACAAGGCCGACGCCAACGTCGGACTGAACATGAACGAGAGCGATACGTGCACCGGATAGAGGTAGTAGCACGTATCGAGCGAGTTCTGCCAGTCGGTATCACTGCGATCGAGCACCAACTCGGTCGTGAAGGGCGACGACATGATGGGCGGTCGAACGGGACGGATCGACGGAACGAGGATTTGGATCTCGCCCATGGCGTTCGAGAGCAGCAACGAGTGCGGAATGCCCTTGATGAGCGTGAGCGTCAAGTCGTCACGCGCGTTCGACACGAACAAATCGGCATGGTCGACGCTGTAGAGACGCAACTCGCCGGTGCGCACATCGGTACGCGCCTGGAAGGTCATCTTGAGTCGAGGCAACTGCACCAAGTCCACCGGGTACTCGCCACGCGGGTGTGCGGCGCTCGGCAGCGACATGCCCGAGCGACGAGTCCACGCCAACACGTACGAGAGGTTCTCGATGCGGACCAAGAGTCGAGCCAGGCTATGGAGACCCGAGTGCGGCGGCGCACGCAGGAGGTCGAGCAACACCAGCTCCTCCTCATCGAGGAGCTTGCTGCCGTGGCGTGCGGCGGCATCGAGCTTCGACGTGAGACTCGAATCAACCGGGTCGGGCAACTCGAGTTGACTAAGCTCCTCGATGATTGCTTGTTCGAGCTCGGTGAGCGACGCGAACGGTGCCGATGGCTTCTTGTCGGCCGTGTCGGACTCGGCAGCCTGCATCTTTTCGGTTTGTGCAGCAACCACGCTCAGAATCGCGCCTTCGAGTGCATCCTCGGAACCGTGCGCAGCTCCATCGAGCAGCCGAGCCATCGTTCGTCCGGCAGCGAAGCGCATGGTGGCGAGATCCTCGACCATGCCGGCGGCACTCTCGATCAAGCGCTGCGCCAAACGGCTGTCTCGTTGTGCGCGCTCTTCCACCTGACGACGAAGAACTCGCGTGATTCGTGCCGTGGTCTCGGGCAAACGTGTGCACTCGATACGGTGCATCTCGGTGAGCTCGACCAGGATCAAGTGCGCGCCATTGTCTTCGGGATAGCCGCGAAGTTGGTCGCCTTCGTCTTGCCAGAACTGGTGCGTGTTGAGCAGTGCACACGGTACGATGCCGTACAGCAGACGCGACGGAATGAAGGTCTCGGTTCCGCCCGAGAGGTTGGCCGGCAAGTCCCAGCTGCGCGTGATGACGACCGACGTAGGGTCGGGGTACATTTGGTACGGATGGCCGGCACCATGGCGCTCCCAACGCGGCCATGGTGAGTCACGCGCTTCGATCGACGGCTGCATGTCGCGCAACGAGTATCGAGCGTCGCTCGTGTACTCGAGCGAGCGATAGAATCGGCGACCATGCGACATGACGTTGTACGCGTGCACGACGCCCGTCTCGCGGAAGATGTAGAACTCCTTCCACGTTCCGCCACGCTCGGGATGCACGCCGATCATGTAGGCCACGTGTGCATCGGCCGAGAGCGGCTGCTCGGGCAGGAAGATTGGCAGTACGAAGGGCTTGACGAGGTACTTGAGGCGCACGGGCTCAAAGATTGGTACGATCCAATTCTCGGTGTCCTCGAGCTCGCCCGGAATGTACTCGCGGTCGCACTCTTGCACGCACGGACGCGGATCGATGGTCTTCCAGAACTGCAGGTCATGGTTGCGGCCGATGAGGTGCACCCACTCGCGATGCTCGGCATCTTGGACCGTCGATGCTTGCATCGAGACCGAGCCAAAGATCTGGCGCACGTCGGCCTTGCCGGCGATCTGCTTGCTGAGCGCCTTGAGGTGTGCCGACTTGAGCGTGAGTTGCACGATCTGGAGATCGATCTCAATGCCCATGACGGCCGTATTCTCGTCGATGGCCGGAATGGCGTTGCGCGGCATGCCCGAGAGCAACGTCCACGGGCCGGTGACCGTGAAGCGACCGGTCGAGCGTGGGCCTTGAATGTAGCCCCAACGGCGGTCGGTCGGGAGTGCGAGATGCTTGGCGTTGGTGGCATCGACCGCCGTGTTGGGATCGATGACATCGGGCACGATGGTCGAGCCATCGGCGGCGATCGTGGTCGAGAGTGCTCGCGGTACTCGCACGCCGGTTCCGGCCGTCACGCGCACGGTGGCCTCGAGCACCGGGGAGAGATCGTTCTGCTGCACCGAATGAGCCCATGCGATGAGACGGCGTCGCTGCACTTGCAGGACTTCAAAGATCTCGGTCTCGGGAATGGTGAGCAGTGCCATGTTCCACGTGTGGCGCGTCGTGAGGAAGACGAACGAGCACATGATGGCGCTCGCAATGTTGCACGTCATTTGTGCGAGAGTGACGTTGCGGAACAACACCAAGACGTGCGAGTAGATGTCACACACGAGGCGCGTGTTCTCATCGACCACACGGTCGTCGTCCTTGTTCTCGCACTGTCGAATGGCCTCGTGCGACCACGATTCGAGCATGCGGAACACGTGACCGCGCAAGAGGCTCTGGATGGTCGCGAGTCCCGACGCCAGCGCCTGTTGATTGGCGGCCGTGACTTGCACCTGACGCAACGGAGCCGAGACGCTCTCGTGCTCTCCACGCGAGTGCTCGAGCAGGAACGAGACAAAGTTCTCGACGCGTGACACGAAGCGCACAATGTACAAGATGACACTGACGGTGCTCGAGTGCACGGTGCCGGTATCGAGCGACAGTGCGAGTTGCAAGAGTCGAATCACCGACTGCAGCACCAACTGCGGAGAACGATGCAACTCGTTGAGCAAGAGACCGTACGGCGTGGCGAGCAACGGCTTCTCGGACGTTGGAACCTCTTGCGGCTCACGCAATGCCAAGTGATCAGGCTGATAGCGGCCCGGCTCGAAGAGAGCACTGTCGAGTACTTTTTGCAGTTCGGTACTGCGCAAGGCATGGATGCGATCCTCGGTCGAGAAGAACGTCAACACCAACGGGATGCGCATGTAGGGCACGGTGAGGTACGAGAGCAGCAGCTCCGAGTCGTGCTGACCAATCACGTCGCCGAAGCTCGGGAGGTTCTTGATGTGCAAGATGTCGTCCTCGGTCTCGATGGCACCAATGTCGGCATCGATCAAGAGCGCCGGCGTGGCAGCCGACGGGAAGCGATGCGTAAAGGTGAGCGGCGGCTCGGGCTTGCAGCGCAGCGGAAAGTTGTTGTACGCCAACACAATGTACTGACCGTTGCGGAACAACCATTGGAGCTGTGCGTCGAATTGGCTGTAGTTGCCGACCGGTGGGAAGGCTTGCGGGTCGGTGTTGAGAAAGTACTTGAAGTAGAAGTTGACGTCACGGTAGCACGTGAACTCGGGGTAGTTCTTGAGGATGAGCGGCGCCGAGCCATCAATATAGTTGGGCAGGTTGGCGAGTGGATACGCGACCTTGCGGCACACTTGAGCGACGAACGCATCGGTGCCCGGCTGCGGCAACAAGCCCTCCTCCCACATCATGATGGGCTGCAACTGCTGCTCGGCAAAGTAATCCAATACGCCCGTGCGAGCGACGTTGAGCTCGGCCGCGTGCACCTCGATCGTCTCGCTCTGCGAGGCAAAGTGACCGGTCGAGAGACCGAAGCCACCGTTCGCCAGCACCTCGGAGAGTTCGGCCGGAATGTCGGTGGCGATCTTGCGCATCATGGCATCGGCGATGGCCGCCATGCACGCCGGCACGATGATCTTGACGGCGTCGAACGAGCGCGTCGCTTGGATCGAGAATGCCGACGATGCAAAGTGCTCGATCAAGCGTTGCAGCAGCACCAAGACGTCGAGTTGGTACGCGTAGATGACTGGCTGCGCCCAGACGCACGACTGGTACGCCGCACCGGCGCTCTGTGGCTTGGGCACCGGCACGACGCGAGTGAACGTATGCTCGATCAACGCCACCTTGAGGAAGGCCTGGTTCTTGATGCAATGTGGCTGCACCGAAATGAGCGTACACAATCGATCGCAGTGGCGAATGGCTGCCACGGCCTCGGCAAACGTCGTGACTCGCTGCGGAATCTGCAGCATGTCGACCGGCACGTAGGCTGGAAAGAGATTCGGCGGGCCGGCGAGACCATCGACATCCTCGCGACGCCAGAGGCGCTCCATGAACGGCTGCAAGTGCGCTTGATCGGGAAGCTTGTCGGCTTGCGAGGCGGCCGTCGGTTGACCGAGGAGATTGAGATCCGGCGGAGCGAGGCTCGAGTAGCCTTGCTCGTGCTCGACGCTCGAGAGCGTGGCTTCGACGCGCTCGACGAGCTCCTTGGTCGTGCGCAGAATGGCGAGCGACGCAAGGTGGTGCTTCTCACCGATCTTGACGGCGGCATACGCCACTTGCTCGCATGCGAGCTTGATGATGCGAACGTCGGCCTCGTCGACCGTCGGCATGTAGTGGAGGTCGTTGTCGACCATCTCGAGCATCTGTGCACGCACGGCGACCGCCACTTGCTTGGCATTGCGCATCGAGAGACCCTTGCGACGAAGCAGGTAGTGCACGGCCTCGAGCACCGCGCGGTAGTACGCCGTGTTGGATCGCTGTGGCGAACGCCACCACGAGTCGGCATCCGACGACGAGGACGCGAGCGACTCATCGTTGTGTGACTCGGCGAGTGCTTGCTCGAGTGGACGCTCGGCAAGGAATGGCACCAAGAGGTCGTAGATCTTCTCGGGCGTACTGTGGCGTCCGCCGTACACGTGTGTCGCGAACGCCAACGACCAGAAGGCATCGTCGAGCATACGCTCGCTGCGCACGTCCTCGATCACGAGACACGTCTTGTACTTGATCTTGGGCGCTTCGACCGATGCCGAAGCCGGATGGTACTCGAGTCCTTGCAGCGGATCGGTGTTGACAATCACGAAGCGATAGGCCTCCGTGGTCTCGCGCTCGATCAAGTAAGCAATCTGATGCTGACCGATACCGCCCGGCACGATCATGACCTCGCCCTCCTTGAGAGCTCGAAGTCGCGTGCCAAAGTAACGCTTCATCCAGTGCACGAGTTGCGCGCCGCTCTTGGTCGCCAGTTCGTATCGGCGAGCGAGCTCGGCTGCCGTCGACAGGACGTGGCTCACGCTGCCGAGCACTTGCATCTCCTCTTGACCAAAGCCCTCGAGGTAGCTGTTGCTGTTGGTGCTGGCACCGTCGTCGCCGCCATCGACCAAGGTCGAGCGTGAGAGCAACTCGGAGAATGCCAAGTTGAACATGGCCAACGACACGGCCACGGTGCCGCCTTGGAGACCCGTGCCCTCGAGGAAGGCGTCACCAAACTCTCCCAAGAATGCCGGGTGCATCCACACGGGTGGCGGGCGCTTGTAGAGTGCCTGGAGACTCATCGATTGTCGACGGCGCTCCTCTTCGCGCTCGCGTGCAATCGCCCACGGACTCCAGATGCGATTGGCGTACGCCTGCTCGCCGACCTTGGCCGCCGACAAGCAATGGTTGCGCACCTCGAGATGCTTGATACGAACGCCGCCCGGCATCAAGGCATCGTTCGAGCTCGAGAACAAGAGGAACGATGCGGCATTCAACGAGAATCGATCGTCCTTGCGGGCAAAGATGCCACGCGACTCGGCCGAGATCGAGACGCACTTCTTGGAGTTGACGTAGGTAGTGAAGCGCCGTTGGTTGCGCGCGTCCTTGCCGAATGTAATGACGACTCGACTCCACTTGCCCGGCTTCAACCACGACGATGCTACTCCAGGCTCACCTATCGAAATCAATCCATTGATTGGTGTTAAGAATCAACGTGTGCTCTCTTTCGCATCAAGCTCGTGATGCACACAGTGCGTACCAAAGATACCGACACCTCCACCAGGGTAGACGTAGGCCTCTCCCTCGGAAGGACGCGATGTGGCATTGGTTTGGAGCAACGACATGCAGTTGTCGACCTTGTCGAGCTTGACGTCCATCGTGATCGTGTACTCGTTGAGATTCGCTCCTCCGCCCGACGGCGGTAGGGTGTTGTTGAGGTTGACCTTGACGCACGAGTTGCGCGGCAGTACGAGACATGTCGACTCGTCCTTCTGCGACTCGAGGAATGCCTCGTCCTCGCCGAGAGACACCAACTCGATGCCCTCGGGAAGCTCGCCGGTTCGAAAGTCCCATCGGCGCGACAGCTCTTGTGCATCGTCGGCCTGTGCCATGGACGGCGGCATTGATTGCATACCGGCCGCTGCCTCCTTGATCTGCTGCTCGAGCATTCGACGAAAGTCTTGTGTGCGTCGTCCCATATGAAACGATGATGGCGTCGAAGACGACGACGACGGTGGCAGTGGCGGTGGTGGTGGCATTGTCGAGAATCCGAACGACGGCACCACGTTGCTGGTGCTGATGCCGCTGGTATTGAACAAGCTGTCCGAAAACGCTCCAACGTTGACAGTGGCCTCGGGTGCGTTGGTAGCACGAGCAGCCTCGGCGGCACCAGCGTCACCCTTGGCGCCCTTGCTGCCGCCATCCTCATCCTCTCCCTCTTCATCATCATCATCGAGATCCTTCAATTGACTCAGATCAAAGAGTGGCTCGTCGTCAGCGTTGCCTCGTGTCGAGAGTCGTAGATCGGTATTGAGAGTGCTGGCCGGTGATTGCGACGACATGCCGTCGTACTCGTCGTACTCCTCTCCATAGCCCGAGGAATCGAGAGAGCCGCCCGTCAGATCCATGGTGGTATCGGCTCCGAGCTATCGCTAGATAGTGGAGAAGATACTGTCGTAAGTATACTCACCTCTCCCCACTCACTATTATAATTGAGTAGGAGAGTAGGGTTTGAGTGTGTGAGAGAGATAGGGAGATACAGATATACAACACACACGAGATCACGAGTTCACGAGTTGGATGGAAGATTCAATCGACATATGAATGATAGATTGTGAAGGAACGATTGATTGATAGATGGGTAGAATGGAGCTTCCGAGTAGAACGATGATAGATGATAGGTGATAGTGGTAGGTGGTAGGTGGTGGCGATGTAATGATGGCGTACGCGTGGTCAGGAACTGACGATCGATGGCGCTCGCTCTCGATGGGCTCTCGTTAGGCGAAGCAAGTACTTCTTGGCAGGAGCTTCCTCGACCCTGGCGCGTTGGGTACCGCGGCACCGTGTCAGTGAACTCGCTTGCTCACGCACTCTCTCGCTCACTCTCACTCGCTCCTATCGAATGGTGGGTGGAGGGGGAATAGAGGAGGGTAGGGAGCCACGCCACTCAGACAGAGAGTGTGAGAGGTGGGCGTAGAACGAAGGCGAAACGAAATGAACGAGAGAGAGAGAGAGAGAGAGAGAGAGAGAGAGAGAGAGAGAGACGCCATCGAGGGTAGTGAGGGGCAAGCTGGCCGGCTGTGGCTATCCTGCTCGATCTAGACCCAAGACCACGCTTGATCGAGCCTTGATATTCGATGGTGTGACGTTGGATTGGATTGGATTGGATTGGATGTGTGAGATATTGGAGGTTGGATTGATGGCTCGGTTGGGATTTGGTTAGAGTGGCGTGTCGGCCTGGCTGTCGCTTGTTGGTTGGCTGAGATCATCGATGGTAAGTCGGTTAGCAGGCCACCTGGACAGTCCCGTCAATCGTCTAGATTGTTAGATGCCGCAGTACTAGCAGCAGATCGACCGCTTGATTGCTTGGCAGTCCTGCATCATCTCACAATTCAATGCGAAATGAAGTGTGCCGTGATCTATCTCTCTCGATGACGGTGACCATTCTTAATTCAACCAAGCGATTGAATCCTTTGTAAATACGAATACCAAGGCACTCCGGTTACAATAGATAGTTAGATAGAGTATAGGTGTTGGTGTTTGGCCATCGATTTGTAAATCTACTTTGACTTTGGATGTGATTGCTTGATGGCTTCGGGTGTTGATGGCCGTTTTGTTGTGAACGCAGGCACGATCAAGAGCACCCATATGCCAAGCGCCAGGTCGATCACCATTCGATTGGTGAGTGTGAGTACGTAGGCCTCAAAGTCGCCAACGAGCTCGACGTTGCGAGATAGCCATGAAGAGTTGCTGTGCTTCACGACTTGCATCGCCACGCAGCCCACGACGCCAAGGACGCATCGAAACGTGATCCACACGACACTGCTGTTGTCTTTGGATTCGAGTCGTTGCAATACCTCACTATCGATCGGAGGCACGATATGTATCAGTCGATCGATTGATATGCCTCATTAGCAGCGAGTACGACGTACTCAAAATTCACGTATCCAAAGAGTCGCGCCAGATGAGGAATGCTCAGCAGCCCCAGGCATGTCGTGAAGCCTGTCAAGAGCTCCGGCGCTCGACCTCGTCCCTCCAACGTGATTCGAGTGCTGCAGATGATTGCCAACGACGCCACGGCAATCACTCCCTGTCTCCCGCGCATTGATGGCACATGAGTACACAGCTTGACAGTCGATTGCTGGGCGAGTACTTGGTTGATTGGTTGGTGTGGCGTACCAACGATCGACCCCACCATGGATGACGATGCTCGAACTCGAGCCCTCCCTTGACCATGCGTGTCAGGCGAATCTCGAGCCACACGAGCAGCGTGCCAAGTGCGGCACCTCCAATGACGTCGTGTACAAAGTGAGCGCCTGTGAAGACGCGCGATATCATCATCGATACGACGAGCAGCATTGCCAGAGGCAGCTTGGCACGGCTCGGATGCAACAACGCCACGATGCCAGCCACCGCCGTGGTGGCGAACACGTGGCCCGATGGGAAGGCGAACGACAGCTCCTCGGTCGGATCGAGCATGCGGACGCGCTCATCGAGCCATGAAGGTCGCGGCCACGAGATGGCCATCTTCATGCAGCCCATGACGACGGCCGAGACGCCGAGTATGCGCATGAGCTTGAATCCCGTGCGAGGATAGCGGCACCAGAACGCGACGATGGCGGCATAGGCGATGAATCCCGATGCCAGGAGCGAGTAGAGAGCGATGGGATGGTGCAGTTGGTAGGTGCTCACGAGCTCGTGTTGCTGCAGCCAGATGATGACATCGAGCTGCGTCCGCACCCACCAGGTGGACTCCATTGTACGGGTTGGTGTATTGGTGCGCTGGCGTGTGTGAGAGAGTATAGTACGTCGAAGAAGGACAGCTGATTGGGCAGCGGAGGTGTTGTTGGAGCGAGGGAATGACGATACTGCTGCTGAAGTTCGACCGCTCGGCGAGCCACAATCCACAGGCCCAACCGGTCGGCAAGCCACAATCCACAGACCCAACAGGTCGGCAAGTCACAATCCACAGGCCCAACCGGTCCGCAAGTCACAATCCAGAGGCTCAATTGGCCCGCAAGTCACAATCCACAGGCCCAACAGGTCCGCAAGTCAC
>ERZ778026.2715-NODE-2715-length-17596-cov-98.021778_pt1 | contig 17596 bp, 17 predicted proteins | sample MGYA00375756_ERZ778026 | MGnify/ENA primary metagenome ERZ778026 (study PRJEB29350, sample SAMN05389820) | bioreactor metagenome | isolation source: Ammonium sulfate bioreactor | place: South Africa: University of Cape Town | collected 2014-02-18 ... | reverse complement strand
AACATTACAACGATAATCAAGCTGTTCTCGCTGCATTTGGCTATGAAATTCCAATTCGTAATGAAATCAATGATAATTCTGATTTGACATATGCAAAAAAAAATAATGCCAATGAAATTGTATTTCTCCAGATAGTCAACCAAGCATCTATTCCGCCAATAATCTCTTGTTTATATTATTTAAATACATTAAACATAATTCGAACGAAATCATTCAGTATTGCTCATTTTCCAAGAGCTATACGACACTTATCGATTTCTCATGTCGATCTACCATCGAATCTGAATGGTATCAATGGATTATTTTATTTAGAACGCTTGGAAATACAATATACAAATCTCACATCGTTGCCGTACATGAGTAGTTTGCTGCGATTAACTTTTCTAAAATTAGATAATAATAATCTCACATCATTACTACTACCAATTCAAAGATTAACAAAATTGAAGCAACTAGATGTGTCAAAAAATCCAAACTTGAAATCATTAAGTTCTCTTAATGGTCATCAAAAATTAGAACAAATCTTAGCAAGTTTTTGTTCAATAAAACAATTGCCGAAACAATTGCCACAATTACGACTATTGAATTTGAAAAATAATTCGTTAACATCATTAGACAACATTGAAACATTGGGGCAGAATGTTCAAACATCAATTTCATTCATATTTGCAAACAATCAAATCAAAGACATACCAGAACAAATAACTAAAGTGAAAAGACTTACAGTATTGAATTTAAATGGTAACAATATTGAAAATATTCGATTAAAATATCTTTGTCAACTTACAAATTTAACAAAACTCTATATTAAACTCAATCCACAAGGTGAAACCGAACAGCCGTATACTAATCAACAATTGAGAAATTGTCTTAAGAAAACTGAAATCGTATGAAAATAAGCTGATACATTTTGATGACATTTGTCTGATGTTTTTTTTTTGTTGTTAAATTTTAAAAAAAAATCTTTGTTTTGTTTGTCATTGAATATTTATTTGAACAAAATTTCGAAAAACAAAAAGAAAAGACAAAATGAACTACATGCGCTTTCACCTTGATAACAAGATATTCAACAAAATAAAAAAAAACAAAACAAAACAAACCATGACCTCTGTACAAAACATAACTATATATCTAAAGTTGCCGAAAATCGCATCGAAGTAGACGTGTATAAGTTTTTTTAAATTGTCGATTAGCTAATGCATAACAAAATGGATTAATTGGACTGTTTAAATAGCAAAGAAAATAACAAGCATGATAGAGATATGTATTAAACACGATACTTTCACGACATGTTTGACAAAATGTCTGAATTATCGTATGAATATGCCACTAAAACAAGAGACGAAAAAAAAAGAAGCTAAGAAAACTAAGATTGAATAGAAATTGACTAACCGGTGTCCAACAAAGAACGAATGCGCCCATGATAACTGTTATTGTTCGTAGAGCTTTACGTGCTTTACGTGAACCATGTCGAGGAGATGCTTTCGACTTCGTTGGTGTAATTGGTAGAAATGTTCGATTTTCATCGAGAGGTTTAACGACTTCGGAACCTAATCGTGTAATTGACAACAGATTAGTTATATTCGGTGCGATTGTTCCTACAGGCGCATGTTCACCACTGGTCTCATTCGATGACGAACGATTCAGACCATCGAGACCATTCTGTGTTAGAAAGATACTGATCGGTTCTTCATCGATACTTGCATGATGTTTGATCGATGATGTTACACTCGATTGTTTACGTCGTTTTAAACGTGCGAGACTCGAATATCTTAGTTGATGATTTTTCGATAGACTAACAATAAGATCGGATGTCGGTGATGTCAATGAACCACCACTCATTATATTCGAAACTTTTCGAGCATTCGCTTTCGAACGTCGTTCGATAGCACTTGCAACTTGATAGATAAAAAAATAAAGTGTAAACATAACTAAAAGTGTTACCCAAAAATAAGCTATCGTCAATCCAAGATTGAAATAGGCATTTTTATTCCATTGTACACTAGAGACAAAAAAAGAAAGAAATGAGAAATCGATTGAATGTTCTCGATTTCAACTTACTCGCATTGAAGATCTGTGGGACTGAGATTTGGTTTTTTACTGTACAATGGATAGCCCATTGTTGAAACGAAGAATATTAATGCTGGTATAAACCATGTTAAAAGAACGAGAAAAACAATACGTCGTTTCGTTCGCCAATTTCGATATTTTGTCGGAATTTTAACTGAACAAAAACGATCGATTGTTATTAATAGAACTGTATAGATCGATGCTAAACAAGCCGTATAATCTAATGATAACCAAATATCGCATAGAAATGATCCGAGCACCCATTGATTTTTATAGATTGTCAAAGTTAAAAATGGCATCGAAATACAACCGATGAGAAAATCACTTATAGCTAATGAGAGAATAAAATAATTCGTCGGTTGACGTATTTGTCGATCGACAAAAAACGAAACAAGTACGAGAATATTGCCACTAATTGTTAATAGGGATGTAAATGTGCCGATAATAGCGAGTAGAACAATAAGTTTTGTCGAATAAGGAGATAAAGCAGAGAGAAATATTGATGATGGTATATCGAAAAGATCATCATCGGTAAGATTGAATAGTGTATCGACTGTTTCGTTAAAATATAAAAACGGAAGTGGTTCGACCATACATGTAATCAAACAAAATCAATGCGTTCTGCTTTTATCAAATAAAATCAACCGACGATAAACATATAAACGAACCTATTTATCTAAATTACCTGATGGTGTAGGAAGGAGATACTCGTCACTTATCTGAAATAATATATGTCTTTCTATATATATGTACATTAAAGGCAGAGAGAGAGAGAGAGAAAAAAGATATCGATGATATTTATCCTAATACTCGATGTTCTAGAGAGAAAATAGACATTTTAGATTAACCTATATATTCATTCAGCCTGATGGCTAAATGTACTCACTCTTCATTCGCATTCGCTTTGGGATTTTTTTTATTTTCAAAAAAAGAAAATTACTTTGTCAGTATGTATCAAGAGACATTGTTTGTTTCGATTCATATCGAACAATATATTCTTCTCTATTATGATCAAATTGAATAGAAGAGAACGATACTCTCGCGAAAATTAATCTTCAAATTTGTCGATATCATTTATCATCGACCAAACCTTTCCGTTGTCGATAGATGTTATCGGTTCGTCCATCTCACTTTTCTCGGTTACCTTCTCATGTCGGCACTTGACTCAAGGCGGCGAAAAGTAAAGCAAGTAACTGTAGTGAAGATGATAAATGAGCGTGTGTTGTAAGACATATAAACTTGATGAACGAGAAGTTTCTCTTTTTCTCGAATAGAATTTACTTGAAGCAGAACAATTAAATATCGAATGAAAAACATGAAGAGAGAGAAAGAGAGAGAAAAGACGAATACAATGTCGTTCTGATTTTTTTCAATACTTCGACCTTCTCCGATTGATGTTATTATTAAAATATTAAATAGAGATAATCTTTTTCAATTCTTCGGGGAAATCAATCATTCATTTATTATAACAAATATTGAAAAGAAGAAAGAAATGATCACACTGCAAACTATTCAACTAGTTTCTTTAGATAACAATCAAATAAAAAACAGCGGCATGCAGAAAGAAAGCAAAAAAAGAAATTGGTTATTGTTTAGAGATCATTATGAATCGTTAATTCAGCACCATAATCAGTTGCTTGACTACCAACGAAAACATCATATTTAGCAATCATTTCATCTTTTGTTAATTGTTCATCTTTATTTGTATCAGCTTGATGAAAAAGATGTGCAGTTTCAGCTTTAATATTATCATAGTCCGTTGGCATTAACCATTGTTGAACTTCTTTTCGATCTAATTTACCATCATGATTTAAATCACGATATTCACGAAAATTGTCACGTTCAGTTTTCAACCATTCCGGTTCGGTTGTATTCATATTTTCTGTACTATCCCACATATCATTGAGAAATTCGTCCATGGAAATGAAACCATCATGATTCTTATCGATATCTTCGATGGTTTCGGTTATAACGAGATCTCGCATTCGAACACTCTGTTCCGGATGAAGAAAATCGGCGAATTCATTTTTATTCAAAACACCATTTTTATCTTCATCAGCTTTTTGAAATCTTGATAAACGAAAAAAGAAATTTTTCTTTCTCATTTTGAAAGTTAATTAATTCATACCTTCGTCGATCTTTTTTTTGTAAACGAAGAAGTTGTTCGACGATTGGTTTCGGTTCGGGAATATCATCGTCTAATAAAAAAACAAATGACAAGTATTCCAATGGATTTATTTTTAGTGCACTTGTCATCTTACATAGTGTATGATAAATTACTCGATCATATTCATCCCATGAGATATGATTATTTGAATCGTTATTCATTTTCTTCCATTGTCGTTCGACATCATCAGTTAGATAACGTGTTTGAACGGATTTAATCCAATTTTGTAGTTCAATTTTACTGATCGTACCATTATGATCGCTATCGATACGATCGAAAAGTGCACTGACATTCAAAAACAAAAGAAAAAATGAATAGTTTCTATCAGGGAAAAACGTACCCAAGACGTTTTTTGCTTTCTTCTGGTGAGAGTTGTTCGAATTTTTTGGCTTCGTCAGCTCCAAGAAATGCTTCATGATCGTAATCAGCATTATGTTCGACCTTTTCATCATGATCTTTATCCGTAAAATGTTCCTGGTGACTTAATGGCTAAGAAATACAGAAAAGCAAAGTCAATGTTATCGAAAATCAAAACCTTGATTTACTAAATCTAAAACACGAGCTTTATGATCATTTTGATTATCTGTTGGAAGTATTCCAGTTTGAGCAATACCAATGAGATGTATAGTCAAAAGAATAAATGCAAACATCTAAAATTAATCAAGTAAATCTAATAGAATATCGCTAAGTATGCTTGTATTTCTTTCGATCGTTTGTTTTAACATTTGATGTTGTTCACTGGTTAAAACAAACTTATTGTCCGTATATTGTAATAGAATTTTATGAACAAGTTTAGCAAAAAATAAACTATCGGCATACAGATCCGATGACATGACTAATTTGTTAGGCAATAAATTGAATAGATCATTGGAAAAATAAAATTCTTTACTATCAAACCATTTGGTTAATAAATTTAATTGATTAGTATTCAATGGTATTGTACTATTCTCACATATTTGAATACATAATTGACATTGATCAGTTCGTTGAATTAATTGCGTGAAGAGATTTGAACAGAATGGATTCGATGATTGATTTAACCAAGGAAGAAAACAATGAAGAAAAAATTCTCGAGGATATTTATTCATAAGATCAATGATAAGAATGAAGATTTCATTGGATATAGAGAAATTAACATCGATAAGCCATGGTGAAAGTAAATATTCGAAATATTGACAGATTTTTTTTGTATCGATTTCATCGTGAAGAATAGACGAAAGATTATCGATCGAACGTTCGAGATTTATCTCGGGAACCTTTTGTTCTTCTTCTTCTTCTTCTTCTTCTTTTGCTTCTTCTTCATGTTTGAAAACTTCGATATTAATCGTAAATTTAATTTGATTTCGTTCGATTTTTGTTGTTCGTTTGGAATCATTTGTTGTCTGAGTAGTTTTCAACGGGTTTTTAATATATCGTTTAATAATTCGAAAGATTTTCTCATTATCATTAAATTGTAAAAGTTGTTCGAAATTTTCATTGGAACAAGGAATTGTTTGTAACCAAAATTGAGCAAGACTTTCTTTTGATATGGTTGCCATTTATGCATATCAATCGATCACAAGAGTGGAGTGGAAAAGATATATGTTTGTACATCATCCAATACAAGTCCATGATATCTAGTGATATCTATCGAAAACAACTGAGTTCATCTACCAATCGAAGAATTATTTTCATTTATTTATTTGTTAGTAATCAAATGAAATGATTTAGATATAGTAAACAAAATGAATAATATATCTCCGATATTTCTACGGACAATCTTTCGTCGAGCACGAAATCTATCGAAAAAATCCTACGATATAATAACATGCAGTGCTTATAAGACAAATAATCTACCACGAATTGTACCAAAGGAAATTCCACGACCAAATAATCTCTATGATTTAGTTCACGGACCTTATCAAGCATCGATTCTAATTAAAAATCAATGGCAATTAGAAGGCATACGTACAGCATGTCGACGAGCACGAACAATCATTGATCAAGTGTCCGAATCGATACAAGTCGGCATAACAACCGATACAATCGATAGATTAGTTCATGAATTGTGTATTTCCCTCGGATGCTATCCAGCACCATTGAATTACGATAAATTTCCGCGTTCATGTTGTACAAGTGTGAATAATATAGCTCTACATGGTATACCCGATGGACGACCATTGAAAGCGAATGATATTTTAAAATTAGACGTGTCTGTTTATTACAATGGATTTTTTGGTGATGTTTCAGAAACATATCTCGTTCCAGGAACGGATAAAGACAAAATTAAAGTCGATCAAGATGCAGTTTATTTAATAAATCATGCACGTCGATGTCGTGATCGTGCTATTGCTGTTTGTCGACCGGGCGTTGAATTTTCGGCTATAGGACGAGCTTGTGAAGAATATATGAAAGAATGTAATAGTTTGAAATTAGTTCGAAGTGCATGTGGACATGGTCTAGGCGAACAATTACATGAACCACCGCAGATTTTACATTATTTTGATGAAAATGAAAAGCAAATGAAATGGACAATGCAAGAAGGAATGGTTTTTGCTATTGAACCCGTTCTTACTGAAGGCAATGGACGTGTTCGAATGTGTGATGATGATATACAAGTTACAACTATTGATAATTCACGTTGTGCACAATTCGAACATACAATTGCAATAACACCGAATGGACATGAAATTTTAACCGAAGGAAAAACAGACATGAAACCTAATGTTTTAGAACGAAAAGCTGTTTTCGTATAGATAGATATTAGAATACATTTTTTTTCCTAGTGAATGTATAAAAATTTGTTCGTCTCATTTCTTCTTCGTTTTTTATTATTTACTATGTAAAAAATATCAACAACGACATAGTTGTACGTTTTTTTCTATTTCTCTAAAAAGGATACTACTGGATGATCTGATTTTGCATTAGTTTTACAAAAAAAAGGTCGATATGTAATACGTGAATTGAGTTCATATTTCTCAAATGTAATTATCATTTTCTTCTTGTTATGGATAGAAAGTTCTGTTGTACTATATATAGTTTGTAAACAATCATCGAGTTCGTACTGAGTATTTGTTTATTGAAACTCATCTACTAACGTTGTTTATCTTGTCAATCAATGTCTGTGTATATAGAGCTTAATTCTCCACGCAGATTGTCTGCGTCCATCAATCAATCATCCTGTTTAACTAATCGAATCTGAGATTTCCTTTTTCAACGTTTAACTGTAACTGTCTTTGATCGCATCTTCTCTCGTAATATACGTATGTGTGTGTCAATAGAAACCATCTAAGCAGCAGCAATAGCATATCACTTGAGATGTTAGTTTTGTTGGTATGTCAACATTAAAATTTCTATTCTACCTTGCTGATGGATGATGAACAATGAATAAAGAAGAAAAAAAAGAAAGAGAGAGAAAGAGAGACATAGAGAAAAAAAATAAATAGACGAGTACTTTTGAACAAAAGAAATGTTCGACACACATAAGACAGCGCGAAACAAAGAAAATTACCTAAAAAAAAAGAGAGAACAACAAACAATCAAAAAAGGATAGAAATCAGATCTTCGTTATTTCGCTTGATGTTTTGTTTTGTTTTTTTTTTCGTTTTTCTTATGATACAGTATTGCTAAACGAGCAAGACGAAAAACACATGCATACAGATTGTGACTATTGAGAGAACGAAACAACAACTGTTCGAAGCAATGTTGGCAGATAATGAGCAGAAGGAGACGAGCGAAAAAGAGAAGAAGAAAAAAAAAGAATGAGACGAAATGTCAAATAATAATATTAATAATTAATAGCAGCACCAATACAAATAATAGAAGAAAAAAGATAAAAACGAAAAAACACGAATGTCTCGATTAATATAAGAGAGAGATTTATCGTTGTACGGACACAACACGAAGCATTAGTAATTGTCTTTCACCATCCTTGTCACCGATGGCAACAATTGTTCGATTATGTGCGGCCATATGTACATCAACTGGTGTCATACCAACGGGCATCGTTGATGCGATTTGACCAGTATGTATACGCCACAAGCAGATATTTTGATCTTTCGAACCAGTAGCAACTAATTGATTCGTTGATATACATGAACAAGTTATCTAAAATAATCATCATGTCTTTTGTTTTCGAGTAAAAAAACTAAACAGATCAGTTTACTTCTCGTTTATGTCCGTTTAATTTCGAAATAATTTCTTTGGTATTTGTATCCCAAACTTTGCCCGTACCGTCGGCACTCGTCGAAACAAAACATGTTCGATCGGGCGATAATTTCAAATCAGTTATACGATCACGATGAGCATTTTGTCCGTTATCATTCAATGTACTCAAACGTTGACATGTCGGTATATCCCAAAGAACTAATTGACCTGTTTTGGTTCCCGTTAACATTTGATCATTGTTTAAAACAATTGAGCATTTAGGATCGGATTCGAGTGTTATTGTTGGCGGTTGAACTAATTCTTGTTGTGTTGTTAAATCAAAAACAACATAATTCGTTGAATTCGAACTTGTTGGACAGCCAACAATGGCATAACGTTCATCGGGTGTTAGTGTGATAAATGATGGTGTACTACCATAGGATTGATTCGTATCCGATTTAATTTCTTTGGTTAATTCAGAATTATTTAAATCGAGTATACCAACAGATATGCCTCGGCCATATTTCTGATTGCCGGTCATTATTAAATTATTCGAATTATTACTTAATGTAAATGTCGCACATTTAATTTGATGCGTCAATTGAACAGGTTTGCCTGTGTTAACATCCCAAATTTGTAGAACATTTGGTTGTGCATCGATACCATCACTTGCTAAGCCAACGAGTAATGTTCCACTACAAGCCAAGGCGACTTTACTGCAATTAGCGCTTGTTCCTTGCATGCTCGATACGAGTTGACCATTGACAGCGTCCCAGATTTGTGGTGGACCTTGACTTTGTCCGACAATTGCATATTTACCGTTTGGTGTCATGCTAACAGAATTGATATTACTTAATTCGTAATCAGTTTGTAAACCGCCATCAGCAAACATAGCATTCATTGAATAGCCACCAACAGCTCCTCCTCCAACAGCTTCCCATGATTCGAATGTATCACGATAACCATCCATGCCCATTCCACCACGACCATAACCGAAATCACCGACTGGTGGAGCATGATAATCCGTTTCGATGACATGTTCTAAACAAAAAAGAAGATCAAAAGTGTTTGAATATATGTTGTTGTTTTGTATAATAAGAGATAATAGTCATGCAAGAAAAAAAACAAGACAACAATCATAGTCATGCGTATTCCTACGTTGAGAATAAGCTGATGATGATTGTTGATGATGTGCATCACGTGCGAAATCACCATAACGTGATGACATTGTTGGATAATTCGTGAAAATACCACCGGCAGAATCCATACCGCCGTATTCTCTAACAATCTCTGTAATGCAATTCAAACATTACGTGTTGATAGTTATGATTTATTTTTTGTTTTTTTTTCTCTCAGTCGATTTTCGGAAGATGATGCTTACCTCGTGTTTGTTCAATACGTGTTGTTTCCAAGCCATTTGACGAACCAGCTGCACCTGATGTAGCAAAATTATCTCCACGTTGATCGATCAATTGAAGATCACGAGTTGCTCGATTACCAGGACCAGCATAAAGTGCTAAAAGAGAAGCAGAAGAAGAAAAAAAAACTTATAATACATAAAAATCTTAATAATATTTACCATTTTCAGTTTGAGTTACACCTGAAGTACCAGTTAGAACAGGTACGTAACCAGCTTTGTTACCACCTGGAACGCAACCACCTCCTGCACATCGACGTACAGCGAACGCAAGTGCAAGTGGAAGTAAGAGCAGACCAGATACAAGTGCTAATATAACACCGACAGGACCAGCACGAGCACCGAGAATACGACCATAATCAATTAATTGACCTTTCTTCGGGCCAATCATCGGCACTGTATGAGCTGTCAATGGACCGCGAGGTACCGTCGTAGCAACAAATGGCACCGGCGGTACTGTAGCAACCACTATAAGCAGACAAAGAAATCATCATTTTTGTCGATAGTTTTGTTTTTATTGAATTCTCTTACATGGTGTGTCACAATAGTATCCTGTATATCCTTCATCGCACGAGCATCGTCCATCATAACATCGACCGTAATTACAATTAACTCCAGAACAGAGATCAGCTAGAAAAATAAATGAACGAAAATATTATTCTTTGTTCTTATGTGATGTAATCAGTTAATTTACGTGGTATATCACATCGTGAACCCGTATAACCTGAATGGCATTCACAAACGCCCTCACGACAATGTCCATAACCACAATAAACATTATCACAAGGATTTGGACGATAAACTAAAACAAAACATTATTTTCTTTTCATTAACTTAATTCATTTCGTTTCGTTGTCTTTACCTTCTCGACACTCATCACCAGTATAAGGCGATGAACAAATACAACGTCGACTATGTCCTTCTGGCACACATTGACCATTGTTTGCACATGGATACATTACGCAAATATCATCTGTACAATAAAATAGAAAAAAGACATTCAAGTGGAAAGAGAAATTTCATCTTTTTTCGTTCAAAGTTCAACCTTGGCAATGACTTCCAATACGTCCTGTAGGACATACGCATCGAGCCACACCACGATCATTCGTGCACGAACCGCTACCGCAATCGTAGCGTAAGCATGGATCAACTGTGATAAAAAAAAGAAAAGAAAAAAATTTAGTTTCAAGGTTCATTAACAATCTTCAAAAAAAAAAGGTTTCTTTCGTTTCGATTAGATAAGCATAAGTAAAAGAAAGAAACAATCATCATGCAATTCAAATTCTCAAAATAAAATAAATGTTTACATTCGATTAAATAAAAACAAGAAAGAAAAATAAAAAATCTTTTTCTTATACATATATGATTAAGTTATATACAGAATATATACATATATAAGAAAAATAATAATAAAACTGAAGCTTTATGAGGCTTTTCGTTTTGCTTTATGCATTTTAATGAAGCCTTATCACGAATTTATTTTCGATTGATCGAGCTGCATCAATCGTCTACTCACAAAAATCATCAGCTCTTATTTCATCCAAACATAGAACACCCGTATAGCCCGATAAACAGTCACAATAGGGTGCACCATCATGCTGGTGAATTAAACATCGACCAAAATTGCAATTGATATTGTCACAGGCGTCTGTAGAATAAATTGTATGAAAGAAATATCTTTCTCATTCTCTTTTTCTTTTATCCATCTCAACATATCAACAATAACATGCAAATACTCGACGTGTCAGTATTTCAATACATTCAAACACACGTGCACAGCTTCGATAAGGACATACCATCCTGTTCGTAACAATTCGGTCCTCGGTAACCTTGTGCACATTGGCACGTTGGCTGATTGTCCGATTGGACAGTACAAACGCCTCCGTTGTAGCAAACGAAATTCGAGCATAGATCGATTTGTCGATCGCACGCTGAACCTTCGTATCCTCTATGACATTCGCATCGATAGGATTTGCCTTCGTTGATGCATGTTCCATAGTTGCACGACACTCCAATGCACGGGTCTTTATCATGATAGAGAGAAAGAGAGAGAGAGATTAGAATGACGAAAAAAGAATAATAACTAAACTAAATCTAATTGTCGACCGCATTCAACAAGACTAATCTACATTTTCGTGATGAAATCATTCGAGTTCACACATACCTGTTGGCGTCAGACAATCATGTCCCCCATAACCTTGATAACAACGGCAAACAGCTGTACCACGATCGACTTCGCAACGTCCATTATTACAGTTAACTCGTGCACATGGATCTAAAGAATAAAGAAGAAAAAAGAATCAATAAATCACTCGTTTTCTTTTTTTTTCTCTCGTTTTTTCTTTCATATTAATCATCACGCATCTTTTCCATTATGCAAATTGAAGGGCGGTGACCAGTTTAATTAGAAAAAAAAAAGAAATCTAAAGTGCTATACACGTTGGCCACCTGAGTGTATATGCGTGTAAAGTAGTTCCTTTCTTCTTTTTGTTCGTGTTCAATCGAAAAGAAGAAGAAATTTATTTGCATAATGCATATGTACAAAAAAAAAACGTTGTTCGCCTTGAATTGAATCTCTCTAAATGCGTATCTGGCAAGAGAAGTGATGATCGCTGTGCATAGATAAACAAATTTTCCTTTCACGATAATCATAACAATTGAACGTGAGAGAGAAAAAGTAGTCTATTGATAAAAAATTATGCAAGACTTATATACTTGCACAACCTATTCTCAAACTCATTCGTCTTAATCCACTCATGAATGCACGCGTGCTCGTCTCAGTAACATCTCCTCCAACAAGCAATTATAACTTCTTTAATCGTTCAGACACCCAAGCATATGTCTGCCTTTGTTTGCATTCCATCATAATGATCGATGCTATTACCGGTCAATTCTATCATTCATTTATTCATCCGGTTGTTGTTTTCTTTTACTATTCAATGGCGACATACAATCGATATCTTAAATCAGTTTGACCGCAAATTTTACAAGAAGAAACAAAAACGAAAGGGAGGGAGGGAGTGATTGATGTTTGTCCCAGAGCAATTGTATATTGGTGCACACGTGAGTGTGTCGGTAAAATATGTCTCTCAATTTTCTTGTCTTCTTTCTCTTCTTCTTCTGTATACTACTCGTTAATGGAAGTCGATTGTTGCGTCATTCACTCAACAAGTAAGAGCAAAAGAAGACGAAGAAGAAGAAGAAGAAAAAACTACTAGTACTACAAACTAAACTAAACGCGTGCGCGCGCACTCTCGTTCTTTTGTTACATACCAATTTGTGTTTCACATCGTGAACCACCGTAGCCTTCATAACAGGAACAATATGGCTGATTATTTCGATCTTTCTGACAAGTTCCTTGATTACATTGAAAACTCAAACATGGATCAGTTGAAACTACAATAAAGAGAGAGAAAGAGAAAAAGAAAAACATTCATTGAAATTAAAATCAAACAAGAAAACCTTGACCGAAGTAAAAGAAAAACTATCTCCTACCTGATTGTTCACAACGGTAACCCGTGTACTGAGTAGGACAATGACAATAGGCTAAAGATGTTGGCGTTGGCGGTTGAATACAATAGCCTCCATTTAAACAATTGATTCGTTCACATGGAGTCCCTAGAGTAAATACACGTATGAAATACAATCTAATGTTCATCGAAGAAAATATGTTCCTCAAACGTAAGATCAAAAACTTACAACAACCGAGATAACATGGCAAAGCGCCCACCGATCGACTATCAAATTGATTCGATGCTGATGAAGGCGGTGGTGCTGCCTTGATAATCGTAATAAGACTTAATAGGATTAATGAAATCAAATATTTCATTATCTTTGACACAGATAGACGAGAGAGAGAGAAAATGCGAGAGACGAAAAAGAAGTTGACGAAAATATTAATAATTTAATCGATTAGTATATTTGTCGACAAAAGATGATTCACATTGCTATCGAATGTGTGTGTTTTTGTCGTTTGGATTGTAACGGGTTTCTTGTTGTTTGATATATTGGATACAACACGAAGAGAGCACAAGATACAGAGTCAATCTGGAAATACGACGATTGATAGTCGTGAATATCAGTTTATGTTGCGCTGTAAATGCAATGTCGAGAGAGAGAGAGAGAAGGAAAAAATGCGAGTATATTCTGTGCGATGCAAACAAACAGCAAACCGCAGAGAAAAAACCAATGATGACGATGGCAGGAGAAAAAAGAAGAACAAGAAGAAATATATAAACGAAGAAAAAATCTATGATGAATGAATAATACAGAAAAGAAAAGATGTGAGAGTAATATCTTGTATTAGTAAGAACAACAACATCAATAAGACGAAGGAAGATGCTGTATTAACGTCATCTCGACTCTATTCTTTTTCTTTTTTCTTCTTCTTCTCTGTCGATGCTAGGAATGTAGAGCTTACAAGTCGTCGACGTCGTCGTCGCCGTTATATATATATTTTTTTTGCTTTAGATTGACTATACCGCAAACGAGAAGAGAAAAGAACGAGAAGAAAAGAAAGAAAGAAAAAAAAAGCTGCTTATTAACATAAAAAACGAGAGCGAGAGGAAAAAACGTACACGAACGATCGTATATGCTGATAGTAATGCTTAGTTGCAGAGCGCAAAGAGAGAGAGAGAGAAGTGCAGTCGAAAAATTTCTCTTTTTTTCCTTTTCAAGAGCGCATGCCAAGAGGAAAAAAAGAATTTGTCAAAAAAAAAAATGCACATCGACAATGCTCTCTCAAAGTATCTGTTAATGATGATGCAAGAGAAGAATCATTTTTTTTTTGTTCTTCTTTATTTATCTTTTGTCTTTACCACCGACTGAGGATATATTTAATATGATTTAATCTTCGGTTATGTATACAAATGATGCTTACGTTCGGGTATAGCCGCGCGGTTGTTCCAGCCGACACTTGGATCATATTCGACTAATGTCGGATTACGAACACAATTTTGAATGAGATTCTCTTGTCGATTATCAGCTGCGATAACAACCTAAATGAAAGTACCATTGACTCGAGAGAGAGAAAAAAGAAGAAGAAAAATCAACTTACATCTTGTACATAACCATAAAAATTTGTTCCGCATAAATGTAATTTTCTATCGCCAAATAAACTGAAGTAGCCAGTTAAATTTGTGTAATGTCGTGTTTCATAATCAAATGTCAAATCAAGCTATTAAGATAAAGAAAAATGTCCGTTATCAGTATGATTAATCGCATTACCGTGTTTGATGTTTTTTGACATTGTAACGAATGCCATTGATCACCTCGGACACGGCCCGGAAAATCATACGTTGATATTGATGCGCCATTTTGAATTACAAAACGCGGATAGAAATTCTTAAGAAAGACAATATAAAAAAAAAAGGAAAAAGGAAGGAAATGGTCAATCTACTTGAATAACAATCGAAACTTGAACTGGTCCGTCTCGTGTAATGTACAATGTTGAATTGGCCGATGTTGTAAAAATTGTTAAATCAATTTGTTCACGTTGTCCAGGTCCAACTTGTGAATAATATCGAACTAAACCTGTACTGCCCATATCAACTGAATTCGGCGTACAAACCATTGAACAATCAGTTTGTCCACAGAATTGTACCGGTCGAACATTAGCACTCGTACAAGGTATCTGTCGGTCGCACATTGTGCCTTGTTGATAGAAGCAATCGTATCGATCAGCTTTCAAAACACCTTCAGGTAATACGGGATGTCGATTGTATGTTACATTAGCAAAACAACCAACGAACGGATTCGTATTACTTGCTTCGGACATTAAACGATACGGACCGCCAATGGTGACAACATCGAAGAACATTGGCGAACGTTCAGGAACGGGTATTTCAGCTGAACGTTTATCGATTTGTACGAACATATTATCGTGTGAGATCCGTTCGGGTATTTGTCTCGTGACTAAAATTCGATGTTGTTTACCGTCATTGATCGTTTGATTATCTCGAAAAATGATCTGTGCTGTTCGATTCATGGGTGAATAGTATTTCAATTCTAATTTGCCTTGATTTAAACCGAGAACAAGACCACGTTGATCATCGTTCGAATACATCGATGTTATCACACCGTTCGATGAAAGTGTTTTTATCGGCATTTGACAAAAACGAAATTCATCGTTCGATTGAACTTGTAATTCAATGATATCGCGTCGATCTCGTGTCGAAAAGCTCACATCAGGCGAAACATACGAAATTACATTTTTACCTAGAACAAAAAAAACAACAACAGTTGTTTCTTTCACAAAACATTTGTTCTTAGAACTCACGTCCTCGTTTCGATAATTGACAAGTATTTGTTAGTCGTCCAACATGATGAATATGATCGAGTTTAATTATTGAATTTTCATTATAAAGAACATCTTTAATACAACCGATAAAATTATCACCATTGAATTCCGACGATTGTTCTTTAATTAAACTATCATATTGACCAATGTAAATAGTTTTGATTTGAAAATTGCCTTGAATTTTTTTCATAAGTATTTTGCCATCGATTTCAAGACTTAAATCATCTTTTGTCAACATTTTTATCACTAATCGATGTTCACGGCCATCGTTGACTAAATTCGTATTATTCAAAAAGATTTTCATCGGTTTTTTCAATTTATCAACGTATGTTAAGAGTAAATAACCTTGATGAATACTTAACATCAGCAAGTGTTCATATGTTTGATCAGCTAATGAACAAATCATACTATTTAGCTCTTGTGTATGAAAACGAAATGAAAATAAACGAAATTGTTCCTGATAATCGAGTTGTACGATCAACGGACGATCGTATTCTTTAAATGAAATCATTTGATCAATGAAAATATTATTAATTGATAAGACTTCAGTTGATTTCAGCACAATACTACTCGATGGACATTGCTGTCGATTGTATGGTAAATGTTTGAATGAAATCACTTGTTGATTATAAGTTACATTTTCCAGACAACCAATAAATTGACTTCGAGCACCGAAAAGAAAATTGTCGAGAACTAATTTCGTTGTCGTCGATGGTAATTCAACGGAGATTTTTTTCGCTGGCAAATTTTTCTTTCGACTTATCCATGCTTCGAGATTTTGCTCGATTTGTTGTAAATGAATAGTATATAAATTGCCATCATTGATTGGCTTTTGTTCGTCATTAGATAGAATACGTTGTGCTTGTCGATCACGAATGACCAATGCTAAGTAACCCTCAACATCGATATTCAAACTAATTTGATCGAATTGTACCAATGTGCTAACATTTGAACGTGTTCGAAATGAGAAAACAAGAGATTGAAATGGAAGATTCGAAGGTGACTGAACGAGCAGTTCTTTATTATCATTGGGAAGAAAACCAATTGTTTGAGTTAGAGGCGATGATGATTTCATATCGACAACGACAAAGATTTTTTCATTTCCTGTTGAACTCGATGCTGATGTTGTTGGTTCTTTGAAAATCTCTTCATTTTCATCAGTCATATCTTCTTCACGAAGATTTAACGAACGTTCAACATTGGTTATCGATACATCGCCAATTTTGCCTGTAAAATCTCCGTTCGGTGCCGGTGTAAGTTCAGCACCAATGAAAATATTGGTTTTCGTTTGCCAACCATCGGGCAATTGAACATGATTTTGTTCGATATTATCGAGATCGAACCGTAATTTTCGATCTGTTCGTTGAATACTTAATCGATGCCATTTACCGTCATTAATTAACATCTGATGATTATCTTTCGTTGTTAAAACAACATCGGGCAGATCATCTTGCGAGAAGATTATTTTTGGTTTACCGTCCTAATTGAAAACAAAAAGAGATCGCTCATGAAATAAACA
>ERZ778026.2714-NODE-2714-length-17607-cov-5.010711_pt1 | contig 17607 bp, 19 predicted proteins | sample MGYA00375756_ERZ778026 | MGnify/ENA primary metagenome ERZ778026 (study PRJEB29350, sample SAMN05389820) | bioreactor metagenome | isolation source: Ammonium sulfate bioreactor | place: South Africa: University of Cape Town | collected 2014-02-18 ... | reverse complement strand
GGCTCCGGTCGCTACTGCACTGCGGGGCACTCGCACTCTAAATCCGGAAGAGCCGCCGAAGGCCGATGCGATGCTTAAGGAGGAGATATTTCTGCTTGAGACAGGGTGTGTTGCATCGGCGCAGCTTCAAGGCTTCCCATTCGACATCTCGTACGTGCGGCGAGCTCAGAGGATTGCTGGCGATGGGTACCGGGTGACGCTCACAACTTCGGACCTGATGCCGAACGAGCCAGCCATCCTTGTCGTTCCACGAAACTGAAGATGGGAGGCTGGACACGTGCCCTGGCGAACCCGACTCCAGTACTCTATAAAGCCGCAACGAGAACCGGAGGTCAAGCATGGGAGCGAGCGATCCATGGGGCAGCACCGACTCTTTTCGTGAACGGCAACACCGCGAAAAGATGCAGCGGTACCAAAATCCAACCAACCCACCCGGTACGTATAGCGGTGGCTCATCTTCCGGTGATGGGGCCACTGGGCTCGTCGGTTGCCTAGTGATTATCGCGGCCATAGTCTTCGTAGTGATTGCGTGGACTAGCGGAGGAGTGTCGTCTCTGCTCTCAGGAATCTTTTCTAACTTCGACCACTCAAGTAGTCAACCCGCTGCGCCAGTAGCCGACGGCTCGGAGAGTCCTCAGTCACTTACCCAGGCATTTATCGAGGACGTCGTCGGTTCGGGCGGCTACAAAGCATGTGCGTGGATGATGACGCCGGATGCTCGTACGCAGTTCGTGGCAGTCGAAGTGGGACCAAATAACATCTGCGATCCCGATGCCATCTCAGCGCTGCACAAAAAGATTTCCAACGAATGGGGCTACTCCTTCTTCAAGATGACGAAAGTCACCCAGAATGGCAACACATGGCAGGTCGACGCTTGCCATCTCCAATGGCCGCTCTCCACGCCACCCGGGCCTCAGTTTGGGAATTTCGAGATACGCGAGTCCGTTGATCGGCCGAAATCATTCGTTATAACTCGGTTCTCGGCATGTAGTGCATAGCGCCTCGAAGATGATCTAGTACAGTAGGTAGCAGATGCTGCACGAATCAATTACATTACCTTGACATCTGCGACAGTGCTCCCAATCAGCGCCCGAGGCGCACGTAGAGTTACTGCCCTCGCTGAGCGTCAGGTTCTTGGAGACGGCAGGCGAGGGTTGGAGGAGCGGCCCCCAGGTGGTGTGGCGGCCGGCGGGGTGCGCGCATCTTCCGCAGCGAGCCCACGTTCTCAAGCCGGCGAGTATTCGCCGAACCTCAGCTTCGTAAGCAAACCCGCTCAGTAGGACTTGGACTTGGGCCCAATGGGCAACCTGATGATAACCCGCTATATCGCCAGGTTTCATCGGCCACGGGAACGACGATGGCGATGCCGGCTACCGCACGAAGGCCGGGAATGCACCACCCTGCGGGGACGAACGTCGATGCCCCTCCGTACGCCGTGTCTGTGACGATGTCGGCCGCGGCGCCGCCGACGGTGGCTGATCACCACAACGACGGCGAAGAGCACCGCGCCGGCGACAGCGACCAGTTCCATGTGCTCGACGATCGGGCCGAGCCGGGCCGGCCGAGGAGATCCGCTGGCGGGGCAGTATGGGGCAGGTCGGGGCAGCAGGCCTCGCGGCAGCGTTCACGGACCTACACTTCGGAAGCGGAAACAGGGAGGCGATCGGGACCGATGCCGGAGCCGAACCACCGCCTGCGTACCGCACGGGAACGCTGCCCGTCATCGGTCACTCCCGGTCAGGGCATGTCCCGCAGCGAGCTGGCGGAGGGGGTCAACGCATGGCTGTGGGCGACCACCAGCCGCCGCTACGACCTCGACGGCCACCACATCGCCAAGTACGAGCGCGGTGTCGTCCGCTTCCCGATCGGGCCGTACAGGGCGGCGCTGCAGGCGGTCCTCGGCGCGGCATCCGACGCCGAGCTCGGCTTCACGGCATCCCCCCGACGAACCCCCTCCCCCGCGCCCGCCGGTAGGTCAGACTGTCCGTGGAGCACGGACGGCGTCCTGGCCGCCGTCGAGGAGACCGCGAGGAGTGAGGTGCTCAACCGACGCGACGCCCTGCGCTCGGGGGCGGTGGCAGCCGGGATCGGCCTGCTCGGGCCGCTGCAGGGCTGGCTCGAGCCGATGGCCGGATGGTCGGCGCGGGCGGGTGCTGCGCTCTCCGTCGCCGAGGTCGAGGCGATCGAGCAGGTCGTCGTCGTGTTCCGCGGCTGGCGATCGGTCGGCTCCGGTCTCGGCCGCGGTGCCGTCGTCGGCCAGCTCGCCGACGTCACCGACCGTCTTCACGGAACGCCCGACGGCGACCTGACGCGGCGGGTGTACCTCGCTGCGGCCGAGCTCGCGAAGATCGCCGGCTCGATGGCCTTCGACGCTGGAGCGCACCGGCTTGCGCAGGAGCATTACGTGCATGCGGTCCAGCTGGCCAAGGCGGCCTGCGCCGACTCGTTCGCCGCCGTGGCGATCGCGGCGTTGGCACGCCAAAGCTACGACGCCGGTGAGGCGGGCGACGGTCTCGAACTCGTCCAGCTCGCCCAGCACGGAACCCGACGGACCGGAACACCCGGCCTGCGCGCCATGCTCGCCACCCGCGAGGCGTGGGGCTACGCCCAGCAAGGGCGGGTCTACGCGTTCCACCGCGCAGTCGGCGCCGCGGAGGACGCCTTCGCCGAGCAGCTCGCCAACACTGAGCCGCGGTGGCTGCGGGGCCTCGACGACGCCGAGCTGGCCGGAACCATCGGCGCCCGCTTCCGTGACCTGTCGCGCCACGACCCGACGCAAGCCGTACACGCCGAGGCCTACATCGGCCGCGCGCTCGACCACCGCAGCCCGGACCGGCCACGCAACCGGGCAATGGATCTCGTCGGCCTCGCCCGCGTGTACCTGCTCACCGGCGAACCGGACCGTGCCTGCGCGCTGGTCGGGGACGCGCTGCCCCTGTTCGATCACCGTCACCCCGGTCGCCTGGCCCGCAAGCTCGGCGATTTCGACCGCGAGGCCATCCGCTACGCCGACGTGCCCGCCGTCCGGGAGACCCAGACGCGCCTGCGCGACCTCGTCTCCGCCTAGCCTATCCACTCGACCACCCCACCGAACTGGGAGAACGCCGTGCGGATCGGCATCACCGGACACTCCAACCTCGCGCCGTCGGCCGAACCTGCCGTCGTTCAGGCCTTGACCGAGGTCCTCGCTGACACGCCCACGCCGCTGGTCGGTGTCAGCTGCCTCGCGCGCGGAGCGGACCAGGTGTTCGCGCGCGTGGTGCTCGATCTCGGCGGGCAGGTGGAGGTCGTCCTCCCGGCCGCCGACTACCGGGAGCGGAAGGTCAAGCCGGCCAACGCCGCCGCGTTCGAGGAGCTGATCGGGCGCGCGAGCACCGTGCGCACACTGCCGTTCGAGCATTCCGACCGCGAGGCCTACATGGCGGCATCGGAGGCCGTACTCGCCACCGTCGACCGTATCGTCGCGGTCTGGGACGGCCAGCCCTCCGACGGGCACGGCGGTACCGGCGATGTCGTGGCCGCGGCGCGCGATCGCGGGCTGCCGGTCACCGTCGTCTGGCCGTCGGGCGCCGCGCGTTCCTGATCGGCGGATCGCTACCTGTCGAGCTGCCGCCGGTTGCCGGCCAACCGGCCTCCACCGAGGTCCGCGCGCCGCCCGGCATCCGCACCGGAGGCAAACCCGCTGCCCGACAGCCGTCGCGGGCGGGCTTTGCGCAGACCCGAGAACTGCTGCTCGAACGCGGTGTCCACGGCCGTGCGGCGATCGGCGAGGACCAGCGCGACAGACGGGCCCTGCGACGGTGCGGCGGACTCGTGCCGCTCGGCCGCCGCATGCTCGGCGGAGGCGAGCCGGCGATGGACCTCGCGGGCGAACCCGACCAGCCACGTCCGCCGGAAGGCGGTCGTCGACTCGTCCGACCAGTACGGGGGTCGCTGTGCCACGACCTGGCGAGTCGCCTGCAGCAGCAACGAGGTGAACAGCATCTCCGCGCGCTGCAGATCGGACTCGTAGCCGAACAGCGTGATCCCGTCGACCGTGCCTCGCCGCGCGCCGGGATGGCGAACGCCCTTGCAGCTCAGAGCGCTGCCCACCCAGCTCGCCAGTTGTGACTTCTCCGTCGAGTACGGGTCGGTCATGGCGATGCGTCGCTCGGTGATCCGGTCCTGCTTCGCCCCGGTGGCCGCGAGCAACGCCGTGTCCACACCGTGGCGCGCCATCATCTCGGTGGCTTTGGCGTTGTACGCGGTCGCCTCCTGCGCCGTCGCCGCACGCTCGGCCTTGGCCAGCACCTTGCGGATGACCTCCAGCTTCTGGTCCTCGACGGCCATGACAGCCCACCTCCCGCAGTTCGCGATCTCGCCTGACGGCACCCGTCCTACGTCGGGACCGCGACGACCACGTGGCTTCCCGGTGGCCGGTCAGCGCCACCAGATCGCGACCACTCCCATCCGTCGGGCCACACGAGCCGCGAGCACCGCCGCCACCCCACACGACAACCCCGCGGCACTGAGCCCGAACAGCCACACCATGTCGCCAAGGGCCGCCCGGACAAGGAGAGGGCGGTCCGAGCGGGGAGGCGTCGGTCGAGGCCCCCAGCGGGCAGCCGCTTGTTCAGCGGTCAGCACCATCGTTCGGGGTGGTTCCCGACCGTCCGGCCTGTCCGCCGAGCGGCCGAGGGTGATGTCGACGCTGCTCAGCGACGGACCAGGTGTCCGCCAAGCCGCTGCGCCGAGCAGGGCGAATGAGGTCGACTCCGCCGAGAGGGCAGCCGGGTCGGCCGCGTGGCACGCATCGGCCCGAACCGATATCGCCCACCGGTCTCCGACACGGCCGTAGATCGCGCCAGCCCCGTCGCACCCCGCGACGGTGAACACTGTGCGGGCCGGTCCGCAGTCGAGCAGCGCGAGGGCGACGCCGCTCACCACAACGAGACCGGAGAGGACCGCGATCAGGCAAACGGCGACCTTCAGCATCCGGGCGACGATGCCACCGCCGCGGCTCCGCCGGTGCGACGATCCCGCACCCTGTGGATGGCTGAGGGCGACGCTTCAACGACCGCGCCGATTTGGCGCGGCCGCCGGCTGCACGCGCAGGACCCGCGGGCCCGGGCGGTTGGCCCGATCGAGCCCGGAACGAATCGTGCGACGGATCTCCCGAATCCCGAAGTCGGCAGACTGCACGCAGGCCCGTTCGAGTTCCGCGATCACGACGGACTCGGCGAGCATCTGCTGCCCCACGAAGGTCCCCAGCCTGGCCGCCGCACGGAAGAGCGTCACGTTGCGCGTACCGACCACCGCGCGGGCCACTGCCTCGGTCTCGCCGCGAAGCACCGCCGCCACGTAGGCCGACGAGACCGGCACCGTCGAGGCTCGCGGCAGGACAGATGGCCGGGGCCGGAGCAGCTCGAGCAACCAGTTCGGCATCGGGGCAGCCGGCGCGCTGTCGGTGATCCGGTAGGACCGGCCGTCGATCCTCGAGCCGGGCCCGACGACATAGCCACCGTCGGCGCGGATGTCGACGCGCGGTGCCACCATGCCTGCGCTGTTGCGCAGCACGACATCGGACTGGACCCGCATGTAGAGGTGCAGACCACCGCCGGGGGTGGCGACAGTCCGGGTCTCTCGCGGGATCTCCTGGCCCAGATCGCGGGCGAGCTCGGAGAGGGCGTCACGGCCGTGCTGATCGCCGTGCGTTTTCGGCGCGTCGAGGTCGACGGCCACGATGCCCCCGCCGGTGACGGCGCCGATGTTGAAGGGCCGCGCGCTCCACAACATTCGGATCCGCTGGGGATCGCGGGTCGCCCGTCGCTGCCATCCCGGCCCAAGGGCCGGCACCTTCGAGTTCGGGCGCAGCGGGAAGACCGCCATGCCTTCGTCGGCGATGCGCAGTGCCTCGCGCATGAGAGCTGGATCCCGATCGGCCACAGCGATCACGGTCGTCCATCTGGACTACGGACGTGTGGCTGCCGCGTGGTCGTCGAGGGCCGATCGGAGGCACCGATGCGAAACGCCCACGGGAACCGAACCCGTCTGGTACCCCTTCGGAACGCACAACGGCACAGCTCACAGCGCTGACCACGCGGAGACCGCGGATCGACCACGGATCGACCACGTCTTCGCTCACGATGACTCCCATGTCCGTCAGGTGCTCGCCATGACAACGCCACCTCGTCCCGTCACGACCGCCGCGTCCGCGGTGCTCCTCGCCGTGGTGGCCGGCTGTTCGACGGCCTCCCCGTCGCCGCCGCCGGTCCCCCCTCCTGTGGTGACGACCGCGCCCGGAGATGCCGCACTCGACGCCTACCGCGAGTTCTGGCGGATCGCCGACGCCGCACGAGCGGCCCCCCGGACCGGGGACTGGACGCCGCGGATCGAGGCCGTCGCGAGCGGTCAGGCCCTGCAGACCGTGCTCACCGATGTCCGCAACTACGCCGATCTCCCCGCGCACACTGTCGGGACGATCACTCGCACGCCGACCATCACGGCCGTGACCCCGCCGCGGGTGTCGATCCTCGATTGCGTCGACATCGGGGACACCGTCCTGCTGTCGGACAAGGACGGCTCGCGCCTCGACGACGCAGCCAACCGGGTCCGCCGCTTCCAGCTGCGGGCCGACGTCGTCGAGGCGGCCGACGGCAAGTGGCTCGTCGACACCACCACGCCCGAGCTGGAGCAACCGTGTTGAGCGGGGTGCTCGCGGTGGTCGGCGCCGTGACGATCCTGCCGTTGACGATGGCGGCCGGTCCACCGATACCCGGCCATTGCGCCGTCGTCGACGGAGCCGGGCTCTGCCTCGTGGCGGCCGCCGATCCGGCGCGGCGTGGCGGACCTGCAGAACCCAGAAGGCGAAGCGGCAAGCCGGTGCCCGCGCGATCGTCCCCTACCGGGCGATTGAATCCGAACCCCAGACCGTCGGTCACGGCGATGCCGATCATCGGTATCGGCGGAGCGGTGGGCTGGACGCTCACGGCGCCACCGCAGTTCCCCGGCATCGGGGCCCCACCGGCCGGGCCTGCGGCCGCCGCGGCTGTTCCGCCTGCCCCTGCTGTGTTGGCCCGACGGGCGGTCGAGTTGCTGGGCCTACCGCGGCCGGCTCCACAGATCTCGATCGCGGATCGCGCGTACGTGGGGATGCCGATCTGGCTGTGGATCGCTGGTGGCCCGGCGAATGTCGGACCCGTATCCGCGACGGCGACCGCAGGCACGGCCCAGGTCACGGCGACCGCGCGACTGACCCGCACCGAGTGGTCGATGGGCCCGGCCGGCGACGTCGTGCGTTGCAGCGGCCCCGGAACCCCCTGGGCAGGCGAGCCGGGCCCCTCGCCGGATTGTGGCTACGTCTACAGCGAGCGATCCCTCCCCGGACGCACCGGCGGATCCGGGCGCTGGACGGTGACGGTCACCGCTGTGTGGGACGTGACCTGGAACGGCGTCAGTGGCGGCGCGCCCATTGCGGGCACGCAGGTCGTCCAGCTCGCATCGTCGCGGCCGGTGTCGGTCGGGGAGCTGCAGGTTCTCGTGACCGGAGGAGACTCATGACGTCCACGATGTTCGCGGCACTCCCCGAGGCGCCCGCGCCACCGCAGCCGACGCGTCGGCGAACCTCACGAGTGTTTCTGGTCGGAGCGCTCCTGGCCCTCGTGGGCGGAGTGCTCGGCTGGCTCGCCTACACCGGGGCCGCCCGAGGGGAACCCGTCGCCGCGCTGGCCCGGGCGGTGCCCTTCGGTGCGACGATCACCGCGCAGGATCTGCGTGAGGTCACGATCCCGGCCGGATCGACGCTGCGGGCCGTCGGATGGGCCGACCGGCCGAGCGTGATCGGCCTCGTCGCGACGACGGATCTGCCCGCCGACCAGCTGCTCTCGCCGGACGCGACCGCCCCGGCGCGCCTGCCCAGAACCGGCGACGCGATCGTGGGTCTCCCGGTCGGTTCCGGCCGGTTGCCCGCGGCGGGTCTGGCCCCTCGCGACCGGGTGGCGGTCCTACGGCCGGGCTCCCCCGGTGTCCCGGTGCGGGCAACCGTCCTGGGCGTCGGTGATCCCGACGCGTCCGGACGACGGACCGTCGACCTCCTCGTCCCGGAATCCGCCATCGAGGCGCTAGCTGCGGCGGCGAGCGATGATCGCACTCTCCTGGTGCTGGTTGCGGGCCGGTGAGAGACGCATGCTGATCGGATTCGTGTCGGCGAAGGGCAGCCCCGGAGTCACCACGGCGGTCCTGGCGCTGGCGGCGGCATGGCCACGGACGGCAATCGTGATCGACGCCGACCCTGCGGGCGGGGACGTCGCCGCCGGACTCGGCCGGGGAGCCTGGCCTCCCGCGTCACAGCTACTCGAGCTGGCCGTCCAGTCCCGGATGACCACTGTGGAGAACGCGTTGCGTCGGCTGGTTGTGCGTAGCGCTGAGCACACGCCGCTGGCGCTGGCCGGGCTGGGCAGCCCGGTCCAGGCCGCGACCATGCCCTGGCGCGAGCTCGGACTCGGGCTGGCCGGGATCGTGGACGCGGACGTGCTGTGCGACGGCGGCCGCTATGTCCACGGCGAGCACGGCAACATGGATCTCCTGCGAGCCTGCGATCGACTCGTCCTGGTCACCGGATCGTCGCTGCCATCGGTGCGCGCGACCGCGCGACTGGCCGAGGTGCTGCACGTCCTCATGGACGGGCCCACGCCGACGTTGCTCGTGATCGATCCCGGCCATCCCTACGATCCCATCGACATCCGGGCGAGCTGCGGAGGCGACGGCATCGTGGAGCTCCCCCACGATCCACGGACGGCGGGCGTCTGGAGCCACGGCGATGCACCCGGCCGCCACCTCGACCGCACACCGCTGCAGCGCAGTGCGCGACGCGTCGCAGCGGTGCTGGCTTCCGCGGGAACCGCCGAGGTGACGTCATGACGCTCGCCCGTGTGCGGGCCCCCGGGGTCGATCGGCGGCTTGCGGAACGGATCCGGGAGACGGTGCTCGACCAGCTGGACCGGCACCCCGAACGGGACCGGCTCGCCGTGGGCGATCAACGGCAGCTGGTCCGGGGCTGGATCGAGGACCAGCTCGGTCTGGAGGCCCGTCGCCGCCTCGGGGCGGGCGAGCCACCGCTCGCCCGGCCACAGGAGGTCGAGTTGGCGCGGGGGATCGAGAACGTCATCTGGGGTGTGGGCCGGATCCAGGCGTTGCTGGACCTCCCTCACGTCGAGGACATCCACATCATCGGCAGTGGTGTGCCGCTCCTGCGGATGCGTGACGGATCGGTCGTGCCAGGCGCCGAACCTGTGGCCGACAACGACGACGACCTGATCGCCCAGCTCCAGCATATCGCCACCCACCACGGGAGCGCCGAGCGCGCCTTCTCCCCGGCCCAGCCGTTCCTCAACATGCAGCTGCCTGACGGGTCGCGGCTCGCAGCAGTCCGGGACGTGGTCCCGCGGCCGATCGTGACGATCCGCCGCCACCACCTCATCGACGTCACCCTTGATGATCTGGTCGCCCGCGGCACCATCTCCGTCGGGATGGCCGCCTTCCTGCGGGCGCTCGTGCGATCTCGGTGCAGCTTGTTGATCACCGGGATGCCCGCGTCGGGGAAGACCACGCTGCTGCGCGCGCTCGCCCGCGAGATCCCGGCTGGCGAGCGTGTCGCGACGCTGGAGACCGAGTTCGAGCTCGGGCTGCACAAACTTCGCCACACCTCGGCTCTGTGGGTGGCGATGGAGTGCCGACCCGGCTCCACCGAGATCGACCCCAGTACCGGCCGTCGCGCCGGTGAGGTCGGCCTGGCCGACCTGTTGCACCAGACGCTGCGGATGTCGGTCACGCGGGTGCTCATCGGCGAGGTCCGCGGTGACGAGGCCCTTCCGATGCTGGAGGCGATGAACGCCGGCATGCCCGGCTCGATGTGCACCCTGCACGCGGGCAACGCCGCCGACGCCTTGGAACGCCTCATTACCACCGCCCTGAAGGGCGCGGGGCGGGGCTGGTCGGACGGGTTCGTCACGCGCCTCGCGGCGCAGGGCATCGACTACGTGATCCACCTGCGGCACGTCCACCACCCACAGCACGGCCAGGTCCGGTTCGTGTCCGAGATCGCCGAGGTCACCGACGTCACGGAGACCGGACTGATCGCGATGAACCGCGTCTTCGCCCCGGCCCGCGCGGCGAATGATCCTCGCGGCCGGTTCGGGCTCGCCCCGCAGCAACGGTGGCGGTTCGACGAGGCCGGGATCTCGCTGGACGCACTCCGCGCGCCGGACGTGGATCGATGGGCCGTCCCCGGGAGCTCACGGTGATCGCCGGTGAGATCACCGCAGCGGTCGCGGGTGCTGTACTCGCGGTCGGCGCCGCACTCATCGTCGTGGGCCTGCGACGTCATGCCCGCTCGACCTCGATGCCGACGCAATGGCGGAGCACCGTCCAGGCGCTGGTAGTGGCATCGCAGCCGCCCGGACGGGACAGGGGCCGGCGCCGGGCGCGGCTACTCGCCTGGTGCGCGGTAGGCGGCGCCGTCTGGGTGGCCACCGGATGGCCGATCGCCGGGATCGCGGTCACCGCCGGTGGAGTGTGGGCGCCGTGGCTGATGGGCTCGGCGCGAGTCGCCCAGGAGCGCATCGACCGCCTGGAGGCGCTGGAGGGCTGGTGCCGACGGATGGCCGACACGCTCGCCGGTGGCGGCGCCGTCGGGCTCGCCCAGGCCATCACCGTCAGCGCCGGGCACACCGACGAGACCATCGCGGGCCCGGTCACGCACCTGGCGGCACGCCTTCGGGACGGCTCGTGCCCACCGGACGTCGCCGTGCGGGAGTTCGCCGACGAGCTGGACGACCGCGTGGCCGACACGGTCGCCGCCGCGATCGCACTGGCGCTGCACCATCAGTCCGCCGGGGTGGCGCGGGTCCTGCGCCAGCTGGCCGACGGTGTCGCCCATGACGTACGGGCGCGGCGGGAGATCGAGGCCGCCCGAGCGGAGTCACGACAGTCGATCCGGATGTTGCTGATCATCCAGGCCGGGGTGCTGGTCATGCTGGCGCTGGTGCCGTCCTTCGCCGCGCCTTACACCACGCCCGTCGGTCAGGTCGTGATGGCCTGTCTGCTGGCCGCCACCGTCTGGCTGCTGGTGTGGATGCGGCGTCTTGCGCTCGGCCGCCGCCAGCCGCGGTTCCTCGGTGCGGGGGCGGCCCGGTGAACCCGCTGCTGATGCTGGCCGTGGCCGGCGGCGCGCTGCTGGGCATCGGGTTCACGGTCGCCGGCGCGGCATTCGGACCGCGGCACCCGGTACTCGCCGATGCTCTCGCCGCGCTGGACGAACGGCAGCCACGACAGTCCTATCCGGCAGCGCCCGTCCTCGTGCGGGTCCTGCGCCACCTCCCCGGCACCGTCCCGGATGCCGATCTGGACATGATCGGCTGGGATCGTGACCGGTTCCTGGTCGCGCGCGCCGGACGCAGCCTTCGGTACGCCGCTGCAGGTCCCGTGCTGGGCACCGCCGTCTGGATTCTGGATCTCGGGCTGCCGCTCGTCGCTCCTGCCGGGCTCACCCTGGTCGGCGGACTGCTGGGGTGGACAGGTAGCGCACACGCGGTGTCCCTCCGCGCGGAGAACGCACGCGAGCAGTTGCGGTTCGCGCTCGTGTCCTACCTGCAGCAGGTGGGCCTGCTGCGCCACGGCGGAGCCGGAGTGTCCACAGCGCTGACCTTGCCCGCGCAACTGCTCCCCGACGGGTGGGCGATGCGGCGCATCGCCGACGAGCTCGCCCACGCCGAACGGTCCGGGCTCATGCCCTGGGACGGCCTGCGCCGCTTCGGGGAACGCGTCGGCGTCGACGAGCTCACAGATCTCTCGGCCATCGCGGCCAGCGCCGGCCACGACGGCGGCGCGATCGTCGACACCCTGCTCGCCCGGGCCGGGAGCCTGCGCGACGAGCTGCTCGCCGACGAGCACACCGACGCCAACCGGGCCAGCGGCCAGATGAGTACGCCCGGCGCGCTGCAGGTGTTCCTGATCGCCGCCTGGGTCCTGTTCCCGGCCGGTGTCGCATTGCTGTCCCTGTAGAAGGAGATCGGAGAAATCGATGATGATCCGGACGATCAATCACTGCATCCTGCAGGCCGTCGCCTGGTGTCAGGACCGGCTGGAACCTCTTCACGACGAGCGCGGCGGCGGTCGGAACACCGACGAGGGATTCCACATCTCCGCGGGCGCGATCATCGCAGGCACCATCGCCGCCGGAGTGGGCGCGTTCATCGCGAAGAAGCTCGGCGCCCTTCAGTAGCCATGCCGTGGACATGATCAGGAAGGCCGAGACCAGCGACCCCGAGAAGGGCGGTGCGGCCGGCGTGGAAGTGGCTCTCGTCTGGGTCGCGCTGCTCGCGCTGATCGGCGCCGTCGCGCAGGTCGCCCTGCTGTTCTACGCCGGGCAACTCGCGCTCACCGCCGCCCAGGAGGGTGTCACCGCAGGGCGGGTTCTACCGTCGACGACGCAGGCGGAGCAGGCTGCGCGAAGCTTCCTGGCGCGAGCCGCGGGTACCGCGCTCGACGGACCCTCGGCCACCGCACAGCTGGACGACGCCACCGGCGTGCTGCGCGTGCGGGTCACCGGGCGGGCGTTGTCCCTGGTGCCCGGTGTCCCGATGACGGTCGACAAGTCCGCTGTCGGCGCAGTCGAGCGGGCCGCCCGATGATCGCGCCGATGAGGGAGGAGACCGGCGGGGCGTCGAGCGTGGAAGCCGCACTCGCCGCCGTCGCGATCGGGCTGCTGCTGTTGTTCGGGCTGGCCGCCGGCCGGCTCACCGCCGCCGAGGCGGCCACTGGTGCAGCGGCGCAGGCCGCGGCCCGGCTGGGCTCCGCGACACGGGACCCGACCGGTGCACACGACCTCGCGACAGCGGAGGCGAACCGGGTGCTCGCCGCACAGCACATCAGCTGCGCCGCGCTGGAGGTGACCGTCGAGGTACCGGCTGCTCCGATCGGGACCCCGTCCGTGGCGCGGACCCGGGTGCGTTGCGCGGTGCGCTGGTCCGGTCTGGGCCTCCCGGGGGCTCCCGGAACACATGACCTGGTCGCCGAGTTCAGCAGCAGCGTCGACCGCTACCGGGAGAGGTCATGAGCGGGGAGCGCGGGGGTGGCGCCGTGTCCGTCCCAGCAGCGGTGGTGCTGCTGGCCGTCCTCGTCCTGCTCGGGCTGGCGGTGGACGGCGTGCGCGCCGCCCAGGTGATCGCGACCGCCGACGCGATCGCCGGGGAGGCCGCCCGGGCCGGCGGGCAGGCCGTCGATGTCGCGGCTCTCGCCCGTGGCGCGACGGCGGTCGACCCCACGGCGGCCGCAGCGGCGGCGCGCGGCTACCTAAAGAGCGCAGGTGTCACCGGCACGGTCGACCTCGACGGAGCGGACACGATCCGTGTGGAGGTCACCGTGACCCGGCCGACGGTCCTCCTGGGGTTGGCCGGACGGCCGACCATCACCGGCCACGGGAGTGCGTCGGCCCGCCTCGTCCCCGTCGATCCCGGTGGAGCACCGTGATGGCCGCGGCCGGACGGATCGGTGCCGCTCTCGGGATCCTGGCGGTCCTCGTGGGGACGCCCTCCCTACTGCTGCTCCTCGGGCGCGCCCTTCTGCCGACCTCCGCACCGTCAGGCCCCGACATCATCGCTGCCCTGTCCGGCCCGGACGACGGCTCACTGCTGGCGGGGGTGCTGCTCGTCGCCGCGGTGCTCGTCTGGGCTCAGCTGGCCGTCTCGATCATCGCCGAACTCGTCGCCGTGATCCGGCACCGTCCGGGGCCTCGCCTCGAGCTGCCCGGGTTGGGGGCCAGCCGGACGCTGGCATCGGTACTGGTCGCGGGCCTGCTCGGCGCGGGAACGGGCACGGCCTCCGCCGCCCCGCCACCGCCCATCGCCGTGATCGCGACGCTCAACCCCGTCGCCGTGCAGACGTCGCAGCCCGCGGACGCGCCGACGTACTCGGTACAGCCGCGCGACACGCTGTGGCGGATCGCCGAATCCCAGCTGGGTGATCCGCTGAGGTGGCGGGAGATCTACACGCTCAACGCCGGCATCGTCCAACCCGACGGCGGCCGGCTCACCGAGGCGGCTCTGCTCCACGCCGGCTGGGTCCTCGTCATGCCCACCTCGGCCGGCGATGACGTCGTCGTCCGCCCCGGTGACACCCTCTCGGAGATCGCCGACCGCGACCTGCACGACGTCCGGCTGACGAACGAGCTGTACGCAGCCAACAAGGGCCGGCCACAGCACGACGGGATGAGTCTCCTCGATCCCGACCTGATCCGGCCCGGGTGGACACTGCAGCTGCCGATGACGGCAGCAGCTCGTGATGACGGGACCGCGGAGACCGATCCTGGCCAGTCCGCCCACGCCGCGCCGGCCCCGGCCGAGCCGTCGACGATCGCGCCCTCCCGTCCGACACAGCCCGCAGATCCGCAACCGCAGAAGCCCGCCCCGGCCCTTACTCCCGAGCCGCGCACTGCGGCACCGGCCGAGCCGACGACCCCTTCTCGGAAAGTGCCCACCGCCCCCTCCCTCGTGCCCACGGATGCGCCATCGACGGTGCCCACGCTGCTGGGCGTGTCCTCGCTCGTGATCACCGGCCTGCTCGGTGCCCTCGCGGTGCGGCGCAGACGCCAGCTACGCCATCGCTTCTCCCGCCATCGCATCGCCGTCCCCGACGACACCTCCGGTCGCTTGGAGTGGACCGCCGCGCAGACTCCTCCGACGCTCGATGACACCGTCCTCGACGCCGCGTTACGGGGCCTGACGCTGCACGACTGGTCCGCAACGACGCCACCCGAGCTCGCCGCGGTCGACCTCGGACCCGGTTCCGCTCGCCTCACTCTCACCGACGCCGGACTGCTGCCACCACCGTTCGAGACGGACGACGACGGCGGGACGTGGACGCTCGCCGGCGACGCCGACCTTCCGCTCGCGCCGGATGAAGCCGGTGGCCGGTGCGCCCCGTTCCCGGTGCTCGCCTCCGCCGCCCACTCCCCCGACGGCCGCGCTCTCCTCCTCGACCTCGAGGCCCTCGGCGTCGCCCACATCACCGCGGATCCCGAGGCCGCAACCGGGCTGCTGCGCCATGTCGCAGCCGAGCTGGCCAACGCCCGCTGGAGCGAGGACGTCGAGATCCTGCTGGTCGGGTTCGGCGGCGAGCTGCTCCCGCTCAACCCGGAACGCCTGCGCGCGCTGCCGGATCTGGCCGCCGGGCTGACCGAGATCCGTGCCCACGTACGCCGCATCGAGGCCGCGCTCGACACGGTCGGCGCCGCAACCGTCGTCGACGGCAGGTTGGCCGAGATCGCCCCCGACGCCTGGCTTCCGATCGTCCTGCTGGCCGACGGCTCGGCGCCGGTGACCGACGGAGATCGGGACGAGCTCAGCGCACTCGCCGCCGAACTCGACGACGCAGGCCGCCGCGGTGTCGCGATCGTTGTGCACGGCGTCGCTCACGTCGGCACCGAGATCCACATCGCCGGCAACGGCGAGCTCGTCACCCGCTATGCCGCGGACGGTCCGTGGGCCGCCGCGTTCACGGCGCTCTCGACCGCCGCCGGACTGGCCGGGATCCTCGCTCCGACCAGCGAGGCAGATCTACCGGTCGGTCCGGCGGAGGACCCACACACGTGGGCACAGGACATGGATGAGGACGGGGCCGTCTCCGAACCTCCCACCGAGAGCGATCCCGAGGCGGAGCGACGACTGGAGATCGTCGAAGGCCAGGACCCGACCCTCGACGACGACATCGCCCGCTGGCATGCCGACGGAACACCCGCGGTACCGCTGATCGGGATACTCGGCGAGCCCGCGGTCCGCGCCCCCGGCGCCCTGCCGTCCGGACGGGCGACGTGGGTCGCGGAGGTCCTCGTCTACCTGGCCCTTCATCCGGCCGGTGTGACGCTGCAGAAGGTGCTGGCCGACCTCTGGCCGGACGGCAGGCAGGTGACGCTCTCCACCGCGCGGCATGCCGTCTACACGGCCCGCCGCTGGGCCGGGCGTGGCCTCGCCGGCGACCCTGATCGCCCGTTCGTCTCCGACATGCAGTCCGACACCACCTACCGGCTCCGAGGGCACCTCCTGGACTGGGATCTGTTCCGCCGCCTGCGCAAGCGCGCCCAGGCCCGCCACTGCGCTCACCATCCCGGCGCCGTCGAGGACTACCGGGCCGCGATCAGCCTGGTCCGCGGTCCCGTCCTGTCGGCACTGCGCCCCGACGGCTACGCCTGGCTGGCCGGCCACGATCAGCGCCACGACCTGCAGATCCCCGGATTCCTGGTCGACGCCGCACACGAACTGGTCGACATCGCCCTCAACGACGGCGACACCACGCTCGCACGCTGGGCCGCGGAGACGGCCCGCAGCATCGACACCGACGCCGCGTTCGACCGCCCACTCACCGACCTGATGCGGGTCGCCCACGCCGAGGACCACACCTCCGAGCTCGAGCGCTACGCCACGATCCTGCTCGACGCCCGCGGCTTCGACGTCCCCGAGGAACTCCCGCCCGAGACCTTCGCGGTGCTCAACGCGCTACTCCCGGACGGGCCCCGTCGAACCCGCACGCGGCCGTGACCGCCGAGATGTCGGCGATCGCGGGTGCGCTGATCGTCGGCCCGGTCGTCCTCCGGCTCGCCCACGACCACCGGACCACTCCCGTCCAGCTCGGCGGGACCGAGGCCGCGGCGATGGTCGGCCTCGCCGGGTATCTCGTCGCCGCCGCGGCCGGGGCCGGACGTCTGTTGCTCGTCGCGCCGCTCGCCACGTTCGGTATCGCCGCCGCGCTGGTGGACGTCCACGAGCGACGGCTGCCCAACCCACTCACCGGCGCCCTGACCGCCCTCACCGCCGTCACGCTGGCCATCGCCACCCTGTCGTCGGGGGACGTCGAGCCGGCGGTGAGATCCGGGCTGGCCGGACTCCTCGTCGGGGGCATGGCGGTCCTCGTGAAGATGATCAGCCCGCGGAGCATCGGCTGGGGGGACGTGAAGCTGCTCCCCGCCACCGTGGCCGCGCTCGCCTGGTCCGACCCGATCACGCTGTATCGGGGTGTGGTGGCGTGGGTCCTGCTGCTGCTCGTGACCCTCGCCGGATGGAAGCTCGCACACTTCGGCCGGGACGAGACGGTGCCCTACGGACCCGCGCTGGTCGCCGGAGCACTCGGGACGCTCCTGGTCGTGACCTGATGCCCGATCCCGCACAGATGCCGCGAACCCGCCGCCGCGGGCCGGGAAGGCCGGGCGGCGGGCCGCGGCCGGGGAGCGGGTGGCCGCACCACCAGCGGCGCGTCGAGGTCGATCCCGGCGAAGCGCTCGCGGATCGCCGCGTCGGAACGTCGGTCCAGCCCCCGGAGATGGCGGGCGACCGCTCGGTCCCGATCACGTGACGGATCGAGGTCGCGGGCGAACGTCGCGAGATCCACCCGATCCGGAGCCTGCGGCGCGACCCGGGCCTTGTCAGTGATCGCCCAGGGCGCCAGCTCCGACGCCGGCTGGGTCAGCATGTGGTGGTGCACCGCCTCGGCGGTCGGGCGCGACGGCGTCCGCGCGCCGACCGGGCCGACACCGGGCACATACCCGACCACGCCCCACCCCGACTGCCCGATCGGAGCCAG
>ERZ778026.2710-NODE-2710-length-17612-cov-105.391525_pt1 | contig 17612 bp, 18 predicted proteins | sample MGYA00375756_ERZ778026 | MGnify/ENA primary metagenome ERZ778026 (study PRJEB29350, sample SAMN05389820) | bioreactor metagenome | isolation source: Ammonium sulfate bioreactor | place: South Africa: University of Cape Town | collected 2014-02-18 ... | reverse complement strand
TACATATAGCACGATGTTCAATGATCGGTTCATATTCACTTGATTCATTCATTGTTGAGTTATTATTCTCGATTAACACGTATTTTTGGATTGGATATTCAAATATTTCATGTTGTATCGGTTCGTGAATAATAGTGCTCATAATTAAAATTGGTAAGATCACAATTATGTATCGAGCCATATGTCGACTCATTTTTTTATTGAATGTTACTCCTTTTGATACATTGACTGTTCGTTCAATGGCAATACAAGCATTGAGCCAACCATCTAAATATAAACATAGTTTTAAAAATGGACCGAGAAATAAACAATCTGTTCGAAGAATTGACGAACGAACAGTTGAATGCATTTGAATGAGAACAGCAAACCAAAATTTAATTGTGAATATTGTAACTGTTGATAGTGATGTTATTGAAGATGCAAATAAGTATATACCACAACCAACATTTCTCAGTTCTTTATTCTTGAAAGTTATGAAACTGAAGGCGCCATTGATGAGACCAACTATAAACATAATCATGGTTATCGCAGTAGCTATTTGAATTAAAACGGGTTGTTTTGTCAGTGGTGTATCTAATTGAATTTGGTTCCGTAAAATATCATTAATTGTCAGGCCGATAGCTTTTGTAAACAAATTACATTGATCTCCGATCACACAACTACTTTGTTCTTTCACTAAATAAATTCCATGAGATTATATTCGATGAGAAAATTCTATTTACCGATTCGATCAAGAGTGATATTGTTCGGTCCGATAGCACGTAATGTGAAAGATCCTTTTATATTTGGATCAAACGTGGTCACTACCAAAATGTATATCGTATTAATTTGAAGGTATGCTCCGACATGAAAATGTTTGCCACATGTGAAGTTACTTTGTGTTATTAAATTTTCATTTGGATATGATGGATCAAAGTCATGTTCATAGAGGTATCCATATAATAAAATACTATTGTTACCATCGAATGCATAAGAACCATTCTGTTCAACTTTAACTTGAATAGTTTCATAGTGATAATTTCCTTGTCCACATACTCGTGGGTAAACTTGAGTTTCTTTTGTCAGTTCTGATGTATATGTTCCTCGAAGTGCTAATAAACATAATAGTGAAAGTAATATAAAGGAAAATACTAAGACCCTTACTGATGCGATTGAAAGTAACATTATTTGGACCCAATACATCTATCTTGAAATAATGTTCTGCTATTTGACCACATGTAGATACAACTATTACATAGGTATCATGAGACTTTAAGTAGGTGACTTTCCTTCCTGACGTGGACTCTGAATGACAGTGTTCATTCGAATAATAGATTAATCTATCAGTTGGTTTGTATGGATTGAAGTGTTGTGCATATAAAATTTCGACCATGTCCGTAAAACCATAGACTGCCAAGGTATAGTTACCCGATTGAATCACATTGATTTGTATAGCTGCATAACAGTACAATGGGAAACGACAATCATTGTAATTAAATCGTGAACAATTAACCGTCCATTCCGATTTATATTCTGACTCAAAAATTGGTGGAATATTATCTTAATAAAACAACAAGTATTTTCCTAGTTTTTTGAAATGATGATACACGTACCAATAAATTTCATTTGAATTTCGTCAGGTCCAAGAGCAATGACTGAAAATGCACCAGTAGCGCATGATCTCATGTTACCTGTTGTTACAATCAATACATAGGTGACACCGAATTGCAAGTAAGAAGTAATCTTAAATTCGCCTTCACCGCAAGCATCATGATTCTTCTTGATTAAAGTCGGATGCGGATTGTATGGATCGAAATAGTGTTCATACAGATAGCCAACTGCATCACAATTAAAGTCACTTTTGCTTGATAACATATAATAACCGGATGTATTTACAGTCAACTGTATAGCTTCATAATAGGATTCTAAATGGAATTGATTTTCATGCGCATGTTTTGAACTGTTTGTAGTCAGTTCTGACGAATAATTTGATTGAATAGTTGGAGGAAAATGATCTAAAAAGACAGGAATGCTTTTGTTTTGTCTGTTTAACTTAGCATACCTATGGGTTTCATACTAACATTCGATGGTCCATCAACAGTTATGGAAAATGAGCTTGACTTTCCTGGATCATTTGTTGCAATCAGTATAAATGAAGTATTCATCTGACGGTGTAAGAAAATTCTGAATTGACCATTGCAATCATTACCTAAGCCCTTTTCAATTGCGTTTATCCAAGTATCAAATAAAGTAAAATTATTCTCGTAAATATATCCTCTCATAGATCTCGTGCTATTACTTCGAATTATATAATAACCTGTTTCTTGCACATAAACTTCTATGGCTTCGCAATAATAATCTAATGGTATGCAGCTGGCTTGAGGACATTTTTGACTGTTTTCAGTAAATGCTGATTGATATATTGTTTGTACAACTATTGAATCATCTATAAAAATTAAGAACGAATGTTGAAATTCTTAACTCTGGATCTGCTCTGAGCATATAATACTACTCACTTTTCCGAGTTGAACTAATCTGCGATGGTCCATTTACAGTTACATAAAATGAAGACATAGAATCTGGAGAGTTCGTGGCCACTATTAGCTCGTATGTTTCAGTTGGTTGAAGAAAAGCAATAAACTTTATTTGATTTATAACATGACAATATTCACCCAGACGAATAAAATGATTAAAATCTGGTTTGTCTGGCTTGAAATCATTCTTATACAAATCAACATATATTTCTACAGTGCTATTGATGAAAAATTTGTAATTGCCCTGTTTGAAGACATGTATCTGGATACTTTCATAATAATGTATTGGATTGTTGCAATCTTTCATGTATGTTGGATGATTTGTTGTTAACTTTGATGTATATCTTGATTCAATCAATACTGGAGTAGTTGATGTTGATGTTATAATTGTAGATGTTCTATTCATTTCTGTATTATTTGTGAAATCTAGAAAAAGAAAATCCATTGTAGTCACTATTGACAAGCTATACTTACTACATATATTACTTGACAATGAATATTTTTGAACCCTATCACCGTTGCTGTTAATAAAGTATATGTTGCCAAAGGTATCGAAAGTTAAAGTTCCTTTAGTTTCCGCACTATCAGCTCCATTATCTGCAATACAGCCAAATAAACAACGGAAACCATTCACTGTTTTTACAACGATACGAGCGTTACCAGAATCTGCAATGTAAATATTTTCATTTCCATCTAATACAACAGTTTGAGGAAATCGAAGATTGTACGGAGCTAACGAATCAGCAATCGTTTCGCCATTTATCTCTCCTGAACGGAAAAATTGAATTCGATGATTGGAACTATCGGCCACGAATAAGTCAAGATTTGTGGTAACAAATATTCCTGCAGGATTATGAAGCATATATGATTCGGATCCTCGAATGCCAACACCAGCTATAAGTGCTATCATAGTTGAATGGTTTCTGTTTAGCGATTTTGCAACAACTTGATTATAGAAAGACAAAGAATAGTAAATCATGTCATTACTAGCAATAAATATGTAAATATGCAAAAAATTAGAACAAAATTCTGCAACATTTTGAATGGCATTAGTTACTAGTGTCCATTTGAACACTTTATTTATTGTTCCATCACCGATAACATAGGCATCACCCGTTGTTGTAATAAAGAATTCTCCTATTTTTATCGAAGAATTCGAAGATGTTCTAGGTAAACTATCACCACCATTAGTCCATTCCAGCAGATATGTCTTGTCCCAATCTGTAGTATATATAATATTATTTCTATCAATAAACATAGACGCCGCTTGTGATATAACTGTAGTACCATTTGAATTCCATTCTGCACATGACGATAAATTCGGTCGATTATAAGATATTTCTATTAGCAAAACATTTTGTCATCTCTAATTTAAAAAAAAACGTTCATTTATATTCAACATACCTTCACTAGATCCTAAGTGAAACACAATCATAAAAGTATGTAAAACTATCAGAAAACTTCTAGTAGTCATCTCTAAATGCTTGCTTGAAATGATTACATGATAATAGAGAAGATTATATAGTAAAAGATTCTTTGAAAACAATTAATGACAAAACATGATAGAACATGTTTGACATCCTACAGTTAAATATTAGAGTTGATTTTATTCAATAAAAAAGACCGTTTTTTACTAATCAGAATCCGTTGAGCTAATTCATTTTTGCTTCTAACAATAAATGTTCCATGACCAATACCATATAAAACAATAAGATAATTAACAGAAACGGATAATTCAATGAAACATACCTTTGTTTGTTACTTTTAGCTCATAGAAAAAAATACGTCTAATTTTTGAAGAATGACAGATTGCGAAAAAAGCACGTGTTCTTTTTTTTCTCAATATGCATCAAATTTCAATATGCGATTATTATAACAATCAACAACATAGAGATTATTGTCACGATCGATTGCTAAACCTCGAAGGCCACTAAATTGATTATGTCCCGTTATAATAGCATAACCCTGTCGGGATGAGAGTGGCCAACACATAATTCGATGATTACCACTATCAGCAACATACACATTACCCGAATGATCAACAACAAGACCTTGTGGAGTGCGTAGTTCTTTTTCGATATTACAAATACCTCGTTTACCCGCAATAAGAATGCCTTCAGTTGCATTTTTCGTCCATTTCATGACACGATGATACCATGAATCAGATATATAAATCGATTCATCATTATCAACGAAAATATATGTCGGAAATCGAAGTTTATCATATTCTCGTCCTTTTCCATTACCACCAGCAACAATAACACCGCCACCATTATTTTCTCCTTTTTTCCAACAACGAACTTCACCTTTAGCATAATCAGATACATAGAGATCACCAGTTTTATTCATTGTCAAACCCGAACAATCAATATCTGAAATAATAATTTCTCCTTCACGACCATTGACTCGTGCCCATCGTACAATTCGTCGATTTCCATAATCACAAATAATCAAACAATCATTTTCAACATCGAAAATAACATCTCGTGGACAACTCAATTGATTCAATTGATTTCCATCACCATTACCACCGGCTATTGTCTGACCACAATCAGCACCAAAATTCCATTGAACAATACGATGATTTTTCGTATCAGCTATGTATAAACATTGATGGTCATCATCGACAAAAACACCTTGTGGGTGTGACAATTGATCTTTTAATCCACCTGCAACAACTGCACCATTCTGTGACCATTTCATCTTCATTGCCGATGAATTCAATGGAATATTCGTATTTAAATAAATCTCCTTTCGATATGAACCAATTCGAAATGGTGAATTATCTGTTTCTTCTGTTAATTCATCGCAAACATCATAAATAATTTCATCAATGGTTAAATTCGATTCACCAATATATTTCAATAATTTACTTGTCAATAAACTATTTCGATTGTCCATTGATTTGTCAGCTGTACAATCGTACACAAGACATGAATCACGAACAGATTTTATATTCGAAAATATCATTGAATTATCACAACAATAATCGAATAGGAAAAGAATAGCTAATGGACGTTGAGCTTTAATCTTTCGAAGTGTTGTTTCCACATCAATACAACTGTCATCAGTGTCAATTGGTATTAAAACATTTTGTTTATTCAATTGACATGCGTAACCCGCAAAAAACAGAATAACAATATCATTTGAACGAATCTGTTTACTAAATTCATCGATTAATTCATTCATTTCTTTATAAGTTTGATTCAATCCTAATGTAACTTGAAAATTGATATCATTTAATTTCTTTCCAAGATCTTCAGCATTATTAACACAAAATTGAAGTTTAGTCTTCGATCGGTAATCATTATTACCAATAAGAAGTGCACGTTTATTCTCACTCATGTCTATTTCACAAATGCGTCTATTCTGATGCAATGACTCGTTTATTTATGCGCAGAAGAGAAAAAAAAACATCAAAGCCAAATTTGAATCATATTCGTGTCATCATTTCGCGTGATGCAAGCATGCGAAGGAAAATACTTGCGTAACCATTCGATGAGATCATTCTTTGCATCATAACAAGTAAAACTTATTGAACGAAGTTGTTTCATTGTTTGTAAAATATCGATTAGTATTTCTCGATGATGAAAACCTATTCGAAGAACTTCACATTGAGGAAATAAAGTAAACTGACTGAATTTTAGATGAGTTGGAAAATAAACTTGACGAATCGATGGATTGTCAAGATTCAATTGTGATGGATGATACTGATGAAATTGTATCGAAGATAAATTCGACATTGAATGAATGAGATCTGTTTCAGTTAGATTTTCATCATCGTAACGAATATCAAGTGAAATGAGATGATCGAATGATGGAAATATCGATTGAATCGTTGGAAGAAGATGATACAGAATGGATAAATGTTGAATACGAGGAAAACGAATCGGATATTGAGAAATATATTGAATAAAACCATCGTCTTTTTCAATTCGAAGATCATCAACTGAATCATACGACCAAAAGTCGAATTCATTCGAACATGTTGATTTCGAATAGCCGATTTCATTGAATCGAAATGATTCGAGGAAATATGGAAGAGTATAGAGTACTAAATATGGTTCTCTCGAATCGACAATCGTTCGCCATGTCCAATCACATCGAACGAACCATTGACGTTCGTTATTTATCCAAAACGATGTCCGATAGTCACCAAGTATTTCATCGATAACTCGTTCTCTATTCATACTTTGATTGAACCTACAAATCATTAGAAAACGAAAGATTTTCAAATTCGGCAAACAAGTTGAGAGTATGGCTTTCCATTCATATCCTTTAACAATCGGAAAATGATGTAATTCACATGTTAATTCAGATAGATCGGGTAGATTTTGAAACAAACTAATTATATCGATCCATCGTGATGAATAACAGCGAATTTTGAGGATTTTCAATGACGAAGAAATCGGTTCGAATGATCGACCGCTAACATACAGATGTTTGATACTGATGTTTAACTGAGATAGTTGAGGTGTTGATTTGAATAGAAGATAGATTTGATTAACACTGAAATATAATTCATCGAAAACTAGAACTCGAAGTGTCGATGAAATCGGTAAATCCGATGCAGAATAAGTTGCTGAAACATTTGTTAAATAGAAATGAGTCAATTTTGGTAGAGTCCAAATAAGATTAAATAATTGACAAATATTTTCACCATCATATTGATTACGTATATGATCGATTCGAAGAGCTGTTAAATGTGTAAGAGAACGACATTCCTGAAGAATTTGATCGAATATTTCATCGAAAGAAATGTACGATAAACAGATTGTTTTTAAATTAATAAATCGATCGAATGTAAAATGATACGATCGAAAATAGCCGATCTGTTCGGGTGTCTCGATGCTATTCGAAAGGCCAATTGAATGAATTTGCTCGATTACCAATGGTAAATATTGTTGACATATACTATCGAATTGCTTTTTTGAAATCGATTCGAAATCGAAATGATGAATCAATGTTGAATGATGTAAGAGACTATTGAAACGATTGTTAAGTCCGAAAAATGTTCGAAAGAGATGAACAGAATTGAAATAAGCGAACATATCGAGGAGATATTCATTCGGAAGATTTTCGAATTTCATTTTTATAAAAAAAAAAAAAAATGTTCTCGTTTTGTCTTTCTTATCGCTAATCTACCGAGTATTTAAATAGAGGTTATGTACACACAGAATGAAGAGAGAAAAAAAGATGTTTATTTGCTTTATTTTATTCCTGAGTTCTGTTTCTGCAACTCAAATCATCGATGATTGCCAATTGGTAATCGTTGGTGGTTCAACAGCAGCACTCGGTGCTGTTCTATCAGCATCGAAATTATTAGACAATCGTGTTTGTCTTCTCGAGCCGACCGATTGGACCGGTGGTCAAATGACAAGTGAACTACTCAGTGCACCGGATTTCGCTGGTTATACATTAACAGATAGTACGGGATTTAAATTAGATGTTGGTGCAATTAATTTACAAGAAGAAAATCGAAATCCTCTATTTACACAAATGTTAAATGTACTCGGTAATACCGGTCGTTGTTCGGTATCACCTGTTTGTTCGATACCAGATCAATTTCATTCACAAGCTATACTACCACACACAAAAAATCTTCGAATTTTTTATAATACTGTCATCAAACGTATTCATAAAGATGCAAGTAATCGACGAATTATTTCCATTGATGCTATTCAACGCGTAGCGATTAATAATGACAATAATCGTTGTCGATTTCAATCTGAAGAACTACCGGATTGGTATTCGCTTGACGATAGTCAATGGTTTACTAAAACTCAATTGATATTTACGAATTTTTCGTATGTTATCGAAGGAAGTTCATGGGGTGAAGTTCTAGTTCTTGCAAATGCTAGTTTTCTGCAAGGTATTATGGAAGAATTCGATGGTGATATATCAGGCAATGGTAATTGGTCATGTGGTCAATGTTTTACTATTGATTTCCTTGAACAACTTCGTCAAGATCCAACCGATGAACCACCAAATCCTCTGCCGGAACCCGAAGGTGGCGGCGAATATTCGCTCATAGGTCGACCCTGGGAACGCGCTTGGACTTATCGACGAGTGAATACTTCATCATCCGATATCAATATCGTCGCTGTCAATGATACTGTTATTCAAAATCGTAATCGAGGTAATGATTACGGTCGAAAGAATTTCTTTTTATCGCCTCAAGAAGCTCGACGTCATCGTGATATTGGCATTTGGCGTGGTGGAGTTAATCTCGAAGCATTACGCGGTGGTGAAGAACAAGCTGTCGGTTGGCATTATTGGTTTCGTGCGAATGCACCCACCGAATGGACTAATCGAACAGTTTTCGTTAATTCTTCATCGTGGACAGGCACTTGCCATGGTCTAGCTAAAATGCCCTATCTACGTGAATCACGTCGTTCAATTGGTTTGAATAATTTCCTTATGAATATTTCGACGATCAACGGCACAGCATCGGATTTACATGGTTACATATTTCCTGATCGAATGTGTCTCGGTGCGTACGATGTTGATATACATCGAATGAAACTATGCGATTATCCATCGTATATTCGACAGAATTACTCGGTTCTTCCTTATTTTATTCCCTTACGTGCCATGACCAATCGTGATATTGATAATCTATTTGTTATTGGAAAAACAATGGCACAAACATTTCTTGTTAATGCTGCGACACGTCTACATCCAGTTGAATTTTCTAATGGACAAGCCGGTGGCGTAGCTGCAGCTTACGCAATTTTGAATGATTTAAATCAAGTTGCTGAATTATTCGATGAACAACATCTGAAAAGATTACAATCATTAGTCAAAACATTCACGCCAACATCATGGACAATTAATGGCGTTCGTTATCCAAACGATTAGATTCGATTAACGAGAAGAAACGTCCTTTTTCTTTATTATTATGATTATTTCATGATCAAAGAACAAATATAAAAAAACAACAACGAGGACGACGACGACACAATTTTTTTTTTCTTCTTCTAGTGATTAAATCTATATTTGTTAGTAAAGAGTTTTTATTGTCTTGTTTTCAACTAATTCGTTGTCGCACCTGGAGATCCACTGTCTAGACCATACAAATACGCCGCGGCAGCTAAGGCAACGTAAGAAAAGAAATGGGCTACAACCATTAAATCGAACGAATATCCTAAGGCCGGAGTAACAGAAGCTGTAAACGTAGCTAATAAAAATATTGTCGAAATAAATAATAAAACAATCGGTATAAATCGAAGAGCGCCTCTTAATACGCCAATGAGAAGCGCAATGAATGCACCTGTTGTACCAAGGAGAAGAAAAAACGCAATGATTGATAGACCTTTCGGTGGAGTAACGCAGAGAGGATTATCAGTACAAAATAAACCCAATTTTCCATCATACCAACCCTTGGTTCCAAGACCAATAACACAAAATAATGCTGCAACTGCTGATAGAGCAACAATACCAATTTGTAATATTCGACTGAGATCGGGCATATTAAACGATATCAATCTGACAAGTTGAATAAGTTTGTCTGTTTCTTCGATAAAAAAAATCCGAGAATAAGAAGCAAATATTGAGTTACTCTCTTTCGTTCTCTCTCTCTCTCTTTCGCTATGATCTGAATAAGATGAATAAATAAATGTTACTCAGAGGGCATTTTATATCACAGCAGGAATGAAATAAAAAATTATATGAAAAGAAGAGAGAAAAGAAAGGAAGAAAGCAAGTAAGTAAGTAATCGAATATGTCAAACACGAATGAGAGTAATACTGAAATTATACCTTTCTGTAATCGCGTTGTTATGTACTTCTAAATAATCGTAAAAGACTTGAGATTATGACGTCGATGTGAGTTTTCTTTTGCCTACAAATTCAATTTTATTAACACATTTTCATATGACAAAGAAAAAGCAAATTATTCGAAATATTCTTTAAATTTTCGTAGATATTTATCAATTTGATAGATAATTTCATCGAAATCTTGTCGAATAATCATATCATAATCATGTTCGAATTGTTTTAATTGTTGTTGACTGAGACATTCGGCTTTCATATCAATCGATTGTACTGGGCGTTGTGTCGCTCGAACGGTAAGTGATGTTCGAGCAACGCAATAGTTTTGACCTGTAGCAAGAATCGTTCGAATTGAATTGATCGATTCAAATTCTATATAAACATATTCAGTACCACTACCCGATGAAACACATACACAATTCAATATTCGACCTTGTCGAGCAAATGACTAATCACAAAAAGAAAGAACATCAAGAATAGAATCAATTTTTATCGAAAAGTACATGTACTTTTTTAATCATATTTCGGTCGAGTTTTGGATTTGTATGAGCAATACATAATTTTCTATCGGAAATTAAACGTGTATCATCGTGAAAAACTGATTCATATGAATGAATATCGAGACGAATACGACCTATTGTATGATCGATTTGATTTGTTAAGAAAATATTCATATTTGTATCGGATGAAAAACGTATAAAACGATAATCAATTAACCATTGATCATATGCATATGGACATTGATGAAAAACTTCTTCGATTTGTCCAAAACGTTGAAAATATTCACGTAAACTTGCATCATCAATCGATTGTATATTGCCAACATAGATTATTTTCGATGTATCTTCTCGATTCATTATTCATGTACAAGAGAATACAAATAAACGAAATGAATATTTAAAAAAAAGGAATAACAGATGTCTCTAACGAACACAAGAATGTATAAGAAAGTTATGTATGACGCAAAATAAGATAGAAAAATTCCCTTAGATATCCAAAAATTTGTTTGACGCAAGCAAGTACGTAAACGAATGAGTAGTATATAAACTTGAAGTGTTTCTAATAGTGTTAAGAAATGATCGATTTGAAATCATCACAAAATAATATCGAAGTCGTAAAAGCTCGTCAAACGCTTATACGAATACTTATTTCATGTTACGTGAGTTATATTCTTGAATTTTCAAATACAAAAGAGATGGCAAACAATTTGTTTAGATTTTTGAATTAAATACAATGATTGTGGGTAATTTCAATTCACACATATCCGATAAACGAGTAAATGGTATACTATTTATCATCGCAACTATTCTGTTTAGTCTTAATCTCTCCGTTATTTATCGATATTCATCTTTTGGTATACGTCTAGTATGTTTACAATAAAACACTTCGAAATTTATTTCATTGATATTTATAGTTCGCTTCACTGCGTATTTTTCTTATAATCATGGCATTTATAGGAATAATCGGCTTTTTAGCTTCCGTACTTGTTTCTGATGCGCCATCTGAACTAGAAATGATTCCAAGTATTGGTATTGGAAGACAGAAACATACAATCGTTCAATCAACTCTTATGGCCGCATGTATTTTTATTCTGATAATTGCATACGTAAATATATTTCATATTAAAATAAATTGAATCTTCATATAAAATATTTTTTTAGACAGTAATTGCTGTATTTTTGTTTAGATTAGCTAAACTTATTGACGCTAATCGATCTGTAACAGTTGAAAACGTTTAGTTTTTTATATTTTTCTTCTCATTGAAAACTTATCTATTCAATAAATAATTTCATGTAATTTTAATAATACATGTCTCATGTTTATCTAATGACGTTCATGTTCAGAGAACAATGAACATTCGATTGTTTAGTGCATTTTCAGTTCATAATCTGCTATTGGCTATTGATGAATCATTTGAACGGATAGTTGAAATTCTCTCTCTCTCTCTCTCTGTTCTCCTATATAAACTCGGTATATTGAATGAAAGTCATACACTTATCATCATGAATCGTCTATTATTCTTCATTCTTATTGTTACACTTTGTAAGTTATTGTTTTCCGAATGAAATATTATTTGTTAACTTCGTTTTTGTTTAATTGCAGTTGTAGTTATTACAGTTTCTGCAAAACGATTTGTAGTTTGTGATCCACCATGTCAAACAGGTGGTCATGTTCCAACATGTTGCAATGTTCATAAATTCAATAGTGGTTATTGTTTTTCTGGTCATGCATTTTGTACCTAATCATTATCATTTCTTAAACATTAATTCTCCTTTTTGCTTAATCTTATAAAGTTTTTTGTGTCAATAAAACTTAGAACAAAAAATAACTATGAAAGACTCACACGCGCACACTAAATAAATTGGATATATCAACGACTAAAATGTGGATTAAACTTCAAGTTTTGACTAATTACCAAGTGAAAAAATTCAGATTCTGTTCTCCAGAGCACGACTTTCCAATTATGATTATAATTATTATTTTAACATCCTCTTTTATTAATTTGCATTCATCATCTTTTTTTTTGCTTTCTCTATTGTATCGTGTTCGTCACTTGCTGAAATCTTTTTTTTTATATTCAAGCTTCTATTGAATTATATTCCACATGACATTCGAGAAAATACTTACAGCGGAGAAAAAAAAACAAGAGACATCGTCGACTCGTTCTTCGACAGAAAAAGAAAAAAAACGAACGAGAAAACTTGCGGCTCATTCACATCGGAATGCAAGCATTTTCTTTGACAGCTTTGAAGAAAAACATGTCTTCATTGCTTAATTCTCTTATTGGCCACGGTGATCATGCGGAAAGTAAAACTGTTCATCGAATTCAATATGAAGACGTGAAAGTGAAATCCGTTGTTAGCAGCCAAATACAAACGAAATCACCTGTTCATCAATCACAAACAAAGATCCATGATCTAATGTCAAAATTAGGTTCGACACATACACAAATCGATGAATTTGCGTGTAAACGTACGAATGAAATTTCTGAAAGTGTTAAAACAAAAATCGAACAAATTGTTCAATCGATTCTTACACAACAACAGGAATTACTTGTTAATGCAGAAAAAGAATCACAACAGATCGAACAAGATTATAAACTGAAATTGATGGAGTAAACAGCAGATTTTATTGATTCGAAAATTAATTTTTGTTTTTTGAAAAAGATGTATCAACGAACTTGATCAAGAAAAAGCAACGAAATTAGCAGATTTTGAAAAGGAATTAAATCATCGACGCGAACAAATTCTTGAGAATGCACGAAAACGTATCGATTCACTTAATGAAGAAGCAAGTCGATTAAAAATGGTAGAAAAAAAAATGTTGTTTTCCTATAACTATTGCATATTTTCCATATTCAACAATAGAATGTTCTCAGAGAAGCACAAGCGAAGACCAATTCGAAGATTGGAGAAATTACAGGAAAAGTTGCTCAAGTATGATAAATCAATTTCCCTTTCTTTTCTTTTCTTTATGCTTGTCGATCATTCTTTTCTTTTCTAGTTAGGCGCTGAAGATGCAAGTCGTCGTTTAACTTCAACTACGACTACTATCATCAAGACACAATCACAAACCGAAGGAAACACAATAAAACATAATCAAGACGCATTAAAATGATTTGTGTTTTCGTTTCGAATAAAAAATTGGTTTCTTCACGCGAGCAAACGGAGGAGAAACAATGATACGACCTATTTATAATGGGTGATCGATTTGTTCTTATCAATAGAGACGTTTGATTGAGAATGTTTTTTTTTATCCAAGGTAATATAAATATATTGTCTAGTCGATAATAATAGTGAAATAAATAAAAATGGATGGAACTACTCAGTCAGAACAAGTGCCAATTCAAAAAGACGCAAATGTGAATAAATCTAAGCGTTCTGTGATGATATCGTTTGTTAGTCTTTGTTTTTACAAAGAAAACAATTTTAAAATTGAACGAAAGTATTTTTTAGGGATGAGTGGACTTGGTGTAGCAAAGTAATAAAATACAATTGTATACCTGCTCATGTAATCAATAATCGATTTTCCGGCATCTAAAACTTTGTGTTTGCAATATGATGCCTCCCGAAGGAAATAATCAGTTTATGAGTCCAGTTTACACGTAGTAGTACCACAATGGCGCTATTGCTTGGCATCCTCAATAATGGGAATACGTACAGGTCTCGATTTTTGTATTGAGTAACAAGATCGTTACACTATATCCACTCATCCCTCAAACTTTCAAGATATTGTTTATAACGGGCAATGACGTCGTTACACCTGTGGTGTAATGGATGATATAAATTTATATTTCAGTTGTGAGAACAATTTTATAGGGTATTGCGACGCTCGAGTGTTGAAGCAAACTTCATCGATTCATACGTTTTTTTTTATTTATTAAAGCATTTTTGAAACTTTGTTTCGTTACAAACGAAGAAAATAAACTTTTGCAAACAAAATAATTTTGTGCTCTAGTTATTTATATGTTTTATACTATTCTAGTATTCCCAACCAATGAACATTCCATTCGTTTGTAATAGTACGATTAAGCAGCGTTTCAATATCTGTATTTAACATTGATTTCGCATAGATTCTAAAGGTTGTCGATGTAGGAATATAGATAGCACCGTAGCCGGCTAAATCCCAATGCCCATTTTTACCAGATATACTCGTAAAATACGAAGGTATAGAAGTGAAATTGCAATTACTGGTATCTACATTCATAAATATTCCAGCTCCGGTATAATTCTTCCATAAGGTATTCGACGAAATTCCAGAGCAGATATAAGGGCGTTTGTCAGCTGCAGTAGCTGTTGTCTGAGTCTGAGTGGAGACTTCAAACAAAAAAACTCGATCAAAACGTCTCAAAAAACAAACTTACTGGTCATTGTTGTTGTTGTCGATGCAGTTGTGATAGCTATAATTGTAAAACAGATCCTTAAAATTAAAGATTCAATCCTCAAATTAATTTACGTACATTGTTTTGTAATATATAATGTCAACGTAGTTGATAGCACAATACCAGCTAATAACATACCGATGGAAATTGACATTATCAAACATGTTCGATCGATAGTTTTAGTTTCGATCGCAGGACTTGGTTGAGTATTTCGAAAAAATTGTTCTTGATTACTATACATCTGTTGTGGAATAGGAGTGTTGCTCATTTCGACTATTTTGCAATGCAAAAAAGACAAGAAAGGCGAAAGAAATCTTTTCATGGCTTGAATTTATTATTATTATTGAATAAAAATCAGTTTCTTTCTTTTGTTCGTTCTATTTTAATGTGAACTTTCGTCGTCTTTCTAATTGATGTTTGTTGCATAAGACTGTCATGAATAATCTAAGCTGATTTTCTTGTCGATGTTTTCTTTTCGGTATTTGTAAAGTATCTTTCTTTATTTGATGAAATGAATTCATATTGAAACTTTTCGTTTGATTTTCAAAAGCAATTCGTAAGAAAACAAAAGGATCCATTTATTACAATAAGCGCGAATTTTACTTGTTCTTGAGGGTGAGAGTGTTGATACAATCGATGCTTTTTCATATTGTGATGAGAGTTGTTGTTCAATGGTCATATTTGAATTCAACAGATCTTCGAGATTAATTGTAGAAGTACTATTGTTTGAGTAAGACAAGCATTCTGCGTATTTTCAATAACAAGCTCAATGTACTTGTTGATTTAATAATCTTTTTGATAAAGTAATATTGGTCAAATTTTAATATCCTTCCTCAATTTTATACTGAACTAAAGTACTTCGTATTGAGGGTGCTGAAAATCGTAGATAGCTGAACAACCATGCCAGCTTTAGAAATTATTACACTCGAGTTCGAATTCAATTTGCACCTTATTGACACCACAATTATTTTAAAAAGTCTATTGCAAGAAAGCTATAGGCAAAGTGCATTACTGTAATCACAATTAGATCCATGACAGCTCAGGCTCAATAGTTCATGAGAACTGAATCGAAGAACTTGGTTTTCAGCTCAGGTTTAGCTAAATTAAACTGTTGAAAACAGCTTCAAATCAAGGCCTAATGTGAATTATTCTGATGGAGTTCGATCAATAGGTTAGTACATTAATTCTCATTCATTTTGCGTAAACAACAAAAAGAAAACAAACTTTTATTGAATAGGAATTATTGTGTTCAGTTACCGTGTTGCTCAGTCATTGGGCAGTGTAATATGTGGCTGTATTGTATCGCATGTCAGTCGATGACTATCTATTTTATTTTCAACAATTGCCTTTTATATTCTCATATTAACTATGTTTCTATGGTATCTCGTTGGTTACAACTTTTCTTTTCTTGTTCTCTAGGTATCTATATGGACAACTATTTTCAGATGAGCTTACGTCACGAGAACCATCTATTGGTCTCCTTTGTAATGAAAATGATATTATTAAGTTGATTGTCTGCTGAATTCAGTTCAGATAAACTCAGTTACTCATCAGTGAAAATCATGATTTAACTTTATTCTTTCATAAAACAAACAAGCAAACAAACAAAATCCATTCAATTTTCATACACATAAAGCAAATTTACAAAATATCTAAGACTTGGTTCGCTCTTTTCGAGCATAGATCAACATAATCTGTTATATCATCATCATTATTATCATCATCATCATCGTCATCATCAACAACGTCATCATCATCATCATCATCATCGGTGATTTCGGTTTCATCGTCATCAGCCCATTGATCGAGTTCAAATTCGGGACTAAATGGTGGCTGTTGATTGCCATCTTCTCGATCGTTAAGTAAACGATTGATGAGAAACGATGCACATGTTGTTGTTTGTGGTGGCAAATGTTGAGATGTCGACGGAAGACTTGTTGTTGGCGCTTGAGGAGTTGTCGAATATTCCGTTGAAACAAGTTCACTTCGAACACGAAATAAACCATCGTTTCGCATTGTATAACTAACTCGCGTACAGCCAGTTGCTTTGCCGAGTTGATGAATTTTAAATAAATGAGCTGTTAATTGTTTACCGCGATGAAAACGTCGTTCGCATAGATGACAAGCATATTTACATTGACGCTAGACAACAACAACAAAAAAACGAGCTCAATGGAATCGATGTTCAATTTGTCGAGTTGAATTTACTTGAGTATTTTCATTGGAATGACTTTTTTCTTCTTGATTTCGTTCGAGCAGATGCAAACGACGACGATGTACAGTTAAACTATCAGCACATTTGAAAGAAAGCGAACAATCGGGACATTGAAAACATTTGATATCCGTATGACGATAGATAATATGTCGTTTGACACCTGATGGCGTCGAAAACACTTGAATACAATACGGACACGAATGTTTCGATGCTAAAAAGCGAGAGAGAGA
>ERZ778026.2691-NODE-2691-length-17714-cov-99.643638_pt1 | contig 17714 bp, 20 predicted proteins | sample MGYA00375756_ERZ778026 | MGnify/ENA primary metagenome ERZ778026 (study PRJEB29350, sample SAMN05389820) | bioreactor metagenome | isolation source: Ammonium sulfate bioreactor | place: South Africa: University of Cape Town | collected 2014-02-18 ... | reverse complement strand
TAAATACAACTATTGCTTTCTTCGAACGGAAAAAGAGAAGGAGAGAGAGAGAGAGTTAAAGCGTTTATTCAATCAAATGACAATGTTAGTAATAAAAGAACACATCGTGCTTAGTCTTAATACGAAGATACTAAGTGGAAGATATAAAGAATGAAGCACTCAACATGAATGCATATAAGAAAAAAAAAAGAATTGTTATGTTACGGCTGTCGTCTTTGGGGATGATGCCAGTAGACTACTGTTCGCTATCGCCAAAATTCTGATAATCGTTGTATGACGCGCATACATTCAACAAATTTCCGCTCTTTGCTTATAGTATCTTGATATATAACGATTGAGAGATACACTAGAGAAGAATCTCGTGCAATCATTGATCGATCGATAGATAGTTAAATACAGAGACTCGGTTTTCTTTTCGATAAAAATACAAACATTAGAATATCAACTATCTAGAGAAGAGTAGCTACTTTCGAATCGTTTCTCTTTTCTCTCCTTTTTTTCTTCTTCGTCTTGTTTTCTTCGTTTCTGCAAGCACATTGTGTTCATCAACGATTGTGTGACAAATCCAATTTCTTGTTGCTTCTTTATCTATTATTGTCTCTTTTACTCGTTCGTTCATTCATTCATTGATGTTCAACAACATTATTGTCTAATAAAACATTGATGACAGTGCGAACAAATTCGATCTCGATTGAACAAGAGAATAGTATGCATCATTAAATCCAGAAAATTTTGTGTTTTAATTGAAAAATTTTTTTGCTTTTCGCATAATCATAGAACTCAAAGATGCATTCGCTCTCTTTGATCGACTTGGCGGCGGAGTAATTAGTACAAAAGATCTGGCGTTTGTTATGCGTTCAATTGGATATCAGACCACGCCATCTGAACTCGAACAAATGATACAAGAAGTTGATCAAGACGGTTTGTTGTACCAATAGATAGATAGATAAAGAACATGTGTGTGTGTGTGTTTTGTTAAAATTTAGGCAATGGATTGATTGATTTTAATGAATTTAAGTTTATGATGATTCGAAAAGGTGAAAATCGATTGGATACATTCAATGATGAACTACTCAGTGAAGCATTTCGAATATTTGATAAAGATGGAAATGGTTTAATCAGTGAAATGGAAATTCGTACTGTGATGAGTAGTCTTGGTAAGAATGAATTTGATCTAAAATTAATCATTTTGTTTTTGTTGAAAATTAAAGGCGAAAAATTAACTGACGATGAACTGAATGATATGATGAGAGAAGCTGATTTGGATGGTAATCGCCAAGTAGATTATACTGAATTTTGTGCACTTGTTCGACGGCTTCTTCAAGTACAACATCTTTCAACAACGCCTGTAATTAGCAATACGACAGGAGCGTATGAAGGTCGAGGCATAATTCCGTATATCGACGATGATACCGAAGACGAATTCTTTGATCATTCAAATGAATGTAACACAAAATAGGAAAATCTCAACATAATTAACTCAGAGTATTTTTGTAAAATTCCTCTCGTTTTTCTTTCTTTTTTTGTGTCTACATGTTAATTACGATTCATTGAAGTTGTAATTCTATTACTATTGACATTGATTATCGTAAAAATCACGCATCGTTCTGACAAGTTAAGAAATCAAATAAACAAATGATGGATTTATTTAATATTAATCAATCAAAATTTATCTATTCTAGAAAAAAAAATCTTTCAGCTTTTATCTTTTTTGTTTATTGATAATCATTTGACAGATATATATATATGAAAAGAAGAAAGATTAGAAAGGCAATCGTTTCATTAATGTTTCAATATCAATATCCATTGGTAAATCACCAAAAATCGAACCACGATCAGGTCCTAAACGTGACGAACAAAAAGCATCACTAACTGCTGCAGGAAATCGACGAATAAGTAACGAAGCCTGAAGACAAAGTGCTAATTGAGTTGCTAATGTTCGAGCATAGCTTTCGATAACATCATTGGAAAGATTTTTTGCTAAGAATGTTTTCTCCATTCGTTCCAATGCAGCATCTAAATATTTATTTGAACCTTTCGTTTCTTGAACAAATGAAAAATAAGCTCGAAGTGATTCTGGTGATCTTTTCATTGCACGTAGAATATCTAAACACATGACATTACCACTACCTTCCCTACAATCGAAAAATAAAATCAGATTCAATAGGAACGATCGGATTTTGTTGTCTACCAAATGCTATTCAATGGAGCTTCACGATATAAACGCGGAAGATTCGATTCTTCGACGTATCCAGCTCCGCCAAGACATTCTAAAGCTTCGAATGTTGCTTCAGGTCCTCGTTTGGAAATCCAAAATTTGGCAATAGCAGTTGCTATACGAGCAAAAGCTTTCACATCATTTTTGTTCTCATTGTTTGTATTTTGATATGTTGCATCGAAAAGTGTGGCAAGATACATCACAAATGATGTTGCTGCTTCGGATTCGATCAACAAATCAACGAGAACTTTCTTCATAAGCGGTTGATCAATCAAAAATCGACCGAATGCTTTTCGATGACGCGCATGCCACGTAGCCTAGCATGACACAGACAGGAAAAAAAAGAATATTTCTCTTGAGATTATGCCAAAAATAAAGAATCATGACTTACCTGTAGTAATCCTTGTCGAATCAATGACGCACTTCCTGTTGCGCTGTCGAGACGGGTGCCATGTACCATTTCAATTATAGTTTTAACGCCATCGTGCTCTTTACCGAGTAACCACTAGATCGATCGAATAGATATTTCGTAAGAATTTATTCGAAATACTTACAGCTTGTGTATTGTTGAACTCGATTTCACTGGATGCATTTGATCGATTGCCAAGTTTATCTTTTAATCGTTGAATATAAAATGGATTACGTTCACCATTGGGTAACCATCTTGGAACAAAGAAACACGATGGAACAATAGCCGAAGGAGAACGTTTTTCGAAATCATCGCTTTGTATCTGAGCAAGTACAAGAAAACCATCGCACATGGGAGCCGAACAGAACCATCTATAGATTTCAACAAAAAAAAATAAAATTTCGAAGGAATTCATTTTGAATAATTGAAATTTACTTATGACCAATGAGTATATATCGTTTTTCTTCAGCATTATCACAGTATGCTTTTGTTGTATTAGCACGAACATCACTGCCGCCTTGTTTCTCCGTCATTGCCATACCTGAATAATTCGGAGAATAAATATTCATTTAGAAATTAGACGATTTTTACCAATGGTTAAGCCAGATTTAATCGTGGCTGGTAGACATCGTTGATCATATTTATGTGATAGAAGTTTTTCAATTGGAAAACTTTCGATTAAACTTTTACTCGTACGATTTAAATATCGATGAAGAACGGGAAAACCAGCGTAAGTCATCGATAATGGACAGCCAACACCAGCTTCAACATGACTCAATAGATAAAGTCCAGCCTTTACAAGAACAACAAAAATTGAAATCAACAAATAGTCGATCTTGTTTCAAATTAGTTTACTGCATGTTGTAAATGACCATGTGGATTAGCTGCAGTCTGATTGTTCAATAATGATTCCCAAGCAACTGAATGAACCTATGAAACAAAATGGGAATAAACAGCTATCAAGAATATTCAACAACTTCTTACACCATAACGCATGCCTAATCTCATAAGATCATGATAAGCTGGATGAAATTGAACTTCATCAATACGTTGTCCGTATCGATCAAATTGATGTAAAGTCGGTGTATATTTATTAGCTTTATGTCCTTGTTCAAACCAATGGTAGGCGCCAACTTCAGCACCCATTTCTTTAATTCGACCGCAATTTTCATTGGTCACGAATTCTTTCAATGCTAAATCCGTTTCATACAAATCGACACGTTCAAGTGGCGGAACTTGATTTGTGACTTGATGTGTAAATTGTTGTTTCAATGGTTGACGTGGCGGTGCATACGATGACTGATTCGATATTTGCTCATTTCTTATTGTTTCTGTACTTGTGACAATAGTTCGTTGAAACAACGCTCGTTGAATTGCATTGCATAATCGAGACGATTGCATTTAGACAGAATGATTTTCTAGAAGGGATAGTTGCTCATCATCATCATCAATGCTTAGTTTTATTATCAATTGTTTTAATAGAAATTCGAATAGACATTATACGATACATGAATAGAACAGAAGCGAAAGGAAATTAGTTATAACATCTTGGTTATTTGTTTTTTTTTTCTCAGGATTTTCGATAATAAACTAACGCTAGAAGAAAGAGAAAGTGAATCGAATAGATCATACAAAACAACAAGCAAAACACAACAAAAAAAGAGAGAGAGAAAACAAATAACGAACAGCAAGAAAAGAGAATAAGAGCAAATGTACGTATTTAGCCGCTATACATTATATCTGGTTGAAGGTGGAAAAATCTGCCCAAACGATGTTATTACAATAGATAGAACAACGGAGAAAACAAAAGAAAAACAAAACAAGATGCGTATATCTAAAAAAAAGTGGGTCACGCAGACATGCTCCTAATTTATGGCCTAGAAGTGATCGAAAATAGATTCATGTTAATATGTATTTGCATTTTATTGTTGAAATCTAATTTTGTATTGCTTGCCAAAGTCTTGGATAAACATCTTTCTTGCATTTTTTTGATGTTTTAACAAAATTCATTAAGCCCTGATAGTCACTCGTATTGCCCATGAATAAAAATGCTGAACGAGCATGTTTCATCAGTGATGTTAGTTCGTCAATGTCATTGTTCGTTGTCATATGTGCCATTTTACTATGTACACAACGCGTATATGCATGAAGACATTTCTGCATTAACGATTGAACAAATGGCAATCGAAGCATTTGATTTGATGATGAACCATTCGGATTATTTTGTGAAACATTATAGATATTAAATGCAAGACTATGCAAAAGATATGGATTGACGATAACGGCTGTTGCTGTTGTAACGAATTCTTGTAATTCAGCATTACCTAGTTTTAGGGCAATTTTCAGAAGCCATTTAACATCTTCTCCGTAACGTGGTGTCGGATGATTTTGTTCACTACGTCGTTCGATATGTGCATGATTTTGACGAGCACGTTCTAAAGCCAATGTATTCATTGCTAACATGCCAACACGAAATGCATTCAGTAAGTATTGACGATGATTAGGATCTGTTTGTTGTTGTTGTTGTTGTTGTTGTTCAGCAGATGGTGTTGTACTTGGACTGACAATAGTTGTTTGTTGTGTTGACACTGTAGCATTTGTTGTGCTTGCTGAAGGTGAAATTGTTGATTCAGTTGGAGAAGAAACAACGAGAGGTATTTGTCTAGCAGGATAAAATGATTGTTGTTGATTTTGATTTAATGGATACATTTGAGGATTGTTGCCTGGTGCTGTATGATGAACAGCAAAAGCTGTAGGGAAATTTCCTGGTGTCACAAGTATAGCATTTGGTAATTGTTGTTGTTGTTGTGGTGGTGGTGGATGGCGAGGATGATGAGCATGTGGATGAAAATTGTTTGGTTGACCTGTATGAAAAGCAAAATGTTGTTGTTGTTGCTGCTGTTGTTGTTGCGGTGGTGGCGGTGGGCCAGTTGTATATTGAATTGGAATGATCTGTTGATAAGGGACTTGTGGATGAAAATTTCCTAGTTGATGATGATGCATTGATGGTGGTGGCGGTGGCGGTGGTCCATGTTGTGTTGGAATCATATACGCATGAGTATTGAAATGTGCTGCCGATGGATGCGTTTGAAATGGTGATGGAAAATTGGTCGTTTGATTATTCGCTGCATACATCATTGGTGATGATGGTGATGTTGTTGCTAGTGACGATGACGACGATGATGAATTCAATCCATTTGCATGTGTCCAATGTAGATCCATCGGATTGACACCGACTGATGCTGTTGATGAATTCGTATCGAACGATTGTCGAATATCGACAACAGTTGAATCATCATCACTATTCAACGAATCACCTGTAAGCGAATAATACATTTCATACCAACGTTTAGCGACTTCAAAGAGAATATCGATGAACACGAGATTTCCATCGCGTGTTGCATTTTCGATTGTTGTCAGACCACGTTCAAGCATGTCTGGACTTTGTTCTTTACATTGTACTAATGCTTGACGAATTTCAGCTGGATTCAATGCATGTGCATATTTCAATGTCGACAAAGCTAATTCAGCAGCTGTACGTACAACTGCACTATCACGTGATCGTGATGCTCGATCAGCAATGACGGCACATTCAGGTGGAGTTAATTGTCCTTCCCAACATTCGATGAGAATTTGTATTGCTTGAAGACCGATATCGATCGCTGTTGACGTTATCCAAGAGACTAAACTCGAATATGTACGTATCATCCAATTCGTTTGAACATGATTGTTCACTCCAAGTGCGTAGAGTGCAATTGTTATTGCACATAAATGAAGATTTCGATGTGGTGGAGGATAATTATGTGTTGGACCGACGAAAAGTGATGTTGAACTTGTTCCACCAGCTCGTTGAACAAGTGTTTTAGCTAATTCGAACATAAAATGACATAGAGCTTCGGATGGTTGATTCGGTGTGCAAGGTGATCGATTTTTTCCATTTGAGTTATTCATATGACCTTTGTTTAGTTTCAGCGTACGCGAATTTGGTGAAATCTGTTGTTGTTGTTGTTGTTGGAGTGGAACAGATTTCGGTATTGTCGAAGTACTTCTTGATGTTGTCAATTGAATTGTTGGTGACGAGAGAATTTCTGTCGATGAATTGTTCGTATCCGTACGTGTTGACGAATCATTACGAACTCGTTGGCTTGTATCTCGTTCACTATCACTTTCGGAATCGGCATTGACTTTCGACGTTGTCATTCGAATATTTCGACGTGCAACTGTCGGCGAATTATCACTTGAATTCGTTTCCGGTGCACTACTATCAATACTCGTGAAACCGTTCGAAATTCGTTTCGAACTTGTTTTCAAATTTAAACATCGAAATTTCGCTTCCCAAGCTTTCTGATCGAAATTTTCTCCTTCACTTTCATCTAAACCCGAGCTATCGATCTCTGTCAACGGTTCACCATTGAGATTCGACGCCGTTGTTAATCGTCGATTTTGTACTCGTGTCGATAACGATGGCGAATTGCTGTTCGTCTGTTGTGTTGATGTTGAATTTTGACTGGCTCGTTTCGAACCGACATTAAATGGATTTATATTCGGATTTTTAAATAGAACGTGTATATCTCGGTCGAGTAGTTTATCGAGAATTTGAATGAGTCGACCTTGATCATCTTTGTATAATGTTAGAAGATTGAGTGCGAGATCACTTCGTTGCCGACGAATGCCTTCGCATAGGATCGGATTTTGTGCTTCGGAAATAAAACATTTCGCTCCTAGCGCACAAATAGCTGCATCGAATGCGAGTAATTCATCGGATTCATTGGATTGATTGCTCAGTTGATCGGTTGATGAAATCGAAAAATTCTGTGATAAACTCACATTCGAAGTCAAATTCATTCGATATAAACTCAACGATCGCAATGTTTCGAAGATATATGTCGCTAAATTCAACGGTAACAAAATGGCGTCATCTCGAGCATTTAAAAGTCGTGCACATAGATGTTCGGCTCGTTGTCGAAGAAGATCGATTTCATGTTGTCCGAGTGTAATTTTCTTCAATTCTTGACAAATTTCTTGTTCACAATGAAGTAAACGAACTTCGAGAGCTTTGGTTGTCGCTGGTAAACGGCAAATTTCGAGGCCAAGTAGACCAATACGAAATGCGAGTTGATGATATTTCGATGATTCATTAAGAATTGTGCATAAAAATGCACAACGAGCTATGGCCGATGATGAATATTCGGATATATGAGCATCGAGACAATCTTGACTTGACAATGAATATTCATCGAGCATATGTCCAGCTAATTTTATTGCAAGTTGAAACACTTCATTATGATAACCGTGAATTTTCAAAGCTTCACAACGAACAAACGCGATTTGTAATGGATCATTAATGATTTTCAATGTTTTAAATACATATGGTTCATTGACAACAGTCGATGTTGTTTGAACTTGACTCGTTGTTGTTGGATCAGAAAAATAAATTTGACAATCATCGTTGCTATTTGCTAATGATTGTTGTTCAGTATTTTGTCCACTTGTTGATAATTCTTCTCCGCTATCATTGTCTTGCTCGTCTTCTTGATTATTTGCAATTGGCTGAGAAACAATCTGTTGTTGAGTATTGAAATTAAAACTCGTATTTGTATTTAATTTCGAATAAGCATCTGTGAGAATTTCATCGTACGAACGAATATATTCCGACCATGGCCGTTCATTCGATTGTTCTTCAATCGGTACATTCAAATCTTCACAATTTTGCCAATCAATTTGACAGATTTCAATCGCCGGTAGAAATCCCGAGAAAATTTCAATATCACGTCGTTTTTGATTTAACGTTCGATCATGATTCGAATTCATCGTCGGCGATGAATAAACGCCATTGGTTGTTGTTGATATGTTTGTTGTTGTTGTTTTCTGTTTACATATTCGTTCAATAATCGACAAATGCCATTGACATAATTTCATATAGATTGCATGACGTTCTTCGAAATTCAAACGAGGATTCAACGCAATCAAACGCCAGATTTGAACGATTTCATCACATAAAGCTGCACTTGCTTGTTGAACTAATAGTGTACTATGTGGTTTCAAACCGTTGGTACCACGTTCATTGTAAACATTCGAAACTTTAGTTGTAAACCACCATTGAATGATTTGTTCTTGTGCAAGACATTGCCGTGTGAGAATATCGAGTAATTGCGTGCCATTGAGATCATGTCGAGCGAGCATCTCTCGAACGATTTGCAATAGATTCCACATGCCTTCGGGTTCTCGGCCGCGTAATGGTCGCAAAAGATTCGAATATTCAGTTGTAGCTAAAATCGGTGGACTTGTTAGATAAGTAACATCGCCAACAACTTGTGGTGCCGGTTGACAAAATCGATGCAGAGTTTTATTGATATTCTCTTGTAGACTGTTTTCATCGAGAAACCAGACGGATATGTCCGATGAAAGTCCGCCAGCTGTTGGATCGGGTGCTCCCTGCAGCATATTCACATTTGTTGGTTTATCACTAAGTAATTCGTCGAGTAAACTTTGAGCTTTCGGAAGAAATTGCTGTGGAATTTCCCAGATTAAATATTGGGCAAATTTTCGTAGTTGATCGATTTTCAACCGAGATAATGACTCCGAAACGGGTGCTCGTAGACAACAATTTTGTGGTTGAGCTATTCGACATAGACAAACAGCGACAATATGTGAACACCATGAACTCGAATTATTGCAAGTACAATGACACGATGTGATCTTCTTCCGATCGAATATTATCGAAACATGATAATATTGTGTCGTTGTTTTCGTTGAATTTGTTACCGAATTCATTTCATAGACTTGAGCACTCAAATGAAAGCCTATTTGTAACATATTTTGAACTGCTTTAGCGTGTTGTAATGCTTCAGCTTTGATAAATTCATCCGTACTACCATTGGCTACGCAAGTATACAAACGTATGTCTTCGATGCCATCTGGAAAACTATAGAAAGCGATTTTAAGTTGTAAGTTATCTGGCACTGGCTGAGCTGGCTGATTGTAACGTTCAACTAGTTCGAATGGGATATGTCGAGCAATGGTTTGTGCACTTAAATCAACTAATGTCGGAATTCGATCTTCATTGGTATTGCCTAACGAAGAAAAACAGATCGATGATGAATTGTTTGATGGCAAGAGATTATTAATATTGATGTTATTGGCTGATGAACTCGTCGTCGTTGTTTGTTGTTTCCATCCACGCCAATGATTTGTTGCTGTTAAACTATCAACATCGGTGACTGATTGCCACGAAAGTTCACTATCGGATATTTGAGGATCGGAATCGAGTTCTGTATCAAGCATATCACCAACGAATGCGTCGTAATTATTATTAAGATTATTATTATTGTTATTTGTTGTTGAAGGATTAATAAACTGACGATTTGTACCAAAGACTACTGATGATTCATTTTCTTGTGAATTATTTGATATCATATCAAAGCCATTAGATTAGTCTGAAATAAAAAAAACGAAAGAATGTTAGAGATATAATTGTATATATTTTCTTTTTTTTTTCGACACAAGAAAGAAAACAATAAACGAAGAAGACCTAGACATTTTCCTCCTCCGTTTAACGAGTATTATTGCGTTCTTGTTCTATTTGTACGTTCGAACAAGAATAGAATAATATTAATAATAAAGCAGTAAGAAAAGAGAAAAAAAAATGAATCATTTTCGTCTTTCCTTTTTTTGTATGTGTGTGTGTGTGCCCGAGCGATATATACAGCTGACTACTGTCTTCGAAATACGCAGCCATATTGTCGCATTGTTCTTATATTTCTCCTTCTTCTCTCGTCAATAGATGTCATCAGTTTATTGCCAACGAACAATCTTCTCAGTTTAATTAAGTTCAACAAGAAAGAGAACGAAACGAAACGAAATGAATGATATTGAAAAGATTCGTTACAAAGAAGCTTTTCTATTGTTAGACGAAACGAACTCAGGGTTTATTTCGATTGATGATCTGCATTTTCTTATACGAGCATTAGGCTTTACTCCAACGGAAGATGATCTAAAAAAACTCGATCTACAATTTCTGAACAATCAAAATATCGATTACCAATGGTTCATTGAAATCATATCGACAATATCTTGTACAAAATATTCATACGAACAAATTCAAAATGCATTTTTTGCCTTCGATAAAAATCGTTATGGTAAAAAAAAACAGAAAATCTCGTTTTTTTTCTTCTTCTGACGTCAAACGATCGGTGTGTATAGGTTTGATTAATGTCACAGAATTCAAAAGAGCAATGATGACTCAAGGTGAACCGTTGTCAGAAATCGAAATGAACGAAATGATGAAAGATCTATCGGTCGATGAAGATGGGTGATCTTCAAGAAATTCTTTTTGTATCTCATCAACTTTTGTTTGCCTTCGATAGTTTCATTGAATACGAAAGTTTTTGTTCGCAATTTAAATCTAAAGAAGATTCGACAATAGTATTGCCAACGATCAATGAAGAACAAGAAACATCAGCTAAATGATCATAGAGATCGTTGATCTCGAAACTTTATTTATTTTTTCAATCGCAAAATCAATTGATAACAAAAAAAAGCGACGAAAATAATGCGGAAATATTGATTTGCGTTTTTTTTCTTTTTCTGTAAATTGGTCAACAATAATCAAGATTTGAATAACAATCGAATTCACTCATTAACCGGAAGTATTCATTCGTTGAAAAAACGATTTTAATGTTTCGAAACTTGTGATCATAATTGCACAAGCTAAAACAAACAGCAAAGCTATAAAACAACGTTGGAAAATATCTTTACCTGGCGCTACTTTGATTAACCGAGGAACAAGTCCTAAAATATGACGATAGAAAAATAAAAAAAAAACAAAGGAAAATTGGTATGCATACCTGCAAATAAACCTTTGGGGCCTTCAACTCGAAGTATATGCAAGAGAATAGAAAGCGTTTTTGTCGATTGCATCGATTGATTGAGTGATGCTGTCGAACAAACTGGCATTGGTGAACTTTTACTACGGCCAAGTTCAATTTGTCGAAACGTTTTAGCAACATCTGCAGGCGTAGTTAAAGTTGCAGCTATAGCACCGGCTAATGCACCACATGCAAATGTTGCATACGTATCTACCGTTATATTCGATCGAATCAAATAGGCTTCGAAAGAAAAAAAAACTCATTGAATAGATAATAAATTGTTCAATTGAAATTTAAATTACCTCGAATTTGTTCGTAATTGAACCAATAAATCATGGAAAACGGTATATCACGCCATATGGTAGGCAATAGACCTTTCCATAGGACACGTGGTCCTTCTTCGGCTAAAGCTGTACGAACAATTCGAAGTAGTTGACTGTATGGAACTTTTTCTGATTGAATTTTCGTTCGAATTAATTCAAATGGTGAAACAGTTGTCACAGCAACAACACGCGAACATGCACCTGAAATAATAATATTGAATCAATAAAAACAAAACGAATCTTTAAGAACACAACGACAAACCGGCGATAACAGGAAGAATTGGATTAGGATTACGTTCGTCATAGCCAAGCAATCGTTTGGCATTCATATAGGATGTAAAATAAATAACAACTGTTGGCAAATTCACACACAATGTAGGGGTTAAACCGGACCAAAGGACACGTAATCCTTCTGTTCGAACGATTTTTCTTAGAGTATCGATTGTACCAGTATAATAATTCAATTGATTATGCGTTACATAATGTCGGCAGGGTGTAGTTGCTGATGATTTGATTGATTTCGAATGTGATTTTGTGAAGCTTTGTCGAACTGCATTCGACGTTTGTGACTGTAAACGGACTTCTGTTGAATATACAAAACTAAAAACATATCACTTGAATCTTTTCTCACACTTACTAATAACATCAAATGGCCTTTAAATGAAAAAGAAAACAAGAAATTATTTTGAAATCTACGAATGTTTTACTGACGTCATAAAAAGAGCGGTTAGAACAGCACCGGAACCTGAAGCAATGACTTGTTGGTATGGCCTTATCGTCGCTGCCGAAGAATCTGAAGTCATATCTGAAGAGGAATATAGAGACAGACGAAAACAAAAAAATGATAATCTCTGAATTTCAAATGTCACAAACATCTATGAATCCTTTCTTCGTAAATATAGTTTTTGTTTTTTTTTCTCAATTTTTAATTATCAATTATAGGAAAAAGAAAAAGAAGAACAAGCCAAATGAAATCAAATCAAATGATGAAACGTGCAATGTAAATGAACACAACAACAAATAACACAGATACAGATAACATGAAATGAAAAACAACTATATGAAATAACGCTCATATATAACGTTTGTTTTTTTTCAACTACTGTTCGTTTGCCTCGCTTTAAATACAAATAAACACACACACACATATACGCACGGAACAATAGAGAACAACCCGATATGAGAAATATACGTACAAGTATATCCGAAAAACAGAGAAAACGAAAATCAAAAGTCATTCGGTCATTTCGTCGGTTATATGAAATGAGAAATCGAAGGAAAAGACACACACACACATAATGATGACACAGACAAGTCTTCTTTTCTTTCCGAAAAATAAGCCAAAATCAATGAAAAAAGACACGTATATATATATATATATAGGTGTGTATGTTACCATAGAGATCATAGATAGGAGAGACTGTTCAATAGATTCATCAAGAAATAGAAATGTGAATGAAGAAAAAAGAAACTGTTCTGTGTTTGTTTGGTTGTTTCAAGAGAGAAGAAAGCAAGAACGAAAAAAAATGATAATCAACCAACCGGGAACACACGAGAAACAGTAAAAAATAGAAATAACTCGCAAGAAGAAAATGAAATGGATGGGCTAATGAAAGTGGATAGAATAGTTTTTACAAATATGAATCATAATTTAAAGAAGACAATGTTATTACATACAACAACTAAAGAGAGAGAGAGATATTGATATCTGATGAATGACACAAACGAGAACAAAAAAAATAAAAGAAGACAAAAGAATATTTTCAAGACTGTTCATCTGCTGTTTGTTCGGTTTCTTCATTTGGTTCGGTATCATCCATGTCTTCGTCGGCTTCGGTTTGTTCATCGACAATTTCAGCAAATGCTAAATAATCGTTACTAATCATTTCATCATTATCATCGATTGAGTCGATACCAAATTCAGTTTTCATATCTTTCGTTTCTTTGTCTTGATTTCCTGTCGATGAAACATCGGTCTGTTGATGTTGTTTGAAAACGGCAGCAATTTGTGGATTACGTTCACAACGACGCATATGTTTTTCTAATGTACTTGCAACGGAAAATGGCATTGAACAATAACGACAACGAAATGCTTCATTGCCACCACGACCGTGTGTTTTCATATGACGAGTTAGTTTTGATGATTGGGCACATGCATAGGAACATAATTCACATTTGTAAGGTTTTTCACCTAGAAAAATGACGAAATAATTTGAAGATGAATAGAATGAGCGAACTCACCTGTATGACTTCGACGATGAACGGTTAGATTTGAACAATTTTTAAAGACTTTGCCGCAATATTCACATGTATCATTACGTCGATCACGTTTAACAAAACGTTGTGAGTTCGGACTAGATACATTTGATATATTCATGGTGTTATTTGCATAGATTGTTGATGATGTAGCTATCGAAAGATTTTCATTTCGATTTCTTTGATTAACTGTTCGCGATTGTCGATGATCGTTCGTGTTATCAGAGGATATCAATGATGAGTCAATCATTGACGACAATGATGGTGAACTTTGATCACCGGTATTCGTTCCACTTGCTGTCGATAGATTAAGTATAGATGTTGAACAAGGTGAAGTCGTCGATAATGATGGTGATGAACCCGTTGAAGTTAAACCAACATTATTAATCATTGACACTAAAAATAGAATAAAATATTAACAATAACGAGCAAAACACACCGTTGTTGAATTGATTACTTGATTGTGGTGATGAAGAGTTTTGCTGCCTTGATAACTCGAGATCGTTGATTTGATTTTGTGGTGGCATTAGCGAACGAAATGCTTGATGTAACCATTTATAATTTGATGCAGGATTACCACCGGTGGTTAGAAGTGAATTCATTGTTCTCGTTGAATTATCCTCATGAATTCCATTGCTATCATCGATTTCACCTAGTTCTTCTTTGGTATCGTTTAGTGTTTGCATTTGTAACGATGGCGATGAATTACCATTCGGAATTTGCGTCGGTTTTTGTCGTGTTGGTTTACGTTGATGACGTTTACGTGGCTGATCGATTGAACTTGATTGTTGAATTGACGTATCGAAAACCGTGGTTTTGTTTTCATGATGTTGTGTCGACGATGCTGGTTCGTCTTCGGATGATGATAATGAAATTGAAGGTGTGGATGAAGTTGAAAGACGACGTACGGGACCATTGGATGTTGTTGTTGTTGATACTCGATTGGATGATGTTCGTTTTTGTTCGAAATCATCACTTTGTTCGGGATCTAATGGTCGTCGTCGTTTCTGTCGTCGAGAATCTTGGTCCGATGAAGTAAGATCTCGAGATTTCGGTGTGAGAAACTGTGAACTTGATATCGTGTTCGGTTTGTCTGTTCGAGATGTTTGAGATATTTGTTGTTTAGCTAATTCTTGAAGAAAATGGAAAATTGGATTCACTCGAGCAGCATCTTGAAATAGATTTGCATATGCAGCATTGGTTGTCGATGCATTAAGACCAGTCAATGGTGCGTTTGTCTTCGAATTCGTACCCGCTGTGCGATAGCCACGGGAATTCGAATTACTATCTGTTGTCGATCGTGCAGTAGATAGTGATTGTTGTTTTTGTGCTGATCGAGCAGCGTTTGCTGCTGCGATTAATTGATTTGATGCGAATGTTGTTGATGATGTCAGTGTTCGATTAGATGCACTTGCTTCTTTGAGAGCAGTTTCAAGTAGAGATGGATCTGTTGATAGGACACCATTGTTCGAAAGAGGCAGAGAAACGGGATTTTCATTTGAACAATTCTTGTACATTTTAACACCATGTATGTGTTGATAATGTTGAATTAAAAACCAAGCTAAATAGAAATTGTTTGATGAGTTTGTTTTTCTGTTATTTGAATACATACCTGTACTGTACACATCACCACATTGGCTACATTCGAAATTGAAAGGTTCAGCTAAAACGAAGATATCTGTATATTTGAAGGAAAAAAAACAGTATATGTATCGATATACCTGTGCCGTTCAATGTATTGGCACTTGCATCGACAAGAACCTTTGAATTAGTTGTGTGTTTTTTTACTAATCGCTGTCGATCCGATTGATGACGTTCTTGTGAATGATTTTCATTTTCACTTTCACTTGAATTTCCACTTTGATGACTTTTATTATCGTCATCATCGTCATCATCATACTCATCGTCATGTCCATTTTTTCGGTGATGTCGTCGATGTTGTGAATAATGATACGGTATTTCATGTTTATTTTCTTTATTTCCACATTTAGCTTTATGTTCAATAAATTTCACAATATCAGATAATTGAAAATCTTGTTGACACGATCCGCAAACAAGCATATCAACAAATTTAATCCGATTGTCCGTATTCATCGATGATAGATCGGTGTTACTGTCCGTTGAAAACATCACATCTAATCGAGATGATGTCTTTGTAGTCGATCGTTTCGTTGAGATTTCACTCGTTGAACTACTACTGTTACAATCGCCATTGGTCGTTATTATCGATGTAAATCGATTTGTACTGTTCATCGACAGCAATGGCTCAACGGTACCGCTGAGCATTTCCTCTAGAAAAGAATAATTTATACAATTACGTAAAATTACTCGTTTTCAGTTGAATAAATGTTTCGAAATAAAGACACAATGAGAGATGTATACACGTACATCGATCATCAGAACAAGAGAAGAAAAAAATGGCGAGAATGTCATCGAGAGATCGAACGATATGGAATGAAAATAAGGTTTATAGGTTTTTTTTTGTGTTTCAAACAAAAATACATCGTGTCGTCTTCGATCGTATTGACCTATGTGCGACTTAATCTTCTTTCGGTGTTATTTAGTAATCATATGCAAGTAAATTGAAAAAAAGAAGCGAAAAAAATGGAAAGCTGCACGTTCAATTCAATGTGTTAGATAATGGCAAGGGAATAAGTGTTCTGTCTTTCACACACGCACACAATATGCGCACACATAGATGAAATAGCCTTGTCCTTCGTTTTGGATTAGATGATGGTTATGCGAAGAACAAGAACAAGAACAAGAAGAGGGAGAGAGAGAGAGAAAAAACGAGAGAGTAAGGACGAGAACGAATGTTATATAGTCGTAGTCGCCATGACGTAAATTAGACATGCAATCATCTTTTACTTGCGCGTTCTTTCACTCTTTTTTTTTCTACTCGTCGTCAATATCGACATTATCGTCTTCCGTCTCGGACTTATATGTCCGCCATATGGAAATAAAAAGGAAGGAAGAAAAAGGAACAAAAAAAAACCAAGGGAGTTGTGAAGGAGAGTATGCGAGGAAAAAGAAATCGTTCGAGCATTGGTATTCAACCTTACTCCTACAACCAACCACCATTATCATTCAATGTAATAGCGATTCGTTGATAAAACGAGAATCCACCATAGTCAAAAACTTTCACTTTGTCTCTCGTATTTCTCATATACTCGTTTATTATTATGATAAATAATACTAATCAAAGGAAATCACACTCGAAAACGTACTCAAACCTGATTTCAATTGAATCTATCTGATCAGAGTCATTCAATTTTTGAAGAAAATCAGATCAATAGATAAGCGAGTCAATTGTTGAGACATGTGATGAGTGTATTACATACTTTGTGCACATGTATTTCAAACAGTAGAATCGTCGTCTTCGTTGGCAACGTAATATATATGCGTGTGTATGTTTGTTAGTGGGTGAAATGACCGTTAATGACGACGCTGTTCTCTCTTTCTCCTGTCCTCCTCTTTCTTTTTGTTATGGCCTTGTACACTGATCGTGTGCATGTGTATAGAGAGAAAAAGAAGCACAACGCAAGTTGAGAGTAACGAACAGGCGAAGGAGAAGTGAGGGGCAAGAAATCATGCACAAGAACGAGAAAGAAAGAGTAGAAAGGACAGGACATCACAAGGCT
>ERZ778026.2668-NODE-2668-length-17842-cov-5.093720_pt1 | contig 17842 bp, 5 predicted proteins | sample MGYA00375756_ERZ778026 | MGnify/ENA primary metagenome ERZ778026 (study PRJEB29350, sample SAMN05389820) | bioreactor metagenome | isolation source: Ammonium sulfate bioreactor | place: South Africa: University of Cape Town | collected 2014-02-18 ... | reverse complement strand
ATGGTATTCGTTCTCTTAATATGTCAAATTGTAATCAATATACCATTACTGATAAGGCAGTTGAAAACTTAAAAGGTATTCATACTCTTAATATAAGTGGATGTAACCAATATACTATTACTGATAATGCTTTTCAATATTTACAAGGCATACAAAAATTGATTATGAGTCGTTGTAAACAATATACTATAACCGATAACGTATTTAGATATTTACAAGGTATTAATTCGCTTGATATTAGTTATTGTAATCAAAACAATATTAGTGATAAGGCATTTGAATATTTACGAGGAATTGTTTTTCTTTCAATAAAGTATTGTAATCAAAACACCATTACTGACTTAGCTTTCCAACATTTACAAGGTATTACAACTTTGAATATGAGCTATTGTAATCAAAGTACTATAACAAACAAGGCTTTTGAATATCTTATGGGTATTTCTTTTCTCAATATAAAAAATTGTAGTCAAAATTCTATATCTGATCAAGCTTTTCAGTATTTACGAAATCTACATACTTTGGATATGAGTTTATGCATTCAAATTACAGATTCTGTTTTCACACACCTCAATAGTCTTCATACTCTTATTATGAATAATTGTAAACAAAATACCATTACTGATAAAGCTTTTGTACACCTGAATGGTCTTCATACTCTTCATATGAATAATTGTAATCAAAATACCATCACTGATAAAGCTTTTGTACACATGAATGGTCTTCGTACTCTTCATATGAATAACTGTAATCAAAATACCATTACTGATAATGCTTTCGTACATCTAAAAAGTATTCACACTCTTCATATGAATAATTGTAATCAAAATACCATTACTGATCTAGCTTTTCAATCTTTATATTCTCTTCATATCCTTGATATCTCTAACTGTAATCAATTTACCAATAATTTGTATTCTTTTCTCCCCTATTGTACAATCATAAATAGAACCCATAATTTATGTTCCATTTGTTGACTAATTTTTTCTATATTCTTTGTTCTGAATGCTTGCAAATTTTCTATTTAATATTATATAATTAAAATTATCATTACCATCCCAATTAAATCTTTATAAAATACCAACACATTACACTAAACATTTTTCATATCCATCCTATATAAAATACTGAGACATTAAACTAAATATTTTTCTTATTCGTCATATACTTTATATTTTAATATAGTATAAGTTAACAAGAAATGTAACAGTAAAACTGAGTTATATATGGTATTTATATTTAGTTTTATTTTACAGTTAAATTAATGTACATATATTAATGTATCAAAATAAACTTTTATTGATAATAATAAATCATTATCAATAAATAAATAAATTAGGAATGTTTTAACCTATATAAATATTATATAAGTTATATAATAAAGATGAAAACTATAGTTAATATTTTGAATATTCCAAATGATTGTATTTCAGAAATTTCTAGTTTTTTACAAACATCAGAAATGTTGATTTTTACATTTTCATGCAAATACTTGTATCGTTTTTTGTTAAATGATTCAAATAATATGATACTGCACAAATTTACTCTCCTAGAACATATTAGTAGTTTACTATTTTTAGATTCATTGTCTTACAAAGTATTAAATTTTGATTTAAACCGTAATAATAAGATAATGGATAATGATTTTAAGTATTTGAAAGGTATTCATACTCTTCGTATGGCTGGATGTAGACAAAATACTATTACTGACAATGCATTTAAGTATTTGAAAAGTATTCATACTCTTCATATGTCATATTGTAATCAAAATACAATTACCGACAAAGCATTTGAGTATTTGAAAGGTATTCATACTCTTCATATGTCATGTTGTAAACAAGAAACAATAACAGACAATGCATTTCAACATTTAAAAGGTATCAATACTCTTCATATGTCAGGATGTAATCAAAATACTATTACTGATAAGGCATTTAAGAATTTAAAAGGTATTCATAGTCTCGATATCTCATGGTGTAACCAAAATACTATTACTGATGAAGCATTTAAGAATTTAAAAGGTATTCATACTCTTAGTATGTGGAATTGTTATCAACATAGTATTACCGATAAGGCATTTGAGTATTTAAAAGGTGTTCATACTCTTCGTATGTCAGAATGTGATCAAAACACAATAACAGATGAAGCATTTAAGAATTTAAAAGGTATTCATACTCTTCATATGTATGGTTGTAATCAAAATACTATTACAGATAACGCATTTGAAAATTTAAAAGGTATTCATACTCTTATTATGTCAAGATGCAATCAAAATACTATTACAGATAATGCATTTAAGAATTTAAAAGGTATTCATACTCTTGATATATCATATTGTAATCAAAACACTATAACAGATGAAACATTTAAGAATTTAAAAGGTATTCATACTCTTCATATGGTATTTTGTAATCAGAATACTATTACTGATGAAGCATTTAAGAATTTAAAAGGTATTAACAGTCTTAATGTAACAGGTTGTGATCAAAATACAATTACATGGGATTCCAATAGTTTTTTTGACAAAATACCTAATTTAAGTTCTTTAAATATTACTCTTTAATGTGGCAATTATTATTTAAAAAATAAATATATGGCTACATAGTACATAAATTAATTTGACTTATTATATTAAAATATTTGTTACCAATATGTAAAATAAAGTTTATAGTTTTGTTCCTGTATTCACGATTGATAATAATACATATTTATTATAACTTTAATGTATCCAAATATTTTAAAAATGCATATTGTTGTTTATCTGCTAGTAAATCTTATATTATTTTCAAATAAGTAAGAACCAAGGATTAAAAGTGGTTTTAAAATAAACACAAGGTGACAATGATATATGATACCAAGAAAGAGATCGTTGTTCAGAGATAAAAGATTAAGATAACTATAGTAATAATTATAAACAATCATATCGTTCGATGATGAACCAAAAAAGATCACCAAAGATCACCATTGCTCACATGTGTATGATGAATATTTTGATAATCTGATTTGGATTGTCCAATGGAAGTACTATTTAACTCGAGTGATTTCGTTAATGTAACTATATTAAAAGTTTAAGGAATTAAGTATTTATGATCTGAATAAAATGGATTTTCCATACAGAATCGAAACCGTAATCATGTTTAATGACTGGATATTTTGTAGTTAAAGTTTTAGAATTAAAACCGGTACTAATAAATTGTTAGTATTTCCTTATATTTTTCCTATAATAATGAATAAAAATATAATTGTATAGTCTAAAATAAGATTTTCACCAACGTATCTTCTTGACTTCTTCTCAAAATTTTGTGTATGCGACATTATAAAATTTTATAATACTTTTAAGGAAGTCGATAAATTAAAGTCAATGTAATATGAGTGATGGTATATTACTGGTATTACTTAGATGTAAAAAGTATCTGATTTCTTTAGTTAAAATCAAATACTGTATTCTCTTAATTTCCTTGATATATCAAACTGTAATCAATTATCTTATAAATCATATTCTTTTCTTCACAATTCAATTATCATAAATAAAACCGGTAATTGGTATTGTATTTGTTAACAATAAATATACACTATATTAATAATATTTATTAATAATATATTTTTTGTCGCTGTTGAACACAATATTTGATCAACAAAATCTCCAATTTTTTATTTAGTTTCACACTTTAAAATTTGTATTTTTCTTTATGTTATTTACTTTTTGTAACTATATTGTTTGAAAATAACATACTTTTCTAGTTTATTTAATATTCAATTATCCCAGTACAATTTATAATATATTTCCAGAAATGAATATCAGTTTTGTTAAATAAATAGTAGAATTGGTATTAATTCATAATAAGAATTTATAGTTAAAAATGTATTATTTTTAAATATATTATATATTTAAATGATTGAATTACCATTTGATTGTGTAGCAGATATTTGTTTATTTTTAAATACTAAAAATATGCTAACATTATGTATGACATCTAAGCAACTATACAGAAAAATTTTAAATTCAAAGTCAATAATGATAAAAAAACGATTTACTGTGTGTAGTAATATTTTAAATCTTGATTTTATGGATAATTTGTCATATAAGATATATAATTTAAATATTTCTAATAATAAATCTATTAAGGATAATGATTTTAAATATTTAAGAGGTATTCATACTCTTTATATGATGAATTGTAATCAAATAGAAATAACTGATATTGCTTTCAAATATTTAAAAGATATACATACTCTTCATATGTATGGTTGTAATCAAAATAGTATTACAGATAAAGCATTTGAAAATTTGAAAGGTATTAATTTTCTTAATATGACAAATTGTAATCAATATACCATTACTGATGAAGCATTCGAACATCTTAAAGGTATAGATACACTTTATATATCAGGTTGTAATCAGGTCACAGATAAAGCATTTAAGAATTTAAAAGGTATTCATACTCTTTATATGTTGAATTGTAATCAAGAAACTATTACCGAGAAAGCATTTGAACATTTGCAAGGTATTCACACTTTAAAAATGTCGAAATGTAATCAAAATACAATTACTGATAAAACATTCGAACATTTACAAGGTATCCATACTCTTAATATACAAGAATGTAATCAAAATACTGTAACAGATAAAGCATTTATATATTTAAAAGGTATTTGTACTTTAAATATGTTAGGATGTAATCAAAATACTATAACAGATAAAGCATTTATATATTTAAAAGGTATTCGTACTTTAAATATGTCAGGATGTAATCAAAATACTATTACCGATAAAGCATTTATATATTTAAGAGGTATTCGCACTTTAAATATGTCAGGATGTAATCAAAATACTATTACCGATAACGCTTTTCAATATCTGGAATGTATTCGTGTTTTAAATATGAATAATTGTAATCAACATACTATTACGGATAAAGCATTTCAATACTTACAAAACATTCATACCCTTAATATGTCAAGATGTAAACAAAATAATACAACGAAAATTTTTGCATACCGAGGACAGATTTGAAAGGTTTTTTGTTGATAAAAAAATCAAAAATATTCATTGTAATGTTGTTACAAAATCTCATTCTATCATAATACTATTTTTAACAATATTATGATATCTTTGAATAATTTTTGTGAATTTTGCTTGACGATATTTTCGATAATGATAATTTTAATATTTACATAACAGTTATAATTATGGTTATTACCAAAATAACTAAAATCAATACAAAAAATTTGTTAATTTAAATATTAAGCACAATATACGAATGCGATAATTGAAGAAATACGAAAAAGTAGATGTACAGAAACTGTAAAATAAAATGATTCAAATAATTTCCTTTTAATAATTAACTGAAGCAAGTTATAAGACGAGTGTGATAAGTAGCTATGTTGCATTAAATGATTCAAATAATTTCCTTTTTAATAATTAACTAAAGCAAGTTATAAGACTAGTATGATAAGTAGCTATATTGTATTAAATATTTATAACAATATATTTAATATGGTAATTAAATTAATTTTATAATATTTACTTTATAATACATTACTCAATTATCAATCCGATATTGTTTCGTCAATAAATGTTTGATATCTTTCTATAAGATTCTGTAATTCATCAGGTGATTTATCTATAAGATAATCTACTATTTTGTTAGAAGATAATTCAGGATTAATAAATTTAATATGAAGATACAATATTGACCACGTTACACAAAACGAACCTTTTTTATTTTTAGTTGATAATTTTTGTTTAGATTGAGGTCCTATTAGAGGACAATAGTCTAATGGATACACATACTTATATTTGTCAGATAACGATTTCAAAGGTATTACGAAATTATCCACTATAAAATTATCTACATACTCATCATCAAAACATTCCATTTTACCATGTGGCTCAAATCTTTCAACAATTTCCCTTTTTTTATCTATTATAATTACATTTGAATGACCTATCTCAATGTCTTTAATTTTTATTAGTCCTAGATTAAAAAACATATATTGTTTTTTGCTTTTTCCTACGTATTCTACTAATTCCTCTTTTGTTGGATATAAATTTTTGCTATTGTCACCATTTAGTATAACTGTACCTACCAATTTTTTTGTTAATTCATATTTTTCATAACCTATTCCAAGAGGTTTATATTTAGGTATCTCCACACAATCTATAATATTGGTATCCGCTAAATATTTAATAAATATTACCATTTTAAGTGTATTTCCCATCGTTTTGTCTGTTGGTTCGAAAATTTCAACTATTTCATCTATTGTTTTTATCTCTTTTCTTTTTCTATATAAAATTAATTTATCGTCTTTATTAATACTTTCTGTATATATCATATTTTTTTCTTTACATGACGTATATATTTTTCATATTTATTATTACAGTTATACAGGTTATACAGGTTGTACCATAAACACTGTTAAGTTAACATAAATAATTTATATGTTTGTATTGTTTAATATAATATTTCTATTGTAATTCTTAGCCGAACTATAATTTACAAAACTTCTCTATACCTAAATATCTATAATATTTATATATTTTTGTTTACGTGTGCTTAGTATCTTCATATTGGATATATTTTTTCAAACTAAGTATTCAAACTAAGTATTCAAACTTCTACAAATTTCTATTATATATTTATGTAGATAAATTATTGATACCTCCCATTTTCATAACTACCAAAGATAGATACCATTTTTTCGTCTGAAATACCATTCATAATAATATAAATATTAAAATCCAGATAAGATTTAAAATTTCAGTAAACTTGTATAATTTGTGATGCTATCCAAATTTATTGATTTATCATAGTTTAATCCTTAAAAGCAAATTATCAGGTTTATCATAATCTGGAGACTTAGTTTAACACATTAAGATAAATTTTATCGTCCCGTATATAATATTTTATATTTACGATAACATTCCTGAGATATTTTTCTCATGTAGCATTAACCTACAGAACAAAAGATAATCTATATTTATTATCAATATACATAGCTATTTTTTTCTAAAAAATCCTAATATGGGTCATTGTATTGAGATAATTATTAGAAAAAATAGTTATGGATAATTCCAGGATAAATATAGTTATACTACAAAATTATTACAACTTATATATTTCATGTTTCATTCAATTTTTCTGATTTATAGACATTTTTCATTTACATCACGATTTATTGGTATATTTTTGAAACGTTAAATTCCTTAAAAATCGAGGATTTAGATAATATGAGACATCTAAAGAGATTATTATAGACAATTATGACAGTAATTTAAATTTATACTAAACCAAACATAATAAACAATAAGATATTTGTATTTATATTAGCAAATGTATTTGATATATCATTTAATCACCTAGATAATTTATCAATTGTTCTTTTATTTCCCTGTTTTTCTAAATTTAATAATTCCGATTCAACAGGTATTGTTGATAAAATATTTTTGATATTGCCAATATATTTTGTTTATTTATTTGACGATCATCGTATATAATTTAATAATATAACCTGTTATATTAAAAATAACTAGCTTTCATAATATTTTTTATATCAGTTGTAGTATATATCTGGGACTATACTAAAAATATAATAACAGAAAAACATACAATATTTTGAAAGATATCGCTAATCTTAAAATAGACTAATATTACAGAGAAATTTATTAAAGTATCAAATATTTGAATAATAAATATTCTGTGATCTTCAATCTGTAAAATTATTTACAGTAAAATAATTTATAGTAAAAATTATTTATTTATAGTAAAAATTATTTATTTATAGTAAAAATAAACAATGAAGAAAAAAGGTGCAAGAGAAGATATATTAAGAAATGGAGACAATAATTATAAATATTTTCCTCACAGAGAAATAGTATATAAACATGATGTATGGGATCTAGATATTTTACAGAAAACATCTGATGTCAAATATAAAGTTGAAGATAAAATATACTATTTGCACAATGTAATATTATGTATGTCAGAATTTTTATGCAATTTATCATATGGTAAATTCGCAGAAACTGAACATGATATAAAAATATTAGATTTTATAGACAAAGAAACATGGGAAAATGTACTAAGATATATGTACGGACTAACAAATATAGCAAATATATATGATAATGAAAATATTTATGTATTTGATATAAGTAAAATATCTTATGAAAATTTGGCAAAATTAAAACAGGCTGCCGATTTTCTATTATTATCAAAACTATCCGAAGAATGCATATCCAATATGAAAATCTACATTAAACAATATATTAAAAATTATGAAATATTGGCAGAATTGTACAATTCAATGGATGAAACATTAATCTATTATATGATAAAGTTGATTCGTAGTAAATTAGATACAATAGACATTATTAAACTCGCTAATTATTTTTATAATAACCCCAACACAGATATGTCCAATGATAAATTTTTATGGAAGTCAATCCAAGATTATATGTATAAAACGCTTTATGACGATTTGGGATATAAAACAAAATTTGTTTTAGACGAGAATTATTTTGAAAATATACTTTTATTATCTAGAATTATTATCACCTTGTTAAAATAGGTCTATATTTATTTCTATATAAAATAATATTATCTCATTGAATGAACAAGTATATGTTTGTGTCTCTATAAAATAATATTGTCTTATTTTATATCATATCATTATTACAATATTAGAATATAACTTTATATTCTATATATTAACTACGATAATTTGTATACTAAGAAGTATACAAATTATTGCTTATATATACAATATATTAATTTAATGGAAATATGAGTTAATTATGCAATGTATGTTTATTATTATTTATGGGTACTATAAAAATGGAAGTTTGGGACAATTATGTTTTACAAAAATTATCTTATATTAAAATAAGAGTGGAAGAAAATATTTATGAACCAAGTATTGTATACAATACTTGGTTCATAAATATTTTCTTCCACTCTTATTTTAATATAAGATAATTTTTGTAAAACATAATTGTCCCAAACTTCCATTTTTATAGTACCCATAAATAATAATAAACATACATTGCATAATTAACTCATATTTCCATTAAATTAATATATTGTATATATAAGCAATAATTTGTATACTTCTTAGTATACAAATTATCGTAGTTAATATATAGAATATAAAGTTATATTCTAATATTGTAATAATGATATGATATAAAATAAGACAATATTATTTTATAGAGACACAAACATATACTTGTTCATTCAATGAGATAATATTATTTTATATAGAAATAAATATAGACCTATTTTAACAAGGTGATAATAATTCTAGATAATAAAAGTATATTTTCAAAATAATTCTCGTCTAAAACAAATTTTGTTTTATATCCCAAATCGTCATAAAGCGTTTTATACATATAATCTTGGATTGACTTCCATAAAAATTTATCATTGGACATATCTGTGTTGGGGTTATTATAAAAATAATTAGCGAGTTTAATAATGTCTATTGTATCTAATTTACTACGAATCAACTTTATCATATAATAGATTAATGTTTCATCCATTGAATTGTACAATTCTGCCAATATTTCATAATTTTTAATATATTGTTTAATGTAGATTTTCATATTGGATATGCATTCTTCGGATAGTTTTGATAATAATAGAAAATCGGCAGCCTGTTTTAATTTTGCCAAATTTTCATAAGATATTTTACTTATATCAAATACATAAATATTTTCATTATCATATATATTTGCTATATTTGTTAGTCCGTACATATATCTTAGTACATTTTCCCATGTTTCTTTGTCTATAAAATCTAATATTTTTATATCATGTTCAGTTTCTGCGAATTTACCATATGATAAATTGCATAAAAATTCTGACATACATAATATTACATTGTGCAAATAGTATATTTTATCTTCAACTTTATATTTGACATCAGATGTTTTCTGTAAAATATCTAGATCCCATACATCATGTTTATATACTATTTCTCTGTGAGGAAAATATTTATAATTATTGTCTCCATTTCTTAATATATCTTCTCTTGCACCTTTTTTCTTCATTGTTTATTTTTACTATAAATAAATAATTTTTACTATAAATAAATAATTTTTACTATAAATTATTTTACTGTAAATAATTTTACAGATTGAAGATCACAGAATATTTATTATTCAAATATTTGATACTTTAATAAATTTCTCTGTAATATTAGTCTATTTTAAGATTAGCGATATCTTTCAAAATATTGTATGTTTTTCTGTTATTATATTTTTAGTATAGTCCCAGATATATACTACAACTGATATAAAAAATATTATGAAAGCTAGTTATTTTTAATATAACAGGTTATATTATTAAATTATATACGATGATCGTCAAATAAATAAACAAAATATATTGGCAATATCAAAAATATTTTATCAACAATACCTGTTGAATCGGAATTATTAAATTTAGAAAAACAGGGAAATAAAAGAACAATTGATAAATTATCTAGGTGATTAAATGATATATCAAATACATTTGCTAATATAAATACAAATATCTTATTGTTTATTATGTTTGGTTTAGTATAAATTTAAATTACTGTCATAATTGTCTATAATAATCTCTTTAGATGTCTCATATTATCTAAATCCTCGATTTTTAAGGAATTTAACGTTTCAAAAATATACCAATAAATCGTGATGTAAATGAAAAATGTCTATAAATCAGAAAAATTGAATGAAACATGAAATATATAAGTTGTAATAATTTTGTAGTATAACTATATTTATCCTGGAATTATCCATAACTATTTTTTCTAATAATTATCTCAATACAATGACCCATATTAGGATTTTTTAGAAAAAAATAGCTATGTATATTGATAATAAATATAGATTATCTTTTGTTCTGTAGGTTAATGCTACATGAGAAAAATATCTCAGGAATGTTATCGTAAATATAAAATATTATATACGGGACGATAAAATTTATCTTAATGTGTTAAACTAAGTCTCCAGATTATGATAAACCTGATAATTTGCTTTTAAGGATTAAACTATGATAAATCAATAAATTTGGATAGCATCACAAATTATACAAGTTTACTGAAATTTTAAATCTTATCTGGATTTTAATATTTATATTATTATGAATGGTATTTCAGACGAAAAAATGGTATCTATCTTTGGTAGTTATGAAAATGGGAGGTATCAATAATTTATCTACATAAATATATAATAGAAATTTGTAGAAGTTTGAATACTTAGTTTGAATACTTAGTTTGAAAAAATATATCCAATATGAAGATACTAAGCACACGTAAACAAAAATATATAAATATTATAGATATTTAGGTATAGAGAAGTTTTGTAAATTATAGTTCGGCTAAGAATTACAATAGAAATATTATATTAAACAATACAAACATATAAATTATTTATGTTAACTTAACAGTGTTTATGGTACAACCTGTATAACCTGTATAACTGTAATAATAAATATGAAAAATATATACGTCATGTAAAGAAAAAAATATGATATATACAGAAAGTATTAATAAAGACGATAAATTAATTTTATATAGAAAAAGAAAAGAGATAAAAACAATAGATGAAATAGTTGAAATTTTCGAACCAACAGACAAAACGATGGGAAATACACTTAAAATGGTAATATTTATTAAATATTTAGCGGATACCAATATTATAGATTGTGTGGAGATACCTAAATATAAACCTCTTGGAATAGGTTATGAAAAATATGAATTAACAAAAAAATTGGTAGGTACAGTTATACTAAATGGTGACAATAGCAAAAATTTATATCCAACAAAAGAGGAATTAGTAGAATACGTAGGAAAAAGCAAAAAACAATATATGTTTTTTAATCTAGGACTAATAAAAATTAAAGACATTGAGATAGGTCATTCAAATGTAATTATAATAGATAAAAAAAGGGAAATTGTTGAAAGATTTGAGCCACATGGTAAAATGGAATGTTTTGATGATGAGTATGTAGATAATTTTATAGTGGATAATTTCGTAATACCTTTGAAATCGTTATCTGACAAATATAAGTATGTGTATCCATTAGACTATTGTCCTCTAATAGGACCTCAATCTAAACAAAAATTATCAACTAAAAATAAAAAAGGTTCGTTTTGTGTAACGTGGTCAATATTGTATCTTCATATTAAATTTATTAATCCTGAATTATCTTCTAACAAAATAGTAGATTATCTTATAGATAAATCACCTGATGAATTACAGAATCTTATAGAAAGATATCAAACATTTATTGACGAAACAATATCGGATTGATAATTGAGTAATGTATTATAAAGTAAATATTATAAAATTAATTTAATTACCATATTAAATATATTGTTATAAATATTTAATACAATATAGCTACTTATCATACTAGTCTTATAACTTGCTTTAGTTAATTATTAAAAAGGAAATTATTTGAATCATTTAATGCAACATAGCTACTTATCACACTCGTCTTATAACTTGCTTCAGTTAATTATTAAAAGGAAATTATTTGAATCATTTTATTTTACAGTTTCTGTACATCTACTTTTTCGTATTTCTTCAATTATCGCATTCGTATATTGTGCTTAATATTTAAATTAACAAATTTTTTGTATTGATTTTAGTTATTTTGGTAATAACCATAATTATAACTGTTATGTAAATATTAAAATTATCATTATCGAAAATATCGTCAAGCAAAATTCACAAAAATTATTCAAAGATATCATAATATTGTTAAAAATAGTATTATGATAGAATGAGATTTTGTAACAACATTACAATGAATATTTTTGATTTTTTTATCAACAAAAAACCTTTCAAATCTGTCCTCGGTATGCAAAAATTTTCGTTGTATTATTTTGTTTACATCTTGACATATTAAGGGTATGAATGTTTTGTAAGTATTGAAATGCTTTATCCGTAATAGTATGTTGATTACAATTATTCATATTTAAAACACGAATACATTCCAGATATTGAAAAGCGTTATCGGTAATAGTATTTTGATTACATCCTGACATATTTAAAGTGCGAATACCTCTTAAATATATAAATGCTTTATCGGTAATAGTATTTTGATTACATCCTGACATATTTAAAGTACGAATACCTTTTAAATATATAAATGCTTTATCTGTTATAGTATTTTGATTACATCCTAACATATTTAAAGTACAAATACCTTTTAAATATATAAATGCTTTATCTGTTACAGTATTTTGATTACATTCTTGTATATTAAGAGTATGGATACCTTGTAAATGTTCGAATGTTTTATCAGTAATTGTATTTTGATTACATTTCGACATTTTTAAAGTGTGAATACCTTGCAAATGTTCAAATGCTTTCTCGGTAATAGTTTCTTGATTACAATTCAACATATAAAGAGTATGAATACCTTTTAAATTCTTAAATGCTTTATCTGTGACCTGATTACAACCTGATATATAAAGTGTATCTATACCTTTAAGATGTTCGAATGCTTCATCAGTAATGGTATATTGATTACAATTTGTCATATTAAGAAAATTAATACCTTTCAAATTTTCAAATGCTTTATCTGTAATACTATTTTGATTACAACCATACATATGAAGAGTATGTATATCTTTTAAATATTTGAAAGCAATATCAGTTATTTCTATTTGATTACAATTCATCATATAAAGAGTATGAATACCTCTTAAATATTTAAAATCATTATCCTTAATAGATTTATTATTAGAAATATTTAAATTATATATCTTATATGACAAATTATCCATAAAATCAAGATTTAAAATATTACTACACACAGTAAATCGTTTTTTTATCATTATTGACTTTGAATTTAAAATTTTTCTGTATAGTTGCTTAGATGTCATACATAATGTTAGCATATTTTTAGTATTTAAAAATAAACAAATATCTGCTACACAATCAAATGGTAATTCAATCATTTAAATATATAATATATTTAAAAATAATACATTTTTAACTATAAATTCTTATTATGAATTAATACCAATTCTACTATTTATTTAACAAAACTGATATTCATTTCTGGAAATATATTATAAATTGTACTGGGATAATTGAATATTAAATAAACTAGAAAAGTATGTTATTTTCAAACAATATAGTTACAAAAAGTAAATAACATAAAGAAAAATACAAATTTTAAAGTGTGAAACTAAATAAAAAATTGGAGATTTTGTTGATCAAATATTGTGTTCAACAGCGACAAAAAATATATTATTAATAAATATTATTAATATAGTGTATATTTATTGTTAACAAATACAATACCAATTACCGGTTTTATTTATGATAATTGAATTGTGAAGAAAAGAATATGATTTATAAGATAATTGATTACAGTTTGATATATCAAGGAAATTAAGAGAATACAGTATTTGATTTTAACTAAAGAAATCAGATACTTTTTACATCTAAGTAATACCAGTAATATACCATCACTCATATTACATTGACTTTAATTTATCGACTTCCTTAAAAGTATTATAAAATTTTATAATGTCGCATACACAAAATTTTGAGAAGAAGTCAAGAAGATACGTTGGTGAAAATCTTATTTTAGACTATACAATTATATTTTTATTCATTATTATAGGAAAAATATAAGGAAATACTAACAATTTATTAGTACCGGTTTTAATTCTAAAACTTTAACTACAAAATATCCAGTCATTAAACATGATTACGGTTTCGATTCTGTATGGAAAATCCATTTTATTCAGATCATAAATACTTAATTCCTTAAACTTTTAATATAGTTACATTAACGAAATCACTCGAGTTAAATAGTACTTCCATTGGACAATCCAAATCAGATTATCAAAATATTCATCATACACATGTGAGCAATGGTGATCTTTGGTGATCTTTTTTGGTTCATCATCGAACGATATGATTGTTTATAATTATTACTATAGTTATCTTAATCTTTTATCTCTGAACAACGATCTCTTTCTTGGTATCATATATCATTGTCACCTTGTGTTTATTTTAAAACCACTTTTAATCCTTGGTTCTTACTTATTTGAAAATAATATAAGATTTACTAGCAGATAAACAACAATATGCATTTTTAAAATATTTGGATACATTAAAGTTATAATAAATATGTATTATTATCAATCGTGAATACAGGAACAAAACTATAAACTTTATTTTACATATTGGTAACAAATATTTTAATATAATAAGTCAAATTAATTTATGTACTATGTAGCCATATATTTATTTTTTAAATAATAATTGCCACATTAAAGAGTAATATTTAAAGAACTTAAATTAGGTATTTTGTCAAAAAAACTATTGGAATCCCATGTAATTGTATTTTGATCACAACCTGTTACATTAAGACTGTTAATACCTTTTAAATTCTTAAATGCTTCATCAGTAATAGTATTCTGATTACAAAATACCATATGAAGAGTATGAATACCTTTTAAATTCTTAAATGTTTCATCTGTTATAGTGTTTTGATTACAATATGATATATCAAGAGTATGAATACCTTTTAAATTCTTAAATGCATTATCTGTAATAGTATTTTGATTGCATCTTGACATAATAAGAGTATGAATACCTTTTAAATTTTCAAATGCGTTATCTGTAATAGTATTTTGATTACAACCATACATATGAAGAGTATGAATACCTTTTAAATTCTTAAATGCTTCATCTGTTATTGTGTTTTGATCACATTCTGACATACGAAGAGTATGAACACCTTTTAAATACTCAAATGCCTTATCGGTAATACTATGTTGATAACAATTCCACATACTAAGAGTATGAATACCTTTTAAATTCTTAAATGCTTCATCAGTAATAGTATTTTGGTTACACCATGAGATATCGAGACTATGAATACCTTTTAAATTCTTAAATGCCTTATCAGTAATAGTATTTTGATTACATCCTGACATATGAAGAGTATTGATACCTTTTAAATGTTGAAATGCATTGTCTGTTATTGTTTCTTGTTTACAACATGACATATGAAGAGTATGAATACCTTTCAAATACTCAAATGCTTTGTCGGTAATTGTATTTTGATTACAATATGACATATGAAGAGTATGAATACTTTTCAAATACTTAAATGCATTGTCAGTAATAGTATTTTGTCTACATCCAGCCATACGAAGAGTATGAATACCTTTCAAATACTTAAAATCATTATCCATTATCTTATTATTACGGTTTAAATCAAAATTTAATACTTTGTAAGACAATGAATCTAAAAATAGTAAACTACTAATATGTTCTAGGAGAGTAAATTTGTGCAGTATCATATTATTTGAATCATTTAACAAAAAACGATACAAGTATTTGCATGAAAATGTAAAAATCAACATTTCTGATGTTTGTAAAAAACTAGAAATTTCTGAAATACAATCATTTGGAATATTCAAAATATTAACTATAGTTTTCATCTTTATTATATAACTTATATAATATTTATATAGGTTAAAACATTCCTAATTTATTTATTTATTGATAATGATTTATTATTATCAATAAAAGTTTATTTTGATACATTAATATATGTACATTAATTTAACTGTAAAATAAAACTAAATATAAATACCATATATAACTCAGTTTTACTGTTACATTTCTTGTTAACTTATACTATATTAAAATATAAAGTATATGACGAATAAGAAAAATATTTAGTTTAATGTCTCAGTATTTTATATAGGATGGATATGAAAAATGTTTAGTGTAATGTGTTGGTATTTTATAAAGATTTAATTGGGATGGTAATGATAATTTTAATTATATAATATTAAATAGAAAATTTGCAAGCATTCAGAACAAAGAATATAGAAAAAATTAGTCAACAAATGGAACATAAATTATGGGTTCTATTTATGATTGTACAATAGGGGAGAAAAGAATACAAATTATTGGTAAATTGATTACAGTTAGAGATATCAAGGATATGAAGAGAATATAAAGATTGAAAAGCTAGATCAGTAATGGTATTTTGATTACAATTATTCATATGAAGAGTGTGAATACTTTTTAGATGTACGAAAGCATTATCAGTAATGGTATTTTGATTACAGTTATTCATATGAAGAGTACGAAGACCATTCATGTGTACAAAAGCTTTATCAGTGATGGTATTTTGATTACAATTATTCATATGAAGAGTATGAAGACCATTCAGGTGTACAAAAGCTTTATCAGTAATGGTATTTTGTTTACAATTATTCATAATAAGAGTATGAAGACTATTGAGGTGTGTGAAAACAGAATCTGTAATTTGAATGCATAAACTCATATCCAAAGTATGTAGATTTCGTAAATACTGAAAAGCTTGATCAGATATAGAATTTTGACTACAATTTTTTATATTGAGAAAAGAAATACCCATAAGATATTCAAAAGCCTTGTTTGTTATAGTACTTTGATTACAATAGCTCATATTCAAAGTTGTAATACCTTGTAAATGTTGGAAAGCTAAGTCAGTAATGGTGTTTTGATTACAATACTTTATTGAAAGAAAAACAATTCCTCGTAAATATTCAAATGCCTTATCACTAATATTGTTTTGATTACAATAACTAATATCAAGCGAATTAATACCTTGTAAATATCTAAATACGTTATCGGTTATAGTATATTGTTTACAACGACTCATAATCAATTTTTGTATGCCTTGTAAATATTGAAAAGCATTATCAGTAATAGTATATTGGTTACATCCACTTATATTAAGAGTATGAATACCTTTTAAGTTTTCAACTGCCTTATCAGTAATGGTATATTGATTACAATTTGACATATTAAGAGAACGAATACCAT